>Ga0214919_10004885_pt1 | contig 19286 bp, 12 predicted proteins | sample LL1503_MetaG_FD_177994 | JGI IMG/M metagenome (GOLD analysis project Ga0214919, IMG submission 177994) | Freshwater microbial communities from Lake Lanier, Atlanta, Georgia, United States - LL-1503 | ecosystem: Environmental > Aquatic > Freshwater > Lake | place: USA: Georgia | collected...
CAGGGTTTTCAAATGAGGCGATTTTGTAGCAAGGCACATTGAGAGACTCTAAAAAATCAACAGACGTAGCGTCAAAGGGTGTGCTAAATGCAATGATGCCCAAGGCATTGGCGCGTTTGAAAATGGCTTCGTGCCATTCCCATGGCGTGTAGGCTTGACCGTACAACTTGTAAAGCGATGTACCTGCCCACAAACTTTTGGGGTCACTTATGTGGAACTCCCGCTCGTCCAGATCCAAGGTCATGGTATCGGGCGTATAGGTTTGAATCTTCAGGGCATGGGCGCCAGTTTTGGCTGCGGCTTCGACAATTTCTAATGCACGCTCTAGCGACTGGTTGTGGTTGCCAGACATTTCGGCTATGACGAATGGAGAATTCGAAAGCCCGACCATTCGGTTAAAAATCATAAACTGATGATTAAGACTCATGGCTAGCCTTTTCAATCTTCAAAATATATCTATGTCCCAGATATTCAAAGAAAGCTGGAAATCTATCTTTATCAGCAACTCTTAGCAAGTTAAATTGATCAATTAAATTTTCATTAATATTCAATCTACTATCTTCTGGAGTCCTTTTTGGATAGTAACTATTCGCCAGATTGGATTGGCTTTTCGGGACAATTACATTAGCACTACGAATGGCTTCTTCCATAAGTTCTATTTCAGCTCGAAATAATTTATCGTTGATTTCATCAAATAGCTCGTGTCCATCGAGCTCAATAATTTGCTTTAACCAAATTGGTCCTTGATCAACTTTTGAATCTGCCTCTAACAAGCTCACGGTCAAAGTATTTTTACCTTCCAAAACACTCCAAATGTGAGGTGACCACCCCCTACCTTCAGGCAAATCACTGGCATGGAGAACCAGCGCATGTTTGAATTTTCGAATAGTTTCTGCTTGCACGATCTCGTTACATGAAACTAAAAATAAAATATATCCACCTATCAAATCTTTTGTCGAATGCACAATATTTATATTTTCTTGTATCGAAGTCCAATCTTTCATATAACTCATGATTGGATGGTTCTTGTCAGATATCAATACTTCGATTCTCATTTGATTAGTTAATTGATTCAAAATTCTAAATACTCCCTCTCCATCCACTAAATCGAATGCAACCTTTGAATTATTTTCAAGCACTTTTGGTGATCTCAATAAAAACTGAAGGCTTTCTTGAATTTTTACTAGTGTATTTTTTCCAATACCGCCCACATAGTGGCATCCGCCTAATCTACTTAATTCATTTGTAATTGAAACTTGATTTATAGCCGTGGCGACAACTATAGAAGGCAAGCCTAAACAGCACCTTTCCCAATTACTCGCGCCACCCGCTCCGATCGCTAAATCTGCTTGTGCAATCAAGTCGGCCATTTGTTCGGTTTGAACATGGCAGGCATAGCCATGTTCATCACATTGCTTCTTAATCTTTTCCTTTTGAGGATGCTGCTGGCCAATCACCACATTAACTTGGATATCCAAGTTCAATCTGATGAGGACGTCCAGCACTTGGCCAGTGAGGTTGTCTATATCCACACCACCAAAGAAAACCAAAATATTATGAACATCACCAGTTCTGACTTGCAACTGCTGCCGCGTGGCTTTGAATTCCGGTCGCAGCAACGCAAAAGTGGGGCCTAACAAAAAACGGCAATGCGCGGGCACTTTGCCAAGGTAGCGCTCTTGTTGGTTATGGTAAAAATTTTGATCTAGCAACACATCGCAGTCGTGTTCACGGTCGGCCAAGTCATCAATTACCAAAACACGCTGGGCAATAGCACGCAGTGGAGTTTCAAAACGGTGGTCTAAGGCGTAATGGTCGACTACCAGCCAATCCCATGTGCCAGCACCCAATATAGCCAAGGTTTGCTCGGCGTCATGCGCTTGACTGGTTTGTAACCAAGTCGAGTGGGACAACTCATCCGTGTTGTGTACCGTCTCGATTTTTGGCAGCGCACGATAACGAATACTGCGTTCCGAAAGCATCTGCTGTAAATGCAAGGGCAAATCTCTAGTTACAAAGAAAATATGTGCACCTGTGCGTCGCAGTTCATCTGCCAAAGTCAAACACCGGACAAAATGGCCGGTGCCAATAACAAGGTTGGCGTCTGTCCTGAAAACGATTCGCAAGTTGGTCATGATGGTCAATGGGCAAATAAGCTTGCAGCCAATCGCTCAGCTCTTTCCCAATCTGCAGGGGTATCAATATCGACCACGCGCCAGTTCGGTATTTCAAAACCTATGCCGCTTCTGTGGATACGGCTATTTGTCAGCCATGCATTTTTGGTACCCCAGTAAAACTGGCCTGCGTCATAAAACGCGGCCTCTAGGTCCTGAGTTCGAGTCAGTTCGTACTCTGGGTAAAAAGGTGCCATCAATCCATTGCTGTTGGGCTTGAGCGCGCGTTGAATCGCTGCAGGAAACTCAGTCACTGGGAAGCAATAGTCGGCGCCACTTTCGGAAAACTTAGCCAAAGATGCCTTCAAGTCTTCCACTTCAATAAAAGGCACACCAGGATAGATACAACAGACATTTGAGAATTGCCATCCCAGAGCCTCACAAGCTTGAATGGCATGCGCTACGACAGGCACGGTGGCTGTGAAATCATTGGCCAACTCAGCGGGTCTTACAAACGGTGTTTCAGCCCCCAAACTGTTGGCAATGGTTTGAATTTCCGGATCATCGGTGGACACCAGCACGCGCTCAAACAAGGCCGAGGCTTGGGCAGCCTTGATTGCATAGGCGATCATGGGTTGACCACAAAACACTTTGATGTTTTTACGCGGAACGCGTTTGCTGCCACCGCGTGCTGGGATGATGGCAATGTTCATGGTCCAGCCCCAACAACACGCTTGAGCACTTTGGGCAGGCACAGGCTTTGGATGAGTTCTAGCACTCGGTGTTGCTGCGTAGCAGTCATGCTTGCATATACCGGGATGCTGATGCTGGACTTGAAATAGTCTTCTGCATTCGGGCAATAGCCAGGCTTGAAACCCAAGCGAGCATAGTGAGGCTGTCGATACACCGGGACATAGTGCAAATTCACCTTCACACCAGCTTGGGTCAGCGCCTGGTAAAGAGTTTGTTGACTGATACCCGAGGTTGCAGTCACTTGAATAGGGTACAGATGAAAACTTGAAAGTCCATCTGGGTGCTGCCAAGGCGTTTGGATATCGACCGAAGCGAGTGCTTGGTCATAAAACCATGCGATAGATTGCCTTGTAGCCACAAAGTGGTCTAGCTTTTGGAGTTGACTCAAGCCCAGTGCCGCTTGCATCTCTGTCATTCGGTAATTGAAACCTAAATCAATCTGCTGGTAATTCCAAATTTCATCTGCAGGACGCTGTTCCATATCGGACGGTATGCTGCTGATGCCGTGGCTGCGCAGCAGGTTCATTTTTTGCGCCAATTCGGTTTGGTTGGTCACGGCTAAACCACCTTCAGCAGTGGTGATGATCTTTACTGGGTGAAAGCTAAACACCGTTATATCGCTATATCGGCAATTACCGACTGGCTCACCCTTGTACTTAGCTCCAATGGCGTGTGAGGCATCTTCAATAATTTTGAATCCATACTTGATTGAAAGTGCATAAATCGCTTCCATATCACAAGGCTGGCCACACATATGCACGGGAACCACCACTTTAGGCAACATACCTTTTAGTTTGGCAACAATAAGTTTTCTCTCTAGAGCAACCACACTCATATTAAAAGTGTGCGGGTCAATATCCACGAAATCCACCTGCGCACCGCAAAACAAACCGCAATTTGCTGAAGCGACAAAAGTAATTGGACTAGTCCACAGCCAGTCGCCAGGACCTAAACCTATTGATAAACAAGCAATATGCAATGCAGCCGTTGCATTACTGACGGCAACACCATGCCGCACGTGGCAATAATTTGCCACTGCTTCTTCAAACGCGGGTACGACCGGACCTTGGGTCAGAAAATCCGAGCGCAGTACGTCCACCACCGCCTGAATATCGGCTTCTGAGATGGACTGTCTTCCGTAAGGAATGATGTTTGCTTGGTTCATAGAGAATTGAAATGACACCGTCAAATTAACGGCACTTTGCCAATTTATGCAATTTACATACCAAGGCAGAGCAAGTGGCACGACTTCTGCTTTGTTAGAACATCTTTTCCAATGGACGTCGGTTTTCCGGCGATTCTGCCATGCATCAGTCAGTTGATATTTGCGACCAATCAATCCTTATCACCGGGGGCACAGGCTCCTTCGGCAAGGCGTTTGTCAAGTCGGTGCTGGAGCATTGCCCCAAAATTAAACGTTTAGTGGTATATAGCCGCGACGAGTTGAAACAGTTTGAAATGCAACAAGAATTCCCCCAAGACAAATACCCTGCCCTGCGGTTTTTCATTGGTGATGTGCGCGACCCAAGCCGCTTGGCCCGCGCCATGGAAGGCATTGATACTGTGGTGCATGCAGCTGCTTTGAAGCAAGTTCCTGCCGCAGAATACAACCCTTTTGAGTTCATCAAAACCAATGTAATTGGCGCCCAAAACGTGATTGAGGCATGCTTGGACAAAGGTGTGCGCCGAGTGGTAGCCTTATCGACCGATAAAGCAGCAGCCCCGATCAATTTGTACGGCGCCACTAAACTGTGCAGCGACAAACTATTCATTGCTGCCAACAACTTCAGGGGTGAACGTGACTTGCGTTTTTCTGTAGTTCGCTATGGCAACGTCATGGGCTCCCGTGGGTCGGTGATTCCCTTTTTTATGAAAAAGGCCAAAACTGGCGTGTTGCCAATCACCGATACAACCATGACTCGCTTCAACGTACCTTTGGAAGAAGGCGTAGAAATGGTATTTTGGGCCCTAGAACACGCCTTGGGTGGCGAAATATTAGTCCCCAAAATTCCTTCTTATCGAATTGCCGATGTTGCAGAAGCCATCGGTCCAAATTGCAAACAAGAAATTGTGGGTATTCGCCCAGGCGAAAAACTGCATGAAGAGATGATCACTAGCAGCGATAGTCCAAATACTGTGGACATAGGTGAGTATTTCGCTATTTTGGGCTCTGCTCAGCTTAGCAATATGTCTGAATACTTAAGCACCTTTAAAGCCCATTTGGTACCTACCGGCTTTGCTTACGAATCAGGCAGCAACCCCGATTTTTTAAGCGTGGAGAAAATCAGGGCACTAATAAGGGAGCATATGGACCCGGAATTTCAGCCAACTTAAGGCTTCAAAGAAAATAACGTGAATATAATTTTTTAAATATAATAATAACTACAGATATCCCCTCAAAATATAGAAAATTTATCATTTGTTACTTTATCTCAGAAATTTAGCGTATTAATTTTTATTTTAATGACCTTATTAATTCCGGAATAATATTAATTTTTTCAGCTAAATGTGTATAGTTATCTGAAACTATTGGGACAAAGCATCTGTACCAAGGGTAGTTATTTAATTGTCCTAACATCAACCACGATTGTTTCAATAAAACAAAAGTCGGTACATTGCAGGATGCAGCCAAAGAACTAACAGCAGTTCCAACCGTTACGACTGCATCTAGATTTTTAATGAGCGCCAAAACATTTTCAAGATCATTTTTCAAATCAAGATCCTGCCATCTGAGTATTTTAATACCTAATAACTGTTCTATTTCAAGCAGTTCACTTTCGCACTCACCATATTGTAAATTAACAAATTGAAAATCATTACATAATAGTAATTCCCCCCAATCGACGAGCGCTGTATAGTTTAGGTTTCTAGAGATAGAGAAAACTCCGCTGCGCCAGCAAATACCTATGAGTTTTTTATTTTTATATCCCGCCAACCGATTCTGAAAAGTAAGTATATTTTCTTTTAGTACGCTTAAAGGCGTAATTGAGCGATTGAATTTTGTTAGGTCTCGTCGAAATAACTTGGGAAGGGAGCCAACAGAGCAGTGAACATCAAAATCATCATAACTCGGGTAAAAATCTTCTCTGACAGACTCTGCTCTAACATGAAAAGTAGGGAATGTTCTTTTATAAATATTCACTAAACGGGGGTCGCATTCCAGTAAAACTTTTACGCCGGTTTCACATGCATCAGTTAAACAAGTTGCAAACTCTATTTCATCACCCAACCCCTGCTCCCGCCATATAAGCAAAGTTTTATCAACTAGTTTTTCACCATCCCATTGCGGCTGAGTAAATTTACGTCTAGAACGCAAAGCCGTTACTGGCAAAAGAGCACCATTTCCATACTCATAATAATCCCAGCCTTTGGATATTTCACCAAGATGCAAATAACAAAAAGCTAAATAGTATTTAATTATCTGGGTTTCTGCGGGGGATATATTTTTATAAGTTAATAATTTTTCATAAATATCTTTAGCAACTTTAAAGTTACCTAATTTTAATTCAATTTGTGCTAAATTGATTGCAGTAATGATATATGTTGAATCAATGCTGTACGATATAGCAAGTGCATCCCTAGCCTCTTTAACCATATTCAAATCACCAAAGGCCGTTCCTAAATTGTTATAAGCCAGCACGGAATCCGGTCTTAACTCAATTGCCCTAATTGATAATTTCAGTGATTCTTCAGATTTTCCTAGGGATTGATAAACATTACAAAGATTAATATGTGCATCGAAATTTTTGGGGTCAAGTTCAAGTACATACTCTAGTACTGGTTTTGCTTCGGCTTGCATATTGCACCTTATTAGTGCCACCGAAAAATTTACCAAGGCTGTAATATTTTTATTATCAGCCTCAACAACCTTAGCTAAATCTTTTAATCCATCTTCAAAATTTTCATTTCTTAAGTGAGCCTCACCTCTTGACATCAGTAGTTTGGTATCTTTGGGATTACTTTCGAGTAAAAGATTTAAATTATCAATGGCAAGTTTGTAATTACCTTCGACAATAGCCTTGTCAATTTTTTGGAGAATTTTATTTTCTTTAGACATAAAAAATGGAGAAAAGCGAACCTTTCTCCATTCTACGTACAAAGACTAGCTTTTACTTCAACAGTGACAAAATCGACTGTGAAGACTGGTTTGCTTGCGCCAGCATGGCCGTTGCTGCTTGCTGAATAATCTGCTGCTTGGCGAGATTGGTGGTCTCTACTGCGTAGTCAGTATCCAATATGCGGCTTCTTGAAGCCTGCATGTTTTGTGATGACTCACTCAGGTTATTGATTATGGAATCAAGCCTGTTATTTAGAGCACCAGATTTTGATTGCGCTGCACTGACGGTGTTTATAGCCGCATCAATTGCATTTAAAGCAATACTAGCTCCAAAGGAAGTACTAATATCAACCTGATTAATTTTCAATCCGTTGTCAGAGCCACCATAAGTGCCTTGTCTAAAGCCAAGCTTCTCAAGGTTTGTAACACCATTTGATCCGGCTTCAATTTTGAATGCATTGTCCGAAGAAAGAGTGACCTGGGAGATAAAGGTTATAGCATTGGCTGAAAGTGGCAAAGTTCCAATCGTAACGTCAGTCAAACCCAGAGAAGCAACTGTTGCAGAAGAGCCAATATTGATATTTCGGCCATCAGCAGCAGTCAATTGAACTCCGCTTCCAAATGAACTTGCTATCACACCGGTTCTACCTGAGTAACTGTTAAAAGAGTTGATAACACCGTCGCGTGTCTGAGTGTTAACGTCCATCGTAACACCGTTCAAATACACGACGGCAGACGATGTTGCCGATGTTGTTGTAAAAGCCGTACCACGAATAATATTAGGTGCGGCAGTTGCGGAAACACCAGTTAAACCTGTTTTACGGTTAATTGCCGCTGCGATTGCAATGGCAGTGGTACTTGCAACAGATGACAATGGGCCCAAGCTTGCACCTTGACTTGCTGTATCGTCTGTTGTCATAGCGGCACCGATTGCAATGCCGTTGATGATCATGCTGTTTCCGTTTAACAATCCTTGATCCGCCGAGGTAGGAGCTGTAGCTGCAGCAGGATTAGTGCGTTTGTAAGATGTAAAAATTGCTTGATCAGCCTTATAAGTTCCAGCGCGTAAACCAATTTGGTCTTGTACATTGTTACCTTGTGGCCCTTCCCTGTAGCTGACATTGATGTCACGACCATCTGCGGTATAAAGTGAGTATGAGCCAACATTTGTACTAGTATCGGCAACACCTGTCATGGCAGATGTCAGAGTTGTATAACTCACGACAATATTTCGACCATCAGCCGCTGACAAGGTAACACCAGTCTCAATATCACCAGTATCAGTAGCGATAACACCTGTTTGTCCTGCAATGGCGTTGATTGCATTGACGGTCATTTGTCGATTTAGCGAGGCATCAGTTCCAGTTGTGAAAGATGTTGTTTTCTGGCCATTAATCGTGATAGTTCCAGTAGCCGCGGTAGCGGTCATAGCAGCACCAGAGACTACGTTAGTGTTAGCCTTTGCGAATACGCCACTCTTATCAGCAACTTTATTGATTGCTGCAGCTTTGGCTATAGCACTGGCAGCAGCTGCAGTTGTAGGCGAGTTAGAGTCGTCTAGAGCCAAGGATGCTCCTACGGATACACCGTTGAGCAAGACTGCGCCTGCAGAAAAAGCGTCAAAATATGTATCTGCCGTATAAGCGCCACCAACAGATGACAATGCTGCGCGTGAACCAACGCCAATATCTTTTGTCTTCAGAGAATCGAATCCTACTTTGATGGTTTCTCCACCATTAACGCCAGTTTGAATCACCAAGTTTTGAGCGCTACCGTCCAGCAATTTAATATTGTTATGGTTTGTAGATGAGGCGATTTGGTCAATTGTTGATTTTAGTTGCAATATTTCTTGTTGCAGAGAAACACGATCAGTTGAGGTGTTAGTTCCAGTACTTGCTTGCACAGCCAATTCACGCATGCGTTGCAGAATGTCTCCCACATTACCCATGGCGCCTTCAGCAGTCTGAGACATGGAAATAGCGTCGTTTACGTTACCGATGGCTTTGGTCATTCCGCGAATTTGCGAGGTCATCCGGTTAGTAATGGACAACCCAGCCGCATCATCTTTAGCAGAGTTGATTTTCTTACCAGTAGACAAGCGCTCCATGGCTTGGCTCATGCTGAGGTTACTAGAGCGCATAGATTCTTGTGCTGCAAGCGCTTTGACGTTTGTATTAATTACTGACATGTTAAAACTCCTAAAAGGTGATTTGACCGAAAATTTTCAAGAACTGTTTCTTGATGAACAATGATTCGTCTGTTTAAGAAATTACTTTAGAAATAATGCAATTAAATTTGCTTATTCATCAATAAACCTTTAAGCGCATCAATGCTGTGTGCGACTTTCAAGACTTCAGGGTTAGGGATTTGACGAACCACTTCGCCTGTGTCTTCTTTGCGAACGATTACTACGGGCTGACCCTTCAAAGAGGGGTCAATTTCAAAAGACAAATTGCGACCGCCATCACGCATCATTTCATTAAGATGGGTTATAGCAACTTCCAAATTTTTTTTCATTGCTTCTGTATTGATCTGAATATCCGCTTTCAGAATAGTCAATTCAACAGGCGAAACATTACTGGATGCTGCGGGTGGTGCTCGCATAGCAACGGGCTGCTGCGCGACGGATACGGATGAAATTCGAGAGTCCATGATGACCTTCCTTTTCTAAGATGCTGAATTGCACCTCTTCTGTTCATGTATATCGGCACCAGCCTATAAAACTTTAGGAAGGTCTAAATTAGTAATTTATTGCCTTAATGATTCGGTTGAGCACCTTAAAACTTGAGCTTTTTCGCTAAAAAAGTGTAAATAGTGTAAAGATCGCTAAAGTTTTCCGACTTCGTGTTTTGAGCACCTTCATACTGCAACTCATAAGCGGCAAAAGTTTGCCGCTTTGACATCCAGATGACATTTCAAAGGAGCTCAACATGACTATTAATACGAATATCAACGCACTCGTGGCGGGTAACGCTTATGCGGCGGCCGCGGTCGACTATGCACAAGCCTCCCAACGCATCAGCACACAACTTCGTGTGAACAGCGCAAAAGACGACCCAGTAGGTATAGGTATGGCCAGCGCACTAAAGGCCAAGATAGCTTCTTATGCCAAAGCAGCAGACAACATCAATAGTGGAATCACTGCGCTCAACACTGCAGGTACGGCACTAACTAATATACAAACCGTGCTATCCGCCATGAAGGTTTTAGCTACTTCTTCTGCTGGCTCCACCAGCAGCACCACGCTGGCAAGCAACCAGGCTAGCTTTGCCACATACCTAACCTCGATCGATTCCATTGCCAACACGGCCTACTACAACGGTAAGTCACTGTTAAACGGAAATACGCCTACATTAAAGGTGCAGTCTGGCATTAATGCTGGGGATACCACTACGCTCACCTTTGCCAATTCTTTGTCTTCCGCTTTAGGCACTGGCAACCCCTTGGCATTGACCTCGCTTGGTTCTTCCACTACCGCACTCGCCTCGGGCGACTTAGTGATCAATGGCTACACGGTGGGTGCCTCCCTTTCTACTGACGATACGACTTCCTACGCATCCAACTCTGGGAGTGCAATTGCCAAGGTAGTTGCCATTAACCGAATTACTAGCTCTTCCAATGTGGTAGCTGTTGCTGGTGCCACCGATGTGGCAGGAGCTGCCCAGTCAACATCTGGAACAGGCACGGCGGGAACCATTACGATTAACGGAACCGCGATTTCTGTAACCCTGGCTGCTGCAAACGACTACGCGACAAACCGTGCTGCCATGGTGACAGCCATTAATTTAAATACTGGAACAACGGGCGTCACAGCAGTAGATAACGGCAGTTCTGCACGAGGGGTTAGCTTGACGGCCACCGACGGTCGCAACATCACGGTAGCGTTTGACGGCACTAATTTAACGTCGACAAACACTGGCGTTGCAACTGCTGGAACCTACGCTGGCACCTATACCCTCAGGGCGCTAGACCAAAGCAGCATTGCCATCACTAGCAACGTGGGTGGGACCTTGGCGAATGCAGATTTGGCCTTGGGAACATACACCGGTAATGTGGCGCAGTTCTCCACTAAAAATTTAGGTGCAATTACTACGGCTCCCACAGCCTTATCTGCAGGCGACTTAACGCTCAATGGTTACTCTATTGGGGCGACTTACACATCAGACGACACGGCGTCAGACACAACGGCGGCATCTTCTACGAAGGCTACTAGCGGTATCGCCCTAGCAGCCGCCATCAATCGTCAGACCACCACAACAGGTGTGAGTGCCAAGGTAAATTCAAACGTCGTCACTGGTACAGGGTTCTCTGCAGCTGCGGTCTCGACCATATATTTAAATGGTCAATCTATTACAGCGAACTTGACCACCAGCTCCACGATTGCTGATGTAGTGAGTGTTATCAACACCAAAACTGGTTTAACTGGCGTTACGGCTACCAACAACGGTAGTGGCGTTACGCTCACCGCATCGGATGGACGCAATATTTCTATTGGCACCAATGCAGGGGTAGGTACTTCGATTGGTGTTTCAGGAATGTCTAGCACTTCTACCACCGCAGCTTTGGCAACGACCTACGTTGCGCCAGTAACGCTCTACGCCAGCAATACCTTTACCGTAGCAAGTGGCACCAACGGCAACACGAACTTCAAGGCGCTTGGGTTTAGGGAGGGGACATACGGCGGTGCAGCATCTGCGGTCAAGCTCTCTGGGCTCAATATATCTACAGCACAAGGTGGGACCAATGCCATCACCACAATCAATGATGCAATCAATATGGTCTCTGCGAACCAAGCACTGGTTGGCGCCCTCACTAATGTGATGGGCTACCAAACGACAACCAGCACCAATATGACCACCGTATCAACCAAAGCCTACGGCGACATCATGAACTACAACTTGGCCGCAGAGACAACAGCACTAGCCGTCGCCCAGACTAAGCAAAATGGCGCGATGGCAATGCTGGCACAGGCCAACGTTTCTCAAGATTTAGTGACTTATCTGCTAAAGAAATACATCAATTAATTTTTAAGTATTCTTTTTTACTGAAAAGAATTTTCTAAAGTTCTTGGGTTTCGTGTCGACTCCAATTAGGGATACCCCAAGGTGGAAGCAATGATCATTGAAAGACTCGAACTCAACCAACTGGCTTTGACTAGCAATGTTTTGACGCTAGAAAAGCTCGATATTGGCGAGAGTATTTTTTGTGAGGATATGAAAAAAGCGCATAGTTTGCGTGCGCTTTCGTATTACGTTATTAAAACGCGTAAATTGCCGCGTAAATTTGTTTTTCGCAAAATGGACCACGGTTGGCGGATTATTCGTATCAAATAACCAATCACATCATGCAGGAATACAAGCGCGTATTCCAAATGTTTATTTGTTGGTGTAGGTGGCCATCATGCCGTCAAAGGTAGCCTTCAAACTGGTCTTTTGACTATTGACAGAACCCACCATGCTATCCATGGACGCAAACTGTTTTTGGTAACGTGCAAGTAATGCATCCATCCTCGTTTGTAGAGTCACCAAGCGTGCTCTGTATTTATCGCTCTCAGTGTTTGCGTTGTTGGTCTTGGTAGCCAGCGAGCCTGTAGGGCCCAGCATGTTGGTTAGCTTTTTAACAGCATCACCCGCAATACCTGCAGACAAGGTGCTGTAAGTACTGAGTTTGTTGTACCCGCCAGTGAACAACTTGGTGACATCGTCATAGTTGTTTTGTAAGACAGTGTCGAGCTTGGTAGCGTCTAAGCTCAAAACGCCTTTTTGGTCCAAGCTATAGCCCATTTGGCTCAACGAGGTAATAGTTTTGCCTGGTGTGCTTGAAGGGCTAAACAAAAGCGTGCGCATTTGCTGGCGAATCAGCTTGACCGTGCTGTCTCCCACCAACGTCTTGCCGTAGGTATCTAATGTTGATTTAGGGTCAGTCGTCTGGTTAACGATATCGTTGAAATCGTTGTACGCAGTTACCAAAGTGGTGAGCTTGGTTTTAAGGTCTGTCGTGTCCCTGTCAAAACTGACGCTGGCTGAAGTACTGGTAGTGCCCTTCAAACTAAAGGTAACGCCTGGGACGACGTCTGTGATGGTGTTGGATTTTCGGCTGTAGCCAATTCCATCAACAATAAAGTTAGCGTCAGAGGCCGCATAGCCAGTGGGCGTTGCGAAATTTATGCCCAAACTTCCATTGGTATCTGAACTACTGACGCTAAAGCTCTCGGTTGAGCCATTTGCGCCCGTGATCATTATTTTGTAAGGATTAGTGCTGCTTCCGTCATTCACCAGCTGGGCTTTATACCCACGGTTACCGGCATTGATCGCATCAACCACGCCTGATGGCGTATCGGCGTAACTTTGTTTTGTTAAGCCGATTCCAGCGATAGCTTTGCCAGATGCAGATGTGACCGACAAAACAGAATTGGCATAACCGACACTGATGTCGTCAGAACCCTCTATGGCTCGCAATTGAAATTGCAAGCTGCTTGCCAGCGAAGACATATTGGGTGCACTAGAGGTAGGGATCACTGTGCGAACAGTGCCACCAATGCTCACCGAGAACGAACTAAAGTCGTTAACCGAAGGATTGGTACCAAAAGACGCACCAGTGATCGTGGCCGCATCAGCGGTGCCTGCTGTAGCTCCGGTATCCAAGTTGATAACCGTAGATTTGGAAAGTACAGGTGAACTGACAACTCTAGACGAAGTTGCTGAAGAAAAGACTAAGTCAGTCCCGCCTTGCACATTCACGCTCAAATCGGTAGAGCCATCTATGGCACGTAATTGCTTTTGTAAGTCTGCTGCTAAGTCAATGAGCGTTGCAGAGTTTGGGTTTGGAGTAAGTCCAATAGATTTACCACCTACCGTTATCGAAAAATTCTTGAAGTCAGTTACGGACGGTGAGGCGCCAAATGTAGGCGCTGCAATAGTAGTAATGTTTGAGGTAGTAACACCATCGGGCGTACCAGGGAAAACGCCAATATTGCCCCCAGTAAGCGTGAGCGCAAAACTAGTTCCGCCATTGATAGGGGTGCTTGAGCTGGCAAAACCAGCACTGATGCTACGTTGTGCTTGTGATAAAGAACTAATTGAAACCGAGTGCTGTCCTGCTACTGCAGAACCTGCTGCTACAACACTCAACGCACCTGTATTGCTGTTGGTGATGTTTAAGGTATTAAAGCTGTCTTTGTCTTTAACTGCTGTAAGTGCATTTTGTAACTCTGACATCATGAACATGACGGCAGACATACCACTGACTTTGGCATCGTTCTTAGCTATCTTGGCATTGATGGCATTTGCCTGTGGGGCTTTCTCGGCATCTACCAAGTTCTGCGCCAAAGAGGCCACATCCACCCCAGACCCTGCACTCAAAGAAGAAATAATCTTCTGTGCGCTCGCCTTATTTGCAGCAGCCAGTTGGGCTGCGGTAGAGGTGGTCGCAGCAGCAGTCGCACCAGTACCCGTTGTCGCGGTGGTAGAAGAAACTGCAGTAGTAGCCATAGTGAAAAATTAGTCCTAATGATGGAGTCGGTTCAACTTCTTAAAACTTGAGCCCATCAATTCATATATTTAAACAAACTCAACTGAGAAATCTTCGCAAAACTGCTCTGCGCAGCCTCCAAAGCCAGTTGGTCTTTGTTCATTTTGGTAATCGCTGAGGTGTAGTCCAAGTCCTCTGCGTCCGACTTGGTAGTCTTCAAACGCAAAGTAATTTCATCCAACACGCTGTTTTGCATGTCGATCACGTTCATGTCCGTTCCTATTTGCGCTGTGGCGTCACTCACGCCTTGCTGCAAGCTGTCTATTTCAGCTATGCCGCGCTGCATATTAGTGTGGTCTGAGTTTTTGACAGCGTTGGCCAAATCGTCAATCGCTTGAAAAAACCCCACGCCTGTCTTATGGCCTTTGCCGTCATCTCGCACAACTTTGACAAACGCATCAGCGCCTGGCATGTTGAGGTTCATGCGGCGGTTGTCGCCAACTGCCACCTTCATACGCGACTCATCGCCTTGGTAAACCACAATGCCTTTGGAGTCCTTCGCAAATGCGGGTGAACCCACACGGCTGCCAGAGAACAAATAATTTCCGTTGGTGTCTTGGGTGTTGGCCAAACTCAGCATTTGGTCTCTGAGCGAGCTGATTTCTAAAGCGATCGACTGGCGGTCTGCAGGTGACAAAGTGTCACTGGCGGCTTGCACCGCGAGTTCTTTGATACGCACCATCACGTCGCTAGTGTTTTTCAAAACAGTTTCAGATGCTTGTAAGCGGGTGTTGACTGTTTTTAGTGTGCTTTGATAGCCCGCTTGACGTGCGAGCTCTGACTCAAGACGCGTCACCAAAGAGGCTTTATCCGGCGAGTCGCTAGGCTTCACAATTTGTTTGCCTGTTGACAGTTGCTCTTGTGTTTTAGCAAGTTCGCCTTGCACATCGCCTAACTGTTGGTTGGCGCGGTCAAAGTAGAGGGTGGTGGAGATTTTCATAATGTCATGCCTCTATCAACGAATTTGTACGATGGCATCAAACAAAGTGCCAGATATCTGCAGCGCTTTGGCAGATGCTTGATAAGCCTGTTGGTAACGGATCAGCGCGGCGGCTTCTTCGTCTAAGTTAACGCCAGAGACTTTGTCGCGTGCGGCGACCGATTGGTCGTGCACCACCGTCAAAGCCTGTTGTGTGATGGTGGCTTGTTGCGCCAAATTACCCACGTTGTTAATTTGGTCAATATAGGTATTAGCCAATGATTTGCCAGCGATGACCGGCTTTTTAGCCAAATCCACCATGTCCAACATATTGATGTTGTTACCCAAACCATCATGGTTACCGTCGACTTGAAAGCTGTCACCCACATTCGGTGCGTGGCTGAGTTTGATCTGCAGACCTTGAAAGTCGATCAATGGCTCCAACACATTCGGGTCGTAATGGCGGTCTGCCAATTCAGTACCTGTTTTGGCATCGATGATGGTGTAGCGGTCAGGCTTGGTGAACTTCACCACCAGAGACTGGTTGCGTAAGTTGTCTCGCACATTCAATGGCTCGCCTGCGTAACTTGCTGCGACAGAGGTTTTACCCTGCCCTGTCACAAAGACCAGCAAGTCATCCACCGAACCACCCTCGATATAGGCACCTGTGCGCAAGCCTGCTTTAGCAAGGTCTGCAGGGGAACCAGTACGCGCCGGGTCTCCATAGGTACCAAACGAAAAGCGAATGGAGGAATTATTGGGGTCTGCCGCCATCTGCAGTTTCAAACGCTCGTCTAAGGTGTAGTCGATAGGGTCAAGGCCTAAAGCGTTTTGTTCAATGATGCCGTTGGCTTTGTTCGCAGGGCCAATCGAGATAGGGTCAGAACCAGTGGGATCAAGGGTGCTCAATACCAAATCACCGTATAAACCGATAGATGCTTTTAAGCCAATGCTGACGTCTTTAAAGGCCATTGGATCTTGCGGATCAATGATGGTTTTACGCGTGTTGTTGATCTTGTCTACTAAGCCCTGAAGAGTATTGATGCCTGACAAATCAATCTTTGAGCCGTTTATTTCAAGTTTTTTGTTGTAGTCAATGTTGGTGCTAAAAATATGCAAGTCACGCACCACTTGGTCCATGCGCACTTGACCGTTGTAGGTGGTGGGTGTGATGCCCAAAGCATTGCCATCACCTTTGACAGTAGGTGTTGGGTTGATATTGATAGGCTGACCTGTTGGCACAGCGCTGATGACTAAATCGCCTTGTTGCACACTGGCAGTTACACCAATATTGGGGGTGCTGTTGATAGCAGCAACCAAGGCGGTGACGTCCTTAAAACCAGGAGCGACGGTATGGCCGTTGATCTTTAATGGACGCGTGTAATCGAGTTGTTGCGCTGGCACACGAATGTCGTTAAAAACACTAGCTTTCACTCCGGTTTGCGAAGTCATGCTGTTGCTCACGGTCACTTCACCACCAGACTCGTAGCCTGTACTTGGTGTCAGCACAACATCGCTGATGGAGCGGCCAAGTGCATCGTGAACTTCTAAATCTATGCCATTGCTTGCAACATTCACAGACAAGTTGTCAGTCAAATCTGCTTGACGCAATTGCATCTGCAAGTCAGTAGCCAGCGCGCTTAAATCGTAAATGGAATCTAAAGGCTGGATATCGGCAATATCAATTGCAACACCACCCACCTTAAAAGAAAAGTCACTAAATGAGGCTTGAGAAATTTTGATTTTTGACGCGCCATTGATCCATGCGGCCACGTCACTAGGCGACAGCGGGGTGTTGATCTGTGTTTCTAAAGCCTGCATAGGCACACCATTGAGCACGGTGGCGCCAGCCGGAATTTGAATACCAGGTTCGCTGTCTGTGATGCGTGTTGTGACAAGCTGCGCAGTTTTTGCTACGGGAGGGGCCGCCACACCGTTACGGTCAAACACTTGTGCATAACGCACCTTAGCCATAGCGCCATAAAAAACGTCCATGCCGCGGTAACCGTCTTTGTTAGATTTATTGAGGTAGGCGTCGCTGTAATTGGAATCTGGCACAAACCCGTTTTCAGGTTTAAGGATTTGCGCTTTTTCTGTTTCACTCAGCGTTTGACCCAAGAGCTGACGGCCATCACGGGTTAGCACTTGCAATTGCTGACCAGGCTTGGCGTCATCTAAGTAGAAAGTGGCTTTGACACCTGCTGCCAATGTGGTGACAGGCGCCATCACTCGGGCGCCTTCTACCTTGATGCTCACACCCGCCGTAGGGTTGGGGTTGTTCACCAGTCCTGTATTGCTAATCGCTGGAGGCACTGGCGAGGGCGTGAAAAGCACACTGGCACGCGTATTACTAGAGTTAGTTTGATCCTCACTGACACGAAACTGCGCAGCAGTAGCCACTCGCATCGCGTCATTCAGCGCCACGCTGATGCCTTCGGCTTCATTGGTCGCTTTTGGATTTAGCGCAAACAACGGATTACCCGTTTGACCGTACCCATCAATACCGTTGGTTTGAATTTTATTGGTTTCATTTACCAAGGTTTTGGCCAAAAAGTTCAAACTTTTTTGCGCAGGCTCCAGCACTTGGTTGATGAAGGTTTGCAAGCCACCTAATTGGCCCCCACTTGCGGAGGCCAATGATTCACTATTGCCATAAGGGTCTAACAACAATTCCATCTTGCCGGCAACCGATGTGTCGATGCCTATAGGGCGAGACTTCATGCCATTGACTACAACGCTTTGGGTAGCCGTGCTGCCCAACGCCACGTTGACCGAGCCATTGGTATTAAAAGAGGTTTTAATGCGCACCAAGTCTGAGAGTTGGCGCAAGATCAAATCACGGCGGTCCAAAATTTCAGCAGACTGGCCGTCTTCGGTAGAAGAGCTTGCCATGTTTTGGTTAACCAAGGCCAATTGGCTGGTCAAGGTGTTGACTTGCTTAGTCGTACTTTCAAGCGCTTGGTTGGTTTCAGTACCTACCAAACCCAATTGGCCTGACAACTCGGCAAAACGCGAGCTCACACCTTCGGAGCTTCTTAAGAAAGAACTGCGCAAAACAGATGAGGCAGGATCCGCAGACAAAGCATTGGCTGCACCAAAAAAATCATCGAGCGCAGAGCTCAAGCCCACACTCTTGTCGCCCATGATGTCCATCACGCGCTTGCTGTATTCCACCATGGGTTTTTGGCTAGACAAGTCGCTGGTACTGTTACGTAAATTCGATTCTGCAAACGCATCAAACTGGCGCTTGACAGCTTGCAGCGCAACACCTGTTCCAAAGAACATATTGGCGGCTTTGCTTGGGGACGTGTCTTTCAACACTACGTCTTGGCGTGAATAGCCCTCGGTGTTGACGTTGGCAATGTTGTTACTCACCGTGCCCAAAGCACGTTGATACGCGCCTACCGCATTACTGGCAATACCAATGAGGTCGCTCATGAGCCGCCTCCATTGATTTTGAAGGATTTAGGCTCCATCGACAAAGGCTTGATTTTGTCGACCGTCAAAGGAATAGCTTTGCCTATATTGCGCTGCAGCGGCATGGGTGTTAATTCAGGGTGTAAGGGCATGCCCTTGGGTTGGCGCGCGTTGAGCACTTCTGCAGCAGTAGGCGTGGCAATTTGTTGTTTCACAGCTTTAGCCATGAAGTCGGCAACGCCCATAGAGCCGCGCTTGGCCATTTGTACTGAGATTTCTTTGTCAAACATGCTCTCGAAGGTGTCCATGCCGCTGGACTGGTTCTCTTCGTCTTTCATGCTGGCTTCACGCATGGACTTCATCATCATTTGGATGAAGAGGCCTTCAAATTGCTGCGCAGATTCTTTCAGCGCTTTGTCTTGGTTTTGTTGGGCTTGTCCACGCAACTCGCCCAAACCAGCAAAGTCCAAATAGGACTTTGAGGTGGAGGTGTTGT
>Ga0214919_10004886_pt1 | contig 19286 bp, 24 predicted proteins | sample LL1503_MetaG_FD_177994 | JGI IMG/M metagenome (GOLD analysis project Ga0214919, IMG submission 177994) | Freshwater microbial communities from Lake Lanier, Atlanta, Georgia, United States - LL-1503 | ecosystem: Environmental > Aquatic > Freshwater > Lake | place: USA: Georgia | collected...
AAAATACCAATGGCAAGATCTGTTGATGCAGTGGTTTGTAAAAGTTTACCAACTGGAGCAAAAGATGATGATATTGTATTATTTGTAGAGGAAAGGTTTGTAAGTAATAAGCCTTCAGCATATGAATCCTTCCAATTAGTATCTATTTTAACTAATGTTCCAGCATTGGCAGTTTCTGGATATGAAAACATGTTAATCACATCATGCTCGCTATAGTCTCTGAATGGTTTTAATTTAGGCATAAGCTATTATTAACTTTTACACGGACTGTTATTATATTTCTTCATTTTTTTCAAATGCCCAGCAGAATTGGCATATTTCTGGGGTAACCTTGAATAGGGATCTTGCTGAACAGTCATAGCCAGTATCTTCATAGTTACCACCCTGACAACTGCAGCGATGAATTACCGTAGTCCTCATTTCTTTTGACTTAAATTTGCAATTATTAAATTTAAACTCTCCGCTTTGTTCTTGTTCCATAGTATTAATTGTTTACATCAGAATTTACCATTATTTTCACTAAATCTTTAAAAGAAATTTCCGGTTTCCAGTTTAATTTAGCTCTTGCTTGTTTAGAGTCACCCCAGAGCAGATCAACTTCAGCTGGTCTATAAAACTTTGGATTAATAGTTACAAGTTTAAACTCTATGTTGTCTGGTTCATTTTTAAAATAAAAATATTCATTAGTTCCTTCCCCGCTCCACTTGCCATTAATTCCAACTTCTAAAAATGCCATTTCAATAAATTCTCTAACCGTATGTGTTTCTCCAGATGAAAGAATAAACTCTTTTGGCTCGTCTTGATTTAGCATTAGCCAAATACCTTTAATAAAGTCCTTTGCGTGGCTCCAGTCTCGCTTTGCGTCAAGATTGCCAAGTTCAAGCGGCTCAAATGCATGCCCATTATCTATTGACTTTTTAATTCTAGCAATATTCTTTGTAATTTTTCTTGTAACAAACTCTTCCCCACGACGTTCGCTTTCATGATTATAAAGCAGCCCCTGTATTGCGTAAAGATTATAACTTTCTCTATAAACTTTAACAATATGCCTTGCGGCTGCTTTTGCAGCCCCGTATGGGCTTCTTGGTTTAAGGGGATGATTTTCATCTTGTGGACTATAGTCTACATTGCCGAGTTCCTCTGAAGAGCCAGCATTGTAAAATCTGCATTTAGGCGCATGTTTTCTGATTGATTCCAAACAGCGTATAACCCCAACAGCATCAACCTCAAATGTCTGCTCTGGTATTTCCCAAGATGCCGCTACAAAGCTTTGAGCGCCAAGATTAATAAAATAATCAGGTTGAATTTCTCTAACCAAATTTTCAATAGACTGAGAGTCAGAAAGATCTCCAAGAACAATTTTAAATCTAGATTTATTTAGCAGATGTTGAATATTTTTATAGTTATTAGTAGATGATCTGCGAATCATTCCGTATACTTCATATTCTGGGAATCCAAGCAGATATTCAGCCATGTAACTACCATCTTGACCAGTTACTCCTGTTATAATTACTTTTTTCATATTTTTATTTTTCGTGTAGTGCTTTTTGGGGCAAACTTGGGTAAGTATGAAATATATCACAATCATAATGATCATTCCATATTGTTTGTATTTTTTTATTTATATCACTTTGAGTTTCTAATACTCCCCTTTTTGCATTTAACAGAATGTATCCATCTTTTTCTTCTAAATTATAGATATCAAAATTATTTACTGACAAGATTCTGCTTACTACAAACATTGAATATAAATATTTATTATTAGTAAAATATTTTGAATAGTTTTTTTGAATAAAAAATGGATTATATATTCCAATATGCATATCAACATTATCAGACAGCGTATCTTTTGTAGTTGATACAAGCTCCCATAAGTTTATTTCTGAAATATCTGGAATAATTAAAAGATCTATTTTTCCATATTTTAATATAGATGAGGCATTTTTTATATTAAAAGAGTTTTCAACATTATCAACCTCAGAAAAAAATGATCTTTCATAGATGTTTTTATAAAATGGATCACTGCTGCATACTGCTAAATTTTTTATACCTTTTTTATTAACGCATGACTGTATAAACTCATTATTTAATTCATATTTTGAGCCTTCACTACAGTCTTGCTTTTCGATTATTTCTGAAAAACAACAGTAGCTGCATGTATAAAAATTCGTCAAATACTTATTTATGTTAGTATTTGGCGAATTGCATATTTTACATAATTTATTATTATCCATTTGGTGCTCCGCTTTTAAAGCGTCCAGAAAAAATTAAATTTTCTAAAGTTGATTCTGTTTTTCTTCCATTTAAGGCTACGAATAAATCTGAAAAATACTCTGCAGCAATTGCGTGCTGCAATGCATTGATCGTAATGCTTCTTGGCATTGATGGGTCATCTAAAGAGTTTCTATCAACTGTGAGATACATGTTCAATAGCGGCATTATCTGATCATACTCATCGTATGTAAATTTTTTCTCAATTGAGAAGTCTTTTCCCTTAATAGATATTTCAAGTGTAGGTTCTTCAGAGTATCCCCAAGAAAAAACACATGTAGAGTTCCTGTAAAAAAGTTCACCATAATCATCGTTGTGCATTATAAACTTATCAAATTTATATGTTTTTGTTGACATTAACTGTGTTATTATATTTAATGCCTGACATGAATACATTTTTTTTGCCTTCATTTTGTCATTTTTATGCTTTGGGCCAGAGCACTTTACAGACATAAATGAAAATTCATTTTGGATAGCCATTCTTGCTGGGACACTAAATAAAACATCCATTATGTATGGATAATTCACATAAAAGAAATTTTGATATGAATTTTCAATTAAAGTCTTATAAATGGTGTCTCTTTGCTGTTTAGATGCCAAAAATGGAGATTCGCAAATAATGTCTTTATTTTTTGCTATGCAATAATCTAAATACTCTTGCTGGTTAGAGGATGATGTTGCTATATATATCAAATCAGATTCTGATAGTATTCTTTCTTTATCAGATGCTTCTGTCTTGCTGTCTATTACGCCAACAAGATTAAATTTTTTAATTAATTTTGTTAATTCAAGTATTTTAGAGCCCCAATATCCATTACCGACAAGTGAAAAATTTATTATTTTTCTTTTTTCAGTTTCCATACTTAATCATTATTATCGGGATTATTGCAAATTTTCCAAAAAATATTTTCGATTTCTTTTATAGATGAATTAATAATAATTTGACAATCTTCAATATCCAAGATTTCTTTTTTATCAGATATAATATTTAACATGTCTACATTTTCATCATTTAATAGCTTATTAATATTTTTTAATTGTGCTTGGGTAACTGATAAGATTGTATCTTTCCAAGAATTTATAAAGTTTTTTTCAATATCTTGCTTATTGCCCTCTGAAAAGCTAGACTCCTCTGAGTGATTAAAGCTACTATTCCAAAGATATGAAATCATGCTAAACATTAAATTCTCTTTCATTCCATCGAAAATTGATTTTTTAAAATTTTCGACTTGAAAGTCTTCTGAGTTGTTTTTACTATTTTCCACTTGAACCAAATCCTTTCTGTCCACGGTCAGATTCGTCTAGCGAGTCTACTACTTCTGGGTTCCATAGCTTACATTCACTTATTATAAGTTGGGCTATTTTGTCACCAATATTTATTATAAAATTATCATTTGATGCATTATATAAAATTGCTTTTATTTCACCCCTGTATCCAGAATCTACAACACCAGCAAAAATATCAACTCCATGCTTTAACGCCAATCCTGATCTTGGAGCTACCCTTGCATAGTGTGAATCTGGAATTGAAATAGAAATTCCAGTAGAAACTGCATGCCAAGATTTTGGCAAAATAGCTATATCCTCGCAAGAATATATATCTAGCCCAGCGTCAGATGCTGTATTTCGTGAAGGGCATTTTGCTTTTTCATTTAAAAATTTAACTTTTATCATTTAGCAATGATACCATAAATATGTATTAAATGCAATTATATTTTAATTAATGGTATATTAAACTCTTTAGCCAGATCAGCTGCAAATTCGTCACGATCATAGGCTTCATGGTAGTAAATTTCTTTAATTCCATACATTGCTATATTTTTAATACATTCAGTACATGGGCGAAGAGTCACTGCTATTATTTTACCTTCATATGGCTTAATATAGCGCAAAGCAGATGCCTCTGCGTGCGACACACGCTTTCTTCTTTCGTCTCTATTATTCCAATCAATTTCTATATCTGGAGGAGCGCCATTATAACCTATCGCAGCAACGGTATGATCATATCTTAATATGCAAGCACCAACTTTTTGGTATGGATCTTCTGATCGCAATGCGGCAGCTTTTGCAAGCTCCATAGCGTATTCTGCCCATGTTATTCTTTTATTCATTATATTTGGCAAGCTCCTCCAGCGCATGCTTGAGCACCCAGCGTGGATGCATCTACATAGCTTTGATCTTTTTCTATTACTGTTGACCAATCAACTTCTGTATGTTCTCGTTGAATATCACACCAGCTTTTCCATAGGCTAACATGCTTTAAACAATGTGCGGTTCTTCTGTCATCGCCATTAAAATACCTTTCAGAAAATTGTTTTGCCCTTCTTAGCCAGTCTTTTTTAGCAAACCAATTGTCATAATCTGACTTTTTATTATAATAAGATATGATTTTTTCGTTGTGCTCTTTTAGAGTATATCCATTTCTGTGTGGAAATTGTGGCTCTGGAATATTATCAGCCACAGCCTCTCCTATTCCCATAAATGCATCGCAAGCTTTCCATAGGTTATTGTCAAAAGCAGCAAGTCCGTCAACAGTTAGCCCTGATGCAAAAACAGATGCATTTCCATAATTTTCTACTATTTCTTCTGGTGTTAAAACAGTGCTAAATGGAGCTTGTGGATAATCTAAATCTCCAGAAGATGGAAGTAGAGATATTCCAGAAAAATATTCTTGATTTTCAAATATAAACTTTTCTACATCAGCCCATTCTTCTGGCTGTACAACAACTGTACATGATACATTATGTCTTACATACGGCTTAACGCAGAGGCTTTCATTTGTTCCAAACTCAACCCAGCTTCTTTGTGTTGATTTAATTTGTTCTAAAAATTCAACTGCCGAAATGGCATTTTTAAGAATTGCGCCCCTTGGAACTTCACATAGGAATGAGACAACATCATCTGTTCCATTTGCTGACCATACGCTTGTTTCTACTGCAAGAGGATTATTTTCTTTGTAATATTGTGCTGGAAATTCGTTACGATTTGCCTGAACTCTCCTTATGTATCGTTTCGCGTGGTGCGGATGTATTCCAGAAGCGGTCCCAAGAATGCAACTTGTTGATCCAGCTGGTTTAACACAAGTTGTCCTTGCGGATTGATTAATACCAATAAGTTGTGATATTTTTTTATTCTTCTTCTTTATTTCTTCGGCACCTTTTTTTTGAATTTTTGAATTTAATAAAATATCAGGATTGTCCATAATTCCAGTAATAGAACAGCCAAGAAGAGCTTCTCTTTCTACGATATTTTTTGTAGTATCTGTTAAATAATTAAAGTTTGTATATCCAGCCTGCATTGTTCCAAGAATAGCTGATGCCCTACATGCTTCGTAAAACTCCTCCTCTGAGGTGCAAAACTTTCCATTAATTTCTGTCAAGTTGCAAACTTGAATTCCACTTTTTCCATTATGGCTGGGAATCATTCCTATTTCAGCACATGGATTGTAAACAACATCAGTATCGTTTAACCAAATAAATCCAGGTTCACCAAATTGACGAGTTGACTCCATTAGTTGATGAAATTCTTCGTTAGATGTTTTGCCTTTGATAAGTACAGCTGAATTATTTGATCTAGCCCTTTGTGCATTTTCAAAAAACCAATTTCCAGTTTTAGCAGTTGCCATTTCATTATCATTTAATGAAAATTGACAAATTGTTGCAGATCTGCGTACGCCACCAGAAAGCACTGCATCGCTTGCATGCATAATAATATCATATGCATCTATTGGACGCAGTTTTCCAGCAAATTCGTCTGTTTTAAATTCTGAGCTACTAATTCTTTTTTCGATTAGAACTCTTATTTTTTCTATTGATTTTTCTAGCCCCTTGTGGCCAGGAGCCTTAAATTGCCCAGCAATAAGCGCACCTTCTGGCCTAATAAGGCTATAGTCAAAATTTACTTTGTGACCAGACATCTCTGGGAATTCACTCTCTTCTTTTGAAAAATAACTGTTAACAATTACTCCTACTGCATCTGCCCAACCTTGAATACTGTCATCAACTTTCCATTTTCTCCATGATGAGTCAACATTATTTAGTTCTGGCAATTTTGATACATGCTCTTTTTGAACTGAGAATCCAAGGCCTACGCCGCAAAGAAGCACGTACATTGATTCTTGGAATGCTCTAGGCCTATCAATATATGTTGATGAGCAGTTGTATATTTTAAATTCTTCTTTTTCAATCCATTGTCCACCAAATTGTAATGCCCTTTGTGAACCAAGCACTCTTTTTTTTCTGACCATTCTTTTTGCAAACTCAAATTCTTCTCTGAATTCTTCGCTAGAAGATAAGAGATCAGAGTATTTTCTGGCATGCATTGCAAAAACGCGCTCTACAATTTCTGGCCATGTTTCTCTCCTTTGTTTGGTTGGAAGGTAGTGTGAATACTTTGCGTATAGTGTATAGTCTGCTAATGCTTTTAGGCTCATAATATTATAAATTTTCTACGTGGATGTGTAGAGTTTATATTACGTCATTTTGTGCAGAATGAAAATTTTTTTTACATGATTGTGTAAAAAAAAGTAAATCTCTAAGTTGTCGTGTATGTATTTTTGAACTTCAGTTTATAAAAATAAATTAGTAAATTCTTTGTGAATTTCATTGCTCACTTCTGCATTTGGCTGACCAATATGCGCACCAAAACACTCTTTCCAGTGTCTAGATATCTCTGGAATATTTCCTCCCCAACTAAATTTTGCAGCAATATCAAGTGGTGCAAATTTTAAACCATCTGCTTCTAGCAAATCTTTATATACAGAGCATATCATAACATCATCATTTAATCCATTTAATACAAAATCTTCTTTCATGCACCTGTCAAGAAGTTTTTTTGATCTTAATGAAAAGCCACCATTACCTACTCTTGTATTTGATAACGTATTAGCATGCCATGGTGCTCCAATATAATCATAATTTAAATAATTACTGTCCCAAGCAGCTATATTAACAATATATCCATCATGATTTAATATTAATACATAATCAGATTCTATATATTTTGGTAACTCTTTAATTACAAACGCGCTATATTCTAAATAATTAATTTTAGGTATTTTGAAAAAATCAAAATCATACTTAACAGTTGGCTCCTCAAAAGAAAATAACTTAACTGAATGAAAATCACACAGACCTGCGCAGTAATTTAGAACTTTAGCATTTTTATTTGCTGGGTTAAACCCATCAACGATTACTGCTGTAATATTTTTTAAATTTAATTTTTCCATATTTTTAATCACATAAAATATTTAATGATTGTTCTAATGAGAATTTTTCTTGAAATCCTAAGCTGTGCAGTTTGTCAGTATTCATATGAAAGTCTTTTATTTGCACCTGTTGGTGAAATTTTGGAGTGTCAATAAGATTGATTTTGCTTTTAGAATTTAACCTATTCTTACAATAGTTAATTATATCAATCATTTTAGCACTTTCTTTGTTGCCTATATTATATATTTCATTTTTATTACCTTTTTGAATAACTAATTTTATAGCTCTACAGGTGTCTTCAACATGTAGAAAATTTCTATAATTGTCTCCATTATAGATGTTTACTTCTTCATTATTTTTTAATTTTTGAATTAAAAACTCTGTGGCGTTTTTTTGTGAATTTGCTTTATGATCTTTTCCAATAACATTACAAAGCCTTAGTATCCTATAATTGATCGAAAAGGTATTACAATAAGATTCTAAAAATTGTTCTTGAGCATACTTTGATATAGAATAAAATCCTTTTGGATTGCATGTGTCATTTTCAGAATTTGAAAAAATGTTATTTTTTCCATAAACAAACCATGAAGATATTAAATTAAATGTATTGTCTGAAGTTAGATTTTTAAACATTTCAGACATCAATAATAAATTTGTTGATATGTCTACAGAAGGATTTTCAAAAACTGAATAGTTTGATGTAGTGCTTCTTAAGTAAAGAATTTCACTATATTTTGAATTAATTGAGTCTCTTTCCTCAAGAAAAGAGTTATCATTATATAGATTAAACCAATTAGAACCTATAAATCCAGTTCCACCAAAAACGCTTATTTTACTCATACTTAATTAATATATCATTAATATAAGAAATATTTTCTTCAGAAATGGTTGGCGCACATCCAACAAAGAATACTAGATCAAGAACTTTATTTGATTCTGGGTATAGGCTATAGTCATCTAAATGTTTATATCCATTATGCATTAGTAAATTACCAGCAAAGTAATTTCTTGTTTGTATTCCATTAGTTTCAAGATATGAAACAAGTTTTTGCTTTTGATCTTTATTTTCGCAAATTAATGGAACGCCAAAGGGTGTCCAGCCCGTTTTGCTAAGCACGTTTACAGATCGAATATTATTTATATATTTAATGAATAGATTTGAAATTTTTTCACAATTTTTACTTCTAGTGTCGCAAATGAAATCTAATTTTTTTAATTGTTCTATGCCAATTGCTCCTTGCAAGTCTAATGGTTTTAAATTATAGCCAATTCTATTAAATACATATTTGTGATCTATAATAGTTTCTGGAAAATCTTGAAGCCAGTTAGAGAATCTTTTACCACAGGATCCCTTTGCTAACAAATTACATGTTCCAACACAATAACAGTCGCGCCCCCAAGTTCCATAACTGCGAGCCAGTTGAACAATTTCCTCATTATTTGAAGAAACCATTCCACCTTCTAAAGTGGTAATTTCGTGAGCAGGGTAAAATGAACAGGATGAAACTTCAGCATATTCATTCAAATATTTATCATTCCACTTAGAACCTAATGAATCACAATTATCTAATAGTAATTTTAAATTATTGGATTGTACAATATTAAGCAGCTGATCCATATCTGGCGGGTTGCCAAGAACTGGGGATAAAAAAGTGGCTACAGTTCTATCTGTTATTTTATCTTGAATTTTATTTATATCATAATTAAGGGTATCCCATTCAATATCTACAAATACTGGTTTTAAACCATTCTGTATAATTGCTGAAACCGTTGTTGGAAACCCTACAGCTGATACAATAATCTCATCACCATCTTTCCATTTATAATATTCCTTACAAGCCGCAACAAGTAATAAATTTGCTGATGATCCAGAGTTAGTAAAAAATGAAGATTTTTGATTAATTTTTTTACTAAATTCTTTTTCAAATTTGGAACAAACTTCACCGCTAGAACTCCATTTGCCAAAAAGTAGTGTTTCTATCGCTGCTACAATTTCATTGTCGTCAAAATATGCACCAGAGTAGTAAACTTTATTTTTTAAATCTGGATTTAAGTTATGTGCAAATTTTGGCAAGAATCCAAATTTTTCTTTTAGACTTTTTACAAAAATTGCAATATCAACCGTTGCTTCGCTACTCATAAGTTGTTTAAAATATTTGCTAACTTAATTATTAAGCTTGGCTTAATGCCATGGTATAATCCTATATAAAATCCATAATTGTGTAAATAAATAGAATTTGAATAATCTTTTTCGTTATTGAAATATTCTTTATAACAAGTTTGGTAGCCTAAGAATCCAGAAACAATAGGCCGATATTCAATCCCTAATTTTTTACAAAGATTTAAAGCTTTTTCAAGTCTTTTTTTATTATTATCTTTAACAATAATTGGAATGCAAAATGGAACATCGGAGCATTTATCTCTATCTGGTGGTAAATAGTATTTGTTATTATCTAAATTTTCTTTAAATAAAGAGTATAATTTTTTTCTTGAATTAGTATATACATCTATGCGATTAAAATCAAGCTGTCCAATAAAAGCATTTAAATCACTACTTCTATAATTATCTCCCAAAGAGTAAAAATCAAATAAGCTGTCTACTTTTGGATTATTTATTTTTTTTGTATCAAATCCATAAGTGATTAAACTTCTAACCATTCCATGATTTCTATTAATTAGAAAGTATTTGTATTCACTTTCTGAATTAGTAAAGATAAACCCTCCCTCTATAGATTGAATTTGATGACCAAAATATGTGGATGTAGAAGAGGTAAAAAATGAAGAAATATTTTTATCGCCATAAAAGCTTAAGGTATTTTCACAATTATCAAACATAATTTTTACATTATATGTTTTTTCTAAATTTTTATAAAAATCAAAATCAGGAGTAAAGCCAATTAATGAGGTTGGAAAAATACAAGCAATTTTATTTTTATTCTTTTTTATATATTCGGTAAGTTTTTCTTTATCTATAGAAAAATCATCTAAAGAAATATCAACAAAGTGTGGTTGAAAACCAGCCTTTATCCATGGAGAGCAGGATGTTTGCCATGTTGTGGATGGAAGTACAACAATTTTTTTATTTGGAAATTTGTGCTTAATATATTGCGCTAATAGGTTATTAGCTAAAGAGCCGTTGCCTACAAATACAGAATATTTACAACCAACATAGTCAGCCATTTTTTTTTCAAACTTTTTGACTTGAACATCTTGTGTCCATCTATTTTTAAAATTTAGTATAAAACTACAAATTTTTAACCTATCTATAATAGTAAAGTTATTTTTATTTAATGGCCATTTCATATAATTAAGTAATTTTTTCCTCTACTAAGTTTGAGGAAAAAAAAGTTTTTTGTAGTGATTCTTTTTTATAAAATCTTTCCATATTGGCATCATCTACCTGTTTTGCGCTAACTTTTTGATTGTTATTTCTTACAAGATCAACTAGTTCAAATGTTTCTTTGTTTATAGAGTATAAATTTTTATACTCTTGTGAGTTATAAATATTATCAAAATTTAATAATTGTTTTTTTAAAAAATCTTTACACTCTTCAAAAGAGTCTATTTTGCTTTTTGATGGAAAAAGATTTTTTTTAACTTCTAAAATGGATAGATAATCAAAAGCATAGGCTTCATCAACTTTTAATGTAATCATATTTTTTTAATATTTTTAATATATTTAAGGCAGTTTGCTCAAATGTAAAGTTTTTTATAATTTCTTCTTTATGGCTGCTCACTATACTAACATATTTTTTATAATTTTCAAAGGAAAATTCAAGAGCATTATAGATATCTAGTTCATCTACTCTTTCTCCATAAATTGGCCCTTCGAATAAATTTAAAAAATATTCTGGAAAACATGATATATTGCAAGATGCCCACTCTTGAATTGAAGATTTATCTAAAAGTTTAAATTCTGTATAAATTTTATAAGGCTGTGTCCATTCTGGTATAAACTCTTTTAAAGCTGATCCTAGGGTTACAATTGCTGGTGTGCCACATAAAACAGCTTCTAATGGCGTCATTCCAAATGATGTGGTATTATTTGTATATAAGAATAAATTACTTTGACTATAAAGATCTCTTAGATTTTCTTCCGACATTATTTCTGAAATATATTTGATTTTATTATTATTAAATGAGTTTACATAATTTCCAAATGGTAAATTTTTACCATCTTTAATAATTAATTGCACATTTTTATTTTTGCTAAATCTATCAAATGCTTTAACAAGCTTCTCTAGTCCGCTACGCTCGTTGCTTGTATTTACTGTTAAATATGTAAAAATATCTTTATTTTTTTCTAATGTTGGATACCAAGTATCAATATCAACACCAAGATGAACTGCTTCTACTTTAGAATATCCTGAGTTTATAATATTATTTTTTGCAAAATCACTAATAGCTAAAACTAGTGGGTTATATGATTTTAACTTATCAATAACAATTTTTGGTGCCAAAGAGTATTCACAAGCTAAGTATGGAATTTGCTTTTTCCATTTTTGTTCTGTTTCAAACACTTCTGGATATATAACAGCACAGTCTGGATCATTAACATCGCCCAATATATTTAATCTGGCAAACTCTTTATTTAATTTTCTGGCTACTACTGTAAACGATCCAAATTCAGAAGATTTATTTAAATCATTATTATAAGCAAAAATTTTCATCGATACTTTTCAAAATACTATTAATAGTTATATTACTACAACCGTTGTCTGCATATAAATTATATGCTTTATCTCCTACTGGAGCTAAAGCAAGTAAGTTTTGTTTATGGTTTGGTAGCCAGTTAGTGATTAGGTTAATTTGTGGAGTTTTATGATATGCAGCCGTAACCCACATGGATCCAGAGTCAGTACCAATCACTCCATTGCACCCTAATGAGGTATATATTTGCTCAATAAATTCTAAATTTGTAATTTTTGTATAGTTTTCTCCAAAGCCAATTTCTGGTTCATTATTTGTTCCACAATGTAATATTTTATAATTATTATTATTTAACTCTGTAAATAAATTTTTCCACCAATCTAGGTTTGGGCTACGTTCAATTCCTTGTCCATATCCAGCAAATGGCCAAATCGCAATTGTATTGTTTAATTTTTTAATATCTTTTTCTAAATATAGTCTAGGTTTAATATTTTTAACTTCTAATGGGTTTATTCCGGCCATCAAAGCTGTTTCTTCAACACAATTTCTATAATTATACCAATCTTGCTCTTGTGGATGTGGTGGAGACACATTAATAACTAAGTCACAATTTTTAATAATTTCAAAATCAGATTCGCCTAAACTCTCCTCATAATCAGAAATTTTAATTTCATTTATTAATGGATGATTAGCAAATAATTTTGAACATTGCTGGCATTTTTTGGCAATACAGTAATATTTATAAGAGTTAGGATATTTTTTTTCTAAAACTTCTAATATTGGAAGTGCCATTACTGAATCGCCAATTAAACTAGATCTAACACCCCAAATTTTCATAATTAAAGTTATGCCATAACCCAGCAACTGCCCGCTTGGCTCCAGGTTTTATTAAAATTTCCTAATCCATCCGTTGCTGCTTGTTTGATTTGGTCTGCAAAAATATCATGACCAGCAAATACGCCACCTGGTTTAAGTTTTGGATACCAAGCTAAAATATCTTTTTTTACAGATTCATAAGAATGATCGGCGTCTATAAAAATAAAATCACAGCTTTCATTTTCAAAATTTTCTGCGGCCTCCCAAGAGCAAGAAACAATCGGTGTTATAACATTTTCAAACCCACAATCATTAATGTTATCTTTAAATATATCATATATTGATGGTTTATTATATTTCTGTTTTATTTCTTCCATATAATTTACATCTAGACCGTTCCAAGTATCAATTGCATAAATTTTATTATTATTTTTATGCAATTCTGAAACTGATGCCAAAAAGGCTACTGATTTCCCAAGCCAGGATCCTACCTCTACAAGAACAGAATTTTTATACTGTGTTCCAATTTGCTGATAGAGGCCTTCATAATCAAACCATCCTTCTAATTGGTCCCATGTTTTTATTTTATTCATAAAATGTATTTGTTATATTTTTCAATGTTATCTATAATAACTTTAGGAAACTTTTTGTCTAAAGTAATTTTTATAAACTCAGCTTCTTGTTTTGAAAGGTTTTCTAGGTGAATAAAAAATTTTTTTTCATTTGCTGTGAAGTTATCGAAATACTCTTTAAATTCTTGTTTGGTTGGTAATGCAGATTTATCAAATGGCTCTATGCAGGAGTGAGCTTTTTCGTAAATTTGTTCATATCCACCGCACCAGCTAAAATGCCATCCGCTATTTGTAAGACTTGGCAAGTTATCTTTTATATTTCTAAAAAATTGAGCATTGTGCTGTTTGAATAATCTATATTTTACTGCTACAGTGCCAATCCATGATCTGTTTAAAGCTATTAAATTTAAAAAATAAGCAGAAAACATCATATCAAAAGATAAGCATTCAAAATCATTTTTTGACAATTCAGTTAAAATATTGGCATTTGGAATTTCATCAAGATCTGATATTAAAATTATATCATTATCTGATAAATTTATTTGATCTAAGCCCTTTGAAATACAGTTTCGTTGAAAATTTTCCATATTCCATAAATTAGAGTCATTATTTGGATAATCCTCTATTTTAACATGTATAATTTTATCTAAAAATTTGGAATATCTATCTTTATTTTCTTCAAAATAAAATGGTTTTTCTAATAGGCTTTGAGTCCTAGATGCTTCTACTAAAACAAATTTATCTACAGATGTATACAATTCATTAAGACGTATGTCTAATAGGTCTAACTCTTTCCAAAAAGTAAAACAGTCAACAATCATTGCAGTAAATACTTTTTATACTTTTGCAAGTTATTCATAACATATTTTGGTAAATAGCTGTTAAATTCACTAGCTCCAATAACCTGCATTTTATTTTTATAAAATGGATTTATTTTAGTTTCTACACATTCTTTAATATAGTCTTCTGATAAATTATTAAACTCGCTGTGTAAAAAATTTTGTAATTTATATATTACAGGCCCTGTATAAGAAAAATGCCAACCAGAATATTCATCTGTATATATGTTTATAGGTGAATGTATATCTCTTAATATATTTTGAGATATAGAGTATTGTTTTTTTTCAATTAATTCTTTTAATAAAGAAAATGATAAAAACATAGGCTGTATCCAGTCCTCTTTTTGGGCTATTAAATTAAAATAAAAATAACAAATACGAGATCTCCATCTATAAATTTTATTTGAATCAGTGTTGCTTAAAATAGGAATAATTTTTTCTGGATCCCAAATTTCATCAAGATCTGAAATAAAAATTATATCATCATCTTGCGCTAATTTGTTAATACAATTGTAGATGTGGTCTCTTTGGTGATTTTCATGCGACCAATAAGAATATTGTGGAAATTCATCTAAAATAACATGCTCAATTTTTGGTAAAAATTTCTCAAAACGATCTAAATTTTCTTGAAAGTATAAAGGCTTTGGCTTGTTTTGATGACTCCTCGTGGCTTCTACTAATATAAATTTATCTACATATTCATTTAGAATATTTAAACGCAGTTCTAAAATATCTAATTCATTAAAAAATGTAAAGGTATCAAATATTTTCATGTTAAATAAATTTTTCTTCTGGAACTAAAATCATGCCTTTATGTTGAACTGGAATTGGATTCCAATTTTCATGTTCTTTTAATAAGCCGCCATATTGATCTATTATTTTATAATTATAATTTTTTAAATTATTAAAATCAAACCCACCATCTTCTGGTGTTGCCCAGTGTGGGCAATCAGCATATGCCTGTGGCTCATTCTTGGGAGCAGCATGAATTTCCACAAAAAAAATTGGACGTACATCCTCAAATAAAAAATTACAAGTTTTTAAAACAAAACTTTCCATCCCTTCGATATCAAACTTTAAAAAGTCAGGCAGCTCTAATTTATTTTCTTCAATTACATTTTTGAGTATTTTATATTGTATTTTTTCTTCTTGCTCTCCAGAGTATCCAGTATTGCAGTGTCTAAACTTAGTGGTGCATTCATATTCTTTTTCATGTAAAGCAATGTTTAATGCTTCAATATTATTGAATTCGCTAATATTCCGTTTTAATTCCAAAAAATTAAATGGAACTGGTTCAAAAGCATAAACTTTCTTTACTTTAAGCTGTGATGTAAAAAAAATTGAACGTTCACCTATATGTGCCCCAATATCATATATGATATGATCGTTTTTAATAAAGGTTGAGTAGCTATATTCTTCAATATTCATAAATTAAATAAATCTGTTAACTATTAAGGTGTTTATATCATTTGCTGGTAACTCAGGGAAAATACAAGACGCTGGATTATTTATAGAGTTATTTATCATATTACAAACGCTATTAATATCAAAATGCATTGGTAAAACATTAAGTTTAAAAATAAGCCATCTTATTAGGTGTGAGTATGCTACATCTCCATATTTATAACAGTATTTAGAAAATACAAAAACTGGTTTACTAAAGTGATATGGAACATATCTTACTCCACTATCTATTCCAACAAATGCTTTGCAGCCGCTTGCAATTTTAAATATTTCTACCATATCAGTGCTGCAATTAATAACTATATTCTCATTATTGAAAATTTCCTCGTAATAAGATTCATGCTCTTTTAGGGTAATAATAACTACTTTAGTAGTTTGTGTTAATTTTTTTAATAAAGAAATAACATACCAATTCTCTAGATTATATGGGGAATCAGGTCTTGAGTAAAGATGTGCCATTATATATTCACCACTGTATGGTGATGTTAAATCAATCTCAGGTTTTGGGAAAAAATAATAATAACGTAACCAGTCAAAATCTGCATTTAACCATTTTAAACCATCAATATGCAAATCATAAAATTTATCAAAATTTAATATTTCTTGATCAAAACCTTCTGCCATATTAGATATATGCGATGGATAAGTCTCATTGCCAAATGCTGATTTGATTTTAAAATTAGCATCTTTTCTTTTACCAAGAACCTTGTAGTTCTTATATATTGATGGCCAAAGTTTTGATAAGAGAGCCATTTGATTTGGATTATTTTCGGTATCTGAAAATATGCATATTTCGCTATCTGGATGTTTATCTCTTATTGCGTGTACAAATCTATTTGATAGTAAATGATCTCCAATTCCACCCTCCATTCTTGCTGCTATTTTCATTACTATAATGTAATTTTTACACCTGCTTTTTTTTCTATTTTTGCAAGTTTTTCTTTCTTTTTACTTTCAAGCACATCAGGATGGCTTACTCCTTTTCTTTTTTTAGAGTAGTTTTTATAATATTCTTGCCTTACTGGATCATTAAATCCGCCGCGCTTCTCGCTGAGTTCTTTAGAGTAGTCTTGTAAATCTCCAACAGTGCCTTTCATTCTTGCTGATTTTTCAATAAATGATGATTCTGAATTTGCATTCATATCCATTGCAGCATTTGGTGCAAAGTATAATCTCCTTAATTTTTTACCATTATGATAATATTCATGCACATCATTCATTCCTTGAACAATGTCGTATGTTTCACCACTATCATCATCAATATAAGAGTATATTGGCATTATTTAATATTATCAAGGATTAAGTTTGTCGTATTTTCCCATGTAAATTTATTTTGAAGTTCTAATCCAGCAGTGTTTACTGGATTAGCTTTAAACTTACCTATTGCAATATCGCATGCATCTAAAAACTCATCTGCCGAAAAATCAAATATACTTCCCTGATTGAATGGCTGACCTTCTACAAAAAACATATTATCATAGGCTGGAATTTTTGCATTTGGACTTATACAAATGGTGTTTTCAGTATTCATCCATTCTTTATAGCCATGCGCTCTAAGACCAATACAATGTTTACCTAACGCAACTGATGTAAATTCTGGGAGCCCCCATGTTTCACCACCAGACATGGCAATCATGATGTGGTTTGAATTTATAAACTGATTATAGTCGCTCTGCTTATCCATCCATGGTAAAAAATTAATATTAAAATATTTTTTACCTTCAAGCGCGTGTGATATCATTGCGCTTTGATCTTCTGGCTTTAAGAAGTTATTAAAAATTGCGCAATTCAAATACACATCATGTCTATTACCATATTTTTTAGCCCAAGCATTTAAAATTTTTAAATGATGTTTTCTTTTTTCTAGCTTTCCGCCAAGACCAAAACACACCCTATCGTCTGGATATTTAATATCTACCTTTTTGAAAGATGTGCCATCAAATCCTAAAGGAGCTGTTTGGGCATTAACGCCAAAGCTTTTAAATAGCTCAGTATAATGTGTTGATGGGAAAAATACAACCTCTTGATTTTTTAAGATATTTAACTCTCTATCTGTTGGCGCATCAAGCTCATAAAATGTATAAAGATATTGTTTTTCTGAAAAACTCTCTAGTGATCCAGCTATATGCCATAACTTTAAAATTGGAGTTTTTTTTGAATGCTGTACTTCGCTATTTAGAGAATTATTTATAATCCATTTTATAAAATTGTCATCATCAGAAATAGATAGATGATCTGGCTGACCTATATGAAAAATATTTGGATTGATATTCTTTTTAAAAAGCTCTCTGGCAATATTATTTGAGCACTGACCTAAACTTGTTTTATTAAATGGGAAGTTTATTGCAAAATTCATATATTGAATCATATAAAATAGTAGTGATTTTTCTAAAAAAAAGCCCAACTTTTGTTGGGCTTTTTTATTAGCGGATGATAGCCTTATTAAAAGGGAATATCATCTTGGTTTTCATTGTCTCCTTTTGGGAGATCGTTTTGGGGCTTTTGCTGAGTTGGCGGCTTTAGCTCGTCGTCAAGCTCAGAAAGAGTAAGTCGATAGTCTGGCTGATTAGGCTTTGACTTGTTATTGGTAAAAACAAATGCAGTATATTCTGCTGTGCCGATTTTTACCTTTCCAGAAAGGAAAGTCTTTCCAGCCTTGTTTACTTTTTTCCAAAACACACCGACATCAGTTAGATCTGATGCCCCATTATTTGCATTTTCTTTATTGCTCATTATTAAACTATATCTAGATTTGATTCAGATTTCAATTTTTTTCTTAAAAAGGAAATGAATTTATCATGCCAATTTACAACTGTCTGTGTCGAAACACCAAAATGGTCTGCGATCTCTTTAAAGGTTTTTACTTTATTTCCATTAGATAAATATCTCATTTTTATTACTTCTTTTGCAGTTTTATCGCATGATGAGTCTATTGCATCCTCTATTTGGCTTATCATGTCTTTATTTTTATTTAAAAATGACATCTGCTGTTCTAAATTGCTATCTACAAATTGATTCAGGATATCACTATCCATAGCAATTTCTTTATTGTTATTGTTGCAGGCGTTAAGGCAGGCATATGTCACTACATTTCCTAACCATGTTGAAAATTTAGTACCAAAATCTGGATTATATGTTTTTGCAGCTTGATATATTAACGAGTCTTTTTCCATTTGAAGATCCTGCGCATACAAAGAAAAATTTTTATAAAAATATTTATTGTATATTTTATAGCAAATTCCAGAATGCCTGTCTATCAATTCATTTAGAGCGCTAGAGTCAGAATTCTCTCTGACTAGCTCTGCTAATTTTACGTCGTTTTGTTCTTTTATCATTTGTTTTATTTCTTTTATAAAAAACGCTAGCGTTTTTTGCGGCTTTTAGCCGCTTTATTTATCTAAAGATATTGTTTTATCTTTCTAATAAGTTTGATTATATCATGTTTTTTTTTGGGAAGCAATTTTTAA
>Ga0214919_10004887_pt1 | contig 19283 bp, 17 predicted proteins | sample LL1503_MetaG_FD_177994 | JGI IMG/M metagenome (GOLD analysis project Ga0214919, IMG submission 177994) | Freshwater microbial communities from Lake Lanier, Atlanta, Georgia, United States - LL-1503 | ecosystem: Environmental > Aquatic > Freshwater > Lake | place: USA: Georgia | collected...
GCGGCGGCGCTGGCCGCGCGCGTGGTGGGCCTAGACATTGCCGGGGTGGACATGGTGCTGCAAGACTGCGCTTTGCCCCTGAACAGCCAGCGCGCAGCGGTGATTGAAGTCAACGCCAGCCCGGGGCTGCTGTCGCATATCAAACCAGCCAACGGCCCGGGCCAGCCGGTGGGCAAAGCCATCATGGACCACTTGTTTGCACCTAAGGTAGACGGGCGCATTCCCGTGGTGGGCATTACCGGCACGCACAACACCGGCCGTATTGCGCGCCTGGTGGCCTGGCTGGTGCACATCAGCGGCAAGCACGTGGGCCTGGCTTGCAGCGAAGGTCTTTACTTGGACGGTCGGCGTGTCGACGCGCGCGACAGCACAAATTGGGACGCCGGACAGCGCATTTTGATCAACCGATCGGTACAGGCGGCCGTGTTTGAGAACCCGAGCGCCACCATCCTGGGCCAGGGTCTGGCCTACGACAAGTGCGATGTGGGCGTCGTGACCGACGTCACCTGGCTGCCCGCGCTGGCCGACTTTGACATCTTGGACGCTGAGCAAACCTACAAGGTGGCGCGCACGCAAGTCGATGTGGTCTTGCCCAGCGGCACAGCGGTGTTGAACGCCGCAGACCCGCAGGCACTCGAACTCGCCGCGCTTTGTGACGGGAAGGTGATTTTTTATGGTTTGTCCCCCGAACACCCCACCTTGGCGCAGCACCGCGCTGCGGGCGAACGAACGGTGACTCTGCGCGACGGCACCATCGTTCTGGCCAGCGGCGACAGCGAAACGTCGCTGCTCAAACTCGCCAGCCTCAAGCCCAGTAAGGCAGCACAACCCGAGATGGTGATGGCTGCCGTAGCAGCTGCCTGGGCACTGCATATCGCCCCAGAACTGATCGGCGCGGGCCTGCGCACCTTCGAATCCAGCCCCCAAAAAACGCCTTACTGAACAAACGACACCCCATGGAAGTTACCCGCCTTCGCGCCCTGCGCGGCCCCAATCTGTGGAGCCACCACACCGCCATCCAAGTCGTCGTCTCGTGCAGCGCGCCTGAGTACGATGTCGGGCAGCTCTTTGGTTTTGAGTCGCGCCTGCGCGCCCGCTTCCCCGAGGTCAGCCCGTTTCAGACCACCGGCAGCGACGACACCGTGTCCATGGCGCGCGTGCTGGAACTCGCCGCACTGGGCTTGCAGGCGCAGGCCGGTTGCCCGGTGACCTTTAGCTGTACCAAGCAGACCATGGAAGAAGGCGTTTTTCAGGTCGTGGTGGAATACAGCGAAGAAGAAGTAGGTCGCCTGGCTTTCGAGCTGGCACAAACCCTGTGCGTGGCCGCGCTAGAGGACACACCATTTGACCTTGCAGCAGCCTTGGAGCAGCTGAGCGAACTCGATGAAGATGTGCGCCTGGGGCCCAGCACCGGATCGGTGGTGAACGCTGCGCTGGCACGCAATATTCCCTACAGCCGCATGACGACGGGCAGCATGGTGCGCTTTGGCTGGGGAAGCAAACAGCGGCGCATCCAAGCCGCCGAGATTGACGCCACCAGCGCGATTGCTGAAGCCATTGCCCAAGACAAAGAGCTCACCAAAAAGCTTTTACATGCTGCTGGCGTTCCCGTGCCCATGGGGCGCGCAGTAAAGGACGCCGACGACGCCTGGCAAGCCGCGCTGGAAATTGGCCTACCGGTGGTGGTGAAACCGCTGGATGGCAACCAGGGCAAGGGCGTCACCGTCAACATCACCACCGAACCACATTTGCGCGCCGCCTATGCAGTGGCTACCGAGTTTCGCGACCGCATTTTGGTGGAGCGCTACATGCCGGGCAACGACTTTCGCCTGCTGGTGGTGGGTGACAAGCTGGTCGCTGCCGCCCGGCGCGACCCGCCCAAAGTGGTGGGCGATGGCGTGCACACGGTGGCGCAACTGGTCGACCAGGTCAACCTTGACCCCAAGCGCGGCAGCGGCCACGCCACGTCGTTGACCAAAATTCGCTTTGACGACATCGCCCACGCCTGCCTAGCCGGCCAAGGCTTTAGCGCCGACAGCATTCCCGCCAAAGGCCAGCGCGTCAATTTGCGCAACAACGCTAACCTGTCCACCGGTGGCTCGGCCACTGACGTGACCGACGACGTGCATCCCGACGTCGCTGCACGCGCAGTGGCGGCAGCCCACATGGTGGGTTTGCACATTTGCGGCGTGGACATGGTGTGCGACAGCATTCTTCGCCCGATCGAGGAGCAAGGCGGCGGCGTAGTCGAAGTCAACGCCGCCCCGGGGCTGCGCATGCACCTTAGCCCCTCGTTTGGCAAGGGCCGCCCGGTGGGTGAGGCCATCATTTCTCAGTTGTTCAAGAACGGGCAAGACGGGCGCATCCCCATCATCGCCGTCACCGGCACCAACGGCAAAACCACCACCGTACGCCTGATCTCGCACCTGCTGGAGCAGCAGGGTTGGTGCGTGGGCATGACCAATACCGACGGCGTGTACGTGGGCGGCCAGTGCATTGACACCGGCGACTGCAGCGGCCCCAAAAGCGCCAAAAGCGTGCTCCACCACCCCGACGTGGACGCTGCCGTTCTGGAAACCGCCCGCGGCGGCGTGCTGCGCGAAGGCCTGGCCTTTGACTACTGCGACGTGGCCGTGGTCACCAACGTGGGCAGCGGCGACCACCTGGGCCTGAACTACATCACTACCGTAGACGAGTTGGCCGTGCTCAAGCGCGTGATCGTGCAAAACGTGTCCCCAAAAGGCACAGCGGTGCTCAACGCAGCCGATCCGGTGGTAGCCAAAATGGCGGCCAAATGCAGGGGCGAAGTGACATTTTTTGCGCTCGACAAGTTCAACCCGGTGATGGCCACGCACCTGGCCCAAGGCCGGGCGGCGGTGTATGTCGAAAACCAGCAACTCGTCGCTGCCAAAGGCGCCACCAAGCACTTCATCAATCTGAGCGACATTCCGGTGACGCTGGGCGGCGCGGTCGGCTTTCAGGTGGAAAACGTGATGGCCAGCGTGGCGGCGGTCTGGGCGCTGGGCCTGGACTGGGACACTATCCGCAAGGGATTAGCCAGTTTTTCGACCGACGAAAACAATGCCGCGGGCCGCTTTAATGTGTTCCAGTTCCGTGGCGCCACGGTGATTGCCGACTATGGCCACAACCCCGACGCCATGCTGGCGCTGGTCAACGCCGTCAACACCATGCCGGCCACCCGGCGCTCGGTGGTAATTAGTGGCGCGGGCGACCGGCGCGACCAGGACATCCGCCAGATCACCGAGATTCTGGGTGACGCCTTTGAAGAAGTGGTCATGTTCGAAGACCAGTGCCAGCGTGGACGCCAGGACGGCGAGGTCATGGCGCTGCTGCGCCAAGGACTGGCCCAGGCCACAAAGGCCACCCAGCGCAGTGAAATTTACGGCGAATTTTTAGCCATTGACACCGCTATGGACAAGCTAAAAGCGGGTGAGCTGTGCCTGATTCTGGTGGACCAGGTGGAAGAGGCCATGGCCTACATCGCTACCAAGATTGCCCAGGACGCCTGAACATGTGCCGCTCATTTTGATTGGGATGGCGGGATGAATCCCGACGCACAGTCTCTGTGGCGTCTGCCCCAATGGGCGTTTGCGGTGCTGTTAGCGGTGTTGGGCATGCTGGGGCCGTTTTCCATTGACACCTACTTACCGGCTTTTGCAGGTATTGCGGCATCGCTGGGCGCCACGCCGCTGCAAATGCAGCAAACGCTGTCGGCCTATTTGTTTGGATTTGCCTTCATGGCGCTGTTCCATGGTGCTATTTCCGACAGCTTTGGACGCCGACCGGTGGTGCTATGGGGCTTGGCGGTATTTACGCTGGCATCGGTGGGGTGCGCGCTGTCGCAGAGCATCGGGCAGTTGATTTTCTTTCGCGGCCTGCAAGGCCTGTCCACCGGCGCTGGCATTGTGATTGCGCGCGCAGTGGTGCGCGACATGTACCCGCCCCACCAGGCGCAACAGGTGATGAGCCAGATCACCATTTACTTTGGCGCAGCCCCGGCCATCGCGCCCCTGCTGGGAGGCTGGCTGCTGATACACAGCAGTTGGCAGGCGATATTTTGGTTTTTGACGGCCATAGGCATGGTCTTGTGGATCGCCAACTACCGCCTGCTGCCCGAGACGCTGCACCTTAGCCAGCGCCAACACTTTCACGTTAAGAACCTGCTTGCTGGGTACTGGCAGTTGGGGGCAGACCCGCGCTTTTTTCTGCTGGCGCTGGCCAGCGGCATCCCGTTTAACGGCATGTTTTTGTACGTGCTCAGTGCACCGGTGTTTTTGGGTGAACATTTGCATCTGCAGCCGCAGCAGTTTTTTTGGTGTTTTTTAATCACCATCGCGGGCATCATGGGCGGCGCCTGGGTCAGTGGCCGGGTGGCGGGCAAACTCAGCCCCAAGCGCCAGATCCGCAACGGCTTTGTGGTCATGCTGTGCATTGGGGTGGTGAACCTGGTGGCCAACCTGGTGTTTACCGCACACGTGGCCTGGGCACTGTGGCCTTTGGGTGTGTTTGCTTTTGGCTGGGCCATGATGGTGCCGGTGGTCACCTTGCTGGTCTTGGACCTGCACCCGGCGCGCCGGGGCATGGCGTCTTCGCTGCAAATGTTTATTGGCTCCACGGCCAACGGCATAGTGGCCGGGGTGGTGTCGCCATGGGTCATGCATTCCACCGTGGCGCTGGCCACCGCTTCGCTGTGCATGATGGGCGTGGGCCTGGCGGCCTGGATGTTTATCCGCAGACGCTGGCCGTACATTGGCAACGAGGCGCATCTGGTCTAGTTATTGGCTGTTTGGCAGGCTTGCAATATACTGTTATTTTGTACAGTATTATGACTGCAGCCCAAGCCCAACAAGCCTTTTTGAGCCATCCATCCGCTGAAGAAGCCCTAGACGGGCTCCACGCGCAGGTGTGGCGGGCGCATGCATGGGCCCGCGCGCCCCTGCACACGGTGGCCACGGGTGAGGCCTTGCTGGACGCCCAATTGCCCGGTGGCGGCTGGCCGGTGGGCGCTTTGACCGAGCTGCTGCAAGAAGCCGGTGTGCACAACGAATGGCGCCTCTTGCTGCCCGCCCTGGCGCAGCACGGAAGTGGGCCGGTGGTGCTGGTCGGCCCGCCGCATCCGCCGTTTGCACCGGCCTTGTTGGCCCAGGGCCTGCAAACCCAACGCTTGCTGTGCCTGTGCCCGGGCGCGTTTGCCATGGACACGGCGCAAAAGGCCACGCCCCCCGTTGCGCCAGCAAGCTGTTTGTGGGCGACCGAGCAAGCGCTGCGCTGCGCACCGGTCGATACGGTGGTGGCGTGGCTGGCCCAGGTGCGCCCGCACCAGTTGCGCCGCTTGCAGCTGGCAGCGGCTGAGCACCACAAATTGCTGTTTGTCGTGCGCAGTTTGCAAGCCCAGCACGAGGCCTCGCCTGCCGTGCTGCGGCTCAAACTATCGCTGAATGTCCAATCGCATGTGTGCGTGGAGGTGCTCAAACGGCGGGGGCCGCCGGCAGCGGACCTGGTGCAGTGGGCGGCGCGCCCGGCCGCTTTGCAGCAGGTGCTGGCCGCACACGGGGCGCCTGACCGGCCACCCCAGGCGCAGACGCCCTCTGCCCGGCAGATGCGCCAGCAGCCATGAGCGCACACTGGATTGCGCTGCGCCTGGGGGACGCAGCGCCAGCCACAGGCTCTGCGCCCAGCGACCCCTTGACCGCTTTAGCCTGGCAGGTGTTGCAGGTCACGCCCTGGGTGGCGCAGGTGGACGACGCGCTGGTGTTCGACATATCGGCCAGCGAACGTTTGTTTGGCGGGCGGGCGGCGCTGCTGGCGCATTTGGGGCTTTCTGGCGCACACGCGGGGGCAGTGTGCTGTGCTCAGGGCGCTACGTCCTTGCTGGCCTTGGGGCGGCTGGCCTGTGTGCAGCCAGGCACGTACGCGCCTTTTCCACCAAGTGCCCCCAATATGGCGCCTGAGATAGCGCCCGACGCGCTGCCGCTGCACGCCCTGGCCAGCGCACGCCCGCATCTGCCCACCCTGGAGCGTTTGGGATGCCACACCTGGGGGCACTTGCGCAAGCTGCCGCGCGGCGGACTGGCGCGCCGTTTTGGGGCCGATGTCTTAGTCGCCCTGGACCAGGCCTATGGCTTGCGGCCCGACATCTACCCCTGGATCCGCGTGCCCGAGGTGTTTGATGTGCCACTGGAGCTGGCCGCGCAGGTCGAGTCGGCACCAGCCTTGTTGTTTGGTGCACGACGCCTTCTGGCGCAGTTGCTGGCCTGGTTGCGCGCGCGCCAGCTTGGCGTGCAACGCCTGGAGTTGCGCTGGGAACTTGACGCCCGGCGCAGCAATGCGCAGCACCTGGATGCGCACCACCAAGGGTCAGACCATGGCCGCCTGGAGCTGCATACCGCGCAAGCCACGCAAGACATGCGGCACCTTGAGCGGCTGCTGGGCGAGCAACTGGCGCGCGTGCGTCTGCCTGCGCCCGTGCTTTACCTGCGCTTGCGCAGCCTGGCCACACAGGCCCTGCCCACTGAGAGCCAAAGCCTGCTGCCCGACAGCGTGCGCAACGGCGACAGCTTGCACCAAATGCTTGAGCGCGTATCGGCGCGTTGCGGCGCGGCACAGGTGCTGTGCGCCCAGGTGTACTCCGAGCACCGGCCCGAGCGCATGCAGCAGTGGCAAGCCTGGTCTGGCACCCCCCCGCCTGTGCAGCCACGCTACAAGCCGGCGGCTGTGGATAGGGACGCTAACGCCTCAGGGGCGCTCTACCCCACCTGGCTGCTGGCGACCCCACAGCGCCTGCTATCGCAGCGCAGTGGGCCGCAGTTTCATGGCCCACTGACCCTGCTGGCCGGACCCCAACGGCTAGAGGCCGGGTGGCTGGCGGGAGAAAGCAGCATCTTGCGCGACTACTTTGTGGCGCGCAGCGCGCACCACGGGTTGCTGTGGATTTACCGCCAGCGCTTGGGCTCTGACGCCCCGGACGGCACGCAAGACTGGTTTTTGCACGGGTATTTCGCCTAAGCCCTGCGGGGCGGCGAAGGCGGCGGTGTCAGGCCGTTTGTGCGTTGAGCGCCGACAAGGAAGACAACAAATCACCAAAGCGTTCGCCCTGCACCACGATGTGGCCGTGCAGCGCCTGGCCTGCGGCCTGGGCGTCGCCACTGGTGATCGCCTGGACGATGGACTCATGCTCGGTAAAGGAGCTGCCCATGCGGTCGCGCACCCGCAGTTGCAGGCGCCGGTAGGGGCGCAGGCGGCGGTGCAGTTGCTGCGCCTGTTCGCTTAAAAACTGGTTGTGGCTACCGGCGTAGATGGCGGCGTGGAACAGCTCATTACAATAAAAATAGCCATCCGGATCGCTGGCGGCGCGGGCTTTTTCGCATTCTTCATGGGCTTTGTGCAGGGCTTTGCGCTCCCCCTCGCTCATGCGCCGAGCGGCAAGGCGCCCGCACATGGATTCGAGTTCGGCCATCACCTCAAACATTTCAATCAGCCGCGCCGGGCCAATGCTGGTGACCACGGCGCCGTGGCGCGGGCGCATCTCGATCAGACCTTCGGTGGCCAGTTGTATCAGTGCCTCGCGCACGGGCGTGCGTGAGACGCCGTGGGCTTCTACCAAGGCAGCTTCGTCCAGCGTGCTGCCTGGTGGCAACTCGCCTGTGGCGATCTGTTCTTCGATTTTTTCACGGACCACGTCAGAAATTTTCATCTACACAGTATGGCATACGTATTCTTAATTTTACTAAGGGTATTTACTAATAGAACATAAAAATACATTGAATAGAATCAATGTATACGATAAGGTGCCAAAGAGCGCCTGTACCACCCCACGCGGCCTGCACCTGGTGCTGCCTGCATGGACTTTTGTTCGCCCCGACCCTAGGAGATATTTCCATGAAGAGACGCAATCTATTAAAAGCCGTTGGCGCCTTGTCGCTCGCAGCAGCCCCTTTTTCTGCGGCCCTGGCCCAAAACACCACGCTGAAAATTTCGCACCAGTTTCCCGGTGGCACCGCCACTGAGGGCGATTTCCGCGACCGCCTGGTGCGCAAATTTGCCGCAGACGTGGAGAAGCGCACCAATGGCGCGCTGAAGTTTGAGATTTACCCTGGCTCCTCGCTGATGAAGACCATGGCCCAGTTTTCCAGCATGCGCAAAGGTGCGCTGGACATGGCGCTCATCCCGCTGTCTTACGCCGGAGGCGAGATTCCCGAGGTCAACATTGGTCTGATGCCCGGTTTGGTCACCTCCTACGCCCAAGCCTATGGCTGGAAAACCAAGCCGGTCGGTGCCGAGCTCAACCGCGTGTTGCAGGAAAAAGGCGTGGTACTCATCAGCTGGATCTGGCAGGCGGGCGGTGTGGCCTCGCGCGGCAAGCCCATCGTCAACCCCGAAGACGCCAAAGGCATGAAGGTGCGCGGCGGATCGCGCGAAGTGGACATGATTCTCAAAGAAGCGGGCGCCTCGGTGGTCAGCCTGCCGTCCAATGAAATCTATGCCGCCATGCAAACCGGCGCCATGGACGCAGCTATGACGTCCAGCACCTCATTCATCTCCTTCCGTCTGGAAGAGGTGGCCAAGGCGCTGACCACGGGTCGCGCCGGGGCCTACTGGTTCATGTTTGAGCCGCTGATGATGTCCAAGCAAATTTTTGACGGTCTGCCCCAGGCGCAGCGCGACGCCATCATGGCCGTGGGTGCCGACATGGAAAAGTTTGCCCAAGAAGAGGCCAAGAAGGACGATGTGCAAGTGGCTGATATTTACAAAAAGGCCGGCGCCAACGTGGTCGACCTGAACCCCGGCGCGATCAAGAAGTGGCAAGACCTGGCGCGCGAAACCGCGTGGAAAGACTACGCCGCCAAGAACGCCGGCAGCGCCAAGCTGCTCGCCCTGGCTGAGCAAACGCTGTGAGCCACGGCTTTGAACTGGAAGGCGCGCCCCAACCGGGCGCGCTGGTGCCGCGCAATGCAGCACTGGCGTTTTTCAGCGCCGCGCTCGACGGCCTGAACCGCTGGGTGCTTCGCCTGTCCATGGTGGCGCTGGTGCTAACCGCCTGCGTGCTGACCTATTCGGTAGTCACGCGCTACTTTCTCAAGTCGTCAACCGACTGGCAGGACGAGGCCTCGGTGTTCATGCTGGTGGGCGCCACCTTTATGACCGGCGCCTACGTGCAGTCGCTGCGCGGCCATGTGGGCATTGAGGCACTGGCCGGTTTGCTTCCCGCAAGCGTGAACCGCGTGCGTGTGTTTTTGGTCGATCTGGTGTCGGCGCTGTTTTGTACTTTTTATTCCTGGAAATCGTGGTCGCTGTTCCACGAGGCATGGAGCGAGGGGCAAACCACCGCCAGCAGCTTTGCGCCACCTTTGTGGATCCCTTATTCCTTAATGGCCACTGGCATGAGCCTGCTGGCGATCCAACTCGTCCTCCAAACCGCCGTGCGCCTGAGCGGTGGCGAAGTTCAGAAAGCTGCCGTATGAGCGAACTTGCAATCGGCCTGTCCTACGGCGCAGCCACGCTGCTGGTGATGTTTTCCGGCATGCCCATCGCTTTTGCGCTGGGTACGGTGGCGGTCACTTTCATGTATTTCTTCATGCCCGCCTCGTCCTTGGACACGGTGGCGCAAAACGTCTACGAAGAAATGGCGTCCATCACGCTCTTGTCCATCCCGCTCTTCATCATGAAGGGCGCGGCCATTGGCAAGTCGCGTGCGGGCCAAGACCTGTACTCGGCCATTCACGCCTGGCTGCATAAGGTGCCGGGCGGCCTGGGCATTGCCAACGTGTTTGCCTGCGCGCTGTTTGCGGCCATGGCGGGTTCCAGCCCGGCCACCTGTTCAGCCATTGGTTCGGCCGGTATTCCGGAGATGCGCAGGCGCGGCTACTCGCCCGGCTTTGCGGCGGGCATCATCGCCGCCGGGGGCACTTTGGGCATTTTGCTGCCGCCGTCCATTGTGATGATTTTGTACGCCGTGGCCGCCGAACAGTCGCTGGGCCGCTTGTTCTTGGCCGGGATTGGTCCGGGCCTGTTGCTGGTGGGCTTGTTTGCGGGCTATGCCGTGGTGCGGGCGCGCAAAGAGTACAAACAAGCGCTTGCGGTGTACGAGGGCGGTGGCGCCAAGTCCGCTTACCTGGAAGTAGAGCATTTCACCCTGGCGCAAAAGGTGGAAATGCTGCCGCGCGTGTTGCCTTTCCTCATCTTGTTGTTGGGCGTGATGGTGGCGCTGTATGGCGGCTACGCCACGCCGTCTGAGACCGCTGGTTTGGGTGGCCTGATGGCGCTGGGCTTGGTGGCGGTGGTTTACGGCCTGTGGCGTCCGAAAGATGTCGCACCGCTTTTGTCGAGCACGCTCAAAGAGTCCACCATGCTCATGCTCATCATCGGCATGTCGCTGCTCTATAGCTACGTGATGAGCCACCTGCACATCAGCCAGGGCGCAGCGCAGTGGATTGTGGCCATGCACCTGTCCAAGTGGCTGCTACTGGCGGTGATTTTGCTAATGGTCATTGTGTTGGGCTTCTTTTTGCCTCCGGTGTCCATCATTTTGATGACTGCGCCCATCATCCTGCCGCCGCTCAAGGCCGCTGGCTTTGATTTGATCTGGTTTGGCGTGGTGATGACCATCGTCATGGAGATGGGCCTGATTCACCCGCCGGTGGGTTTGAACATTTTTGTGATTAAAAACGTTGCACCCGACATTCCACTCAAGGACGTGATTTGGGGTGTGATGCCTTTTGTGGGCCTGATGTTCGTAGCCGTGTTTTTGCTGTGCGCCTTTCCTGGTATCGCAACCGGCCTGCCCAATATGGTGATGGGAGCCAAGTGAGATGAACGCACCCCAGGGCTTGTGGAACCTGCAGGCGCAGGGCCGCGCGCGGCGCTTGGCACGGGCGGCCGCAGCGCTGGGGCCGCAGTTACGCGGCAAGCGGGTCGATACGGCGGCGGCGGTGCAGTTGCTGACCACCGTGATCGAGTCTGGCGACCGCGTCTGCCTGGAAGGCAACAACCAAAAGCAGGCCGATTTTCTAGCACGCAGCCTCACCGGGCTTGACCCCGCCCAGGTGCACGACCTGCACATGGTGCAGTCGGTGATTGCGCTGCCCGAGCACTTGGACGTGTTCGAGTCGGGCGTTGCCTCCAAGCTCGACTTTTCGTTCTCCGGGCCGCAAAGCGCGCGCCTGGCGCAGATGGTGTCCAAGGGCCAGATTCAGATTGGCGCCATCCACACCTACTTAGAGCTGTTTGGCCGCTATTTTGTCGACCTCACGCCCCAGGTTTCGCTGGTGTGCGCCCAGTCGGCCGACGCCCAGGGCAATTTGTTCACCGGAGCCAACACCGAGGACACACCGGCCATTGTGGAGGCTACGGCGTTCAAGAGCGGTATTGTCATCGCCCAGGTCAACGAATGGGTGGACCAGGTGCCGCGCGTGGACATTCCGGGAGACTGGGTGGACTTTGTGGTGCTGGCGCCCAAACCCAATGTGATCGAGCCGCTATTCACCCGCGACCCGGCGCAAATTTCTGAGATTCAGGTGCTCATGGCCATGATGGCCATCAAAGGTATCTACGCCGAATACGGTGTGCAGCGCCTCAACCACGGCATCGGCTTTGACACCGCAGCGATTGAACTGCTGCTGCCCACCTACGCCGAGTCGCTGGGCCTCAAAGGCAAGATCGGCAGCCACTGGGCGCTCAACCCGCACCCAGCGCTGATTCCCGCCATTGAGGCCGGTTGGGTGCGCTCGGTGCATTCTTTTGGTTCCGAGCTGGGCATGGAAAACTATGTGCGCGCCCGCCCCGACGTATTCTTTACCGGGCCCGACGGCAGCCTGCGCAGCAACCGCGCCATGTGCCAGGCCGCAGGCCACTACGCCTGCGATATGTTCATCGGCTCCACCTTGCAAATTGACTTGCAGGGCCACAGTTCCACCGCCACCGCCGGGCGCATTGCCGGTTTTGGCGGCGCGCCGAACATGGGGGCGGACGCGCGCGGGCGCCGCCACGGCACACCCGCCTGGCTCAAGGCGGGCGCGCAGGCGCGCCAGGGGCGCGGCGGCGTGCACGCCATGCCGCGCGGTCAAAAGCTGGTGGTGCAAATGGTGGAAACCTTTCGCGAGCACATGCAACCGGCTTTTGTGGAAACCCTAGACGCCTGGAAGCTGGCCGAGCAGGCCAAGATGGACATCCCGCCGGTGATGATTTACGGCGATGACGTCACCCACATCCTGACCGAAGAAGGCATCGCCAACCTGCTGTTGTGCCGCAGTGACGAAGAGCGCGAGCAGGCTATCCGGGGCGTGGCCGGTTACACGCCCATTGGCCTGGGCCGCGACCGCAGGGTGGTGGAAAACCTGCGCGACCGCGGCATCATCCTGCGCGCCGAAGATTTGGGCATCGACAAGCGCGACGCCACCCGCAGTCTGCTGGCCGCGCGCACCATGCGCGACCTGGTGCGCGCCTCCGGCGGCCTGTACGACCCACCCAAGCGCTTCCGTAACTGGTGAACAACTGGTAAGCAAGCGATAAGCAACCGGTAATCCTTTTTTGCCCCGCCCTATGACCGACCCCACCAGCATGGAGAGCCTCCATTTCGCATTTGACGGCCTGCACCCGCGCGCCCAGTTCGTGCCGATCTTGGTCGGCGTCGTCGGCTCGGGCAACCTGGAAGTGCTGCTCGAACCCCTGGCGGGCAGCGGCCGCTGCGAGATCGACATCCGCACCTCGGCGCGGGGCTTTGGCGCTATCTGGGAGGCCGTGGCGCGCGACTTCCACAGCCGCCACCGCCTGGCAGGCGTGGCGATTTCCATCAACGACATGGGCGCCACACCCGCCGTGGTCAGCCTGCGCCTGGACCAGGCGGCGGCCAGCCTGCCGGCCACCCAAGCCTGCCCTACCGGAGCGCAGCCATGAACCGCAGCTTTGCCGAATCCACCGCCCGCGAGCGCTTGCACGATCTGCTGGACGCCGGCAGTTTTGAAGAAATTTTGGGCCCCGGCGCGCGGGTGGTCAGCCCGCACCTGGCGCTCTTGGGCGTGCCCTCGGCATTTGACGACGGCGTGGTGGTGGGCCGCGCCACCTTGGGCGGTCAGCCCGTACTCGTGGCTGCGCAAGAAGGCGCTTTCATGGGCGGCGGCGTGGGCGAGGTGCATGGTGCCAAGCTAGTCGGCCTGTTCCAGCGCGCCCTGGTGGAGAAACCCGCCGCCGTGCTGGTGCTGGCCGAGTCGGGTGGCGTGCGCTTGCACGAGGCCAATGCGGGCTTGATTGCCGTGTCGGAGGTGATGCGCGCGCTCTTGGACGTGCGCGCCCAGGGCATTGCGGTGGTGATGCTCATTGGCGGCGAAAACGGCTGCTTTGGCGGCATGGGCCTGATTGCCCGCTGCGCTGACGTGGTGGTGATGAGCGACATTGGCCGCCTGTCCATGTCCGGGCCCGAGGTGATCGAGTCCTCGCACGGCGTGGAAGAATTTGACGCCCGCGACCGAGCCCTGGTCTGGCGCACCACCGGCGGTAAACACCGCTACCTGATGGGCGACTGCGACGTGCTGGTGGACGACGATGTGGCCGCGTTTCGCAGCGCCGCCATCGCCGCGCTGCCTGGAGCGCACGCCCTGAGCTTGGAGAGCCTGGAGCGCGAACACGCGCTGCTGGGCGCGCGCATTGCCGACTTTGGCCACTGCCGCGACAGCGCCGACATCTGGCAGGCGATGGGCGTGCACCAACCCATGGCGGTGGCCGAGCTGGACGCCCAAGGCGTGCGCGACCTCCAAAACGATTGCGCAAAGGAGCTGGCATGAACTGGCAAGACGTAGTGGATGGCCTGTTTGGCAGCGCCCACACCGTGGTGCGCACTGGCGACTTGCTTAGCGGTACCGGGGTGGTGGACGGGCAGACGGTGGCCGTGATTGGCACCACCGACCACGCGCCCATTGGCGTGGAGCTGGCGCTGGCACAGGCGCGCTGTGTGCTTGAGACGGTCAAGAACCATCCCGGTCGCGCCATCGTGCTGCTGGTGGACACCCAGGGCCAGCGCCTGCGCTACCGCGACGAGATGCTGGGCATTAACCGCTACATGGCGCACGTGGGCTGCTGCGTGGCGCTGGCGCGCCAGCGCGGCCACCGGGTGATTGGCCTGGTGTACGACCAGGCGCTTTCGGGCGGCTTTATCACCTCGGGCCTGATGGCCGACGCTTGCTACGCGCTGCCCGAGGCCGAGATCCGCGTCATGCGCCTGCCCGCCATGGCGCGCGTCACCAAGATCAGCGAGGCACGCCTGGAGCAGCTGGCGCAGTCCAACCCGGTGTTTGCCCCCGGCGTGGAAAACTTTGTCGCCATGGGCGGCATCCGCGCGCTGTGGCGCGGCGACCTGGCGGCGCAGCTAGCGCAGGCCTTGACTGACGCGCCCCAGCACGACGAACGCGCCGCTGATGGCGCGCAGCGCGGCGGCCGCTTGCTTGCCGCCGCCGTGGCGCAGAGGGTGCGGACCGAGGCGCCCGCCGCATTGCCGGTGGCCTGAACGGTCCGCCGCTCTCGCCCCACGCTTGGTTTTAGTCCCCCAATCAGCGCCGACCGCCAGTCCCCGCATGCCGACGCTATCGATCCGTCACCCAGACCGCCGCGCCGCCGAGCCAACGCTCGTCCTTCAGCGCAACACCCTGGTCTGGCTCAGGCCCGAAGCCTGGCGCACAGTGCAAGCCCAATCGTGGGACGCATCCGCCAAAGAGCTGCTGCGCCACTGGCAGGCCTGCCACTTGCCCTGGGTGGTGGCGCGCCAGCGTCCCGAGGTGGCTGCGCCCGCCGTCTGCCTTGGCCTGCCCGCGCCGCAGCACTGGGATCGCCGCCGCTTGGCCGCATCGGTGGCTGCCGATGGAATTGCCTTGCAAGGCCAGTTTCCCAGCCTGCACGAGGTGGCGCAGTCCAGCCCGTGGGGCGTGGGCGCCGCCGCGTGGCTGGCCCAGGGCCAGGCGCTCAAGGCCGAAGTGAGGGTGTACGGCTCCTACGGCTGGCAATTTTTGACCGGTATGCCCTATGTGCGCGCGGGCTCCGACCTGGACCTGAGCGTGCAGGCCCCCGATCTGCACGCCGCCTTGCAAGCGCTGGACTGGCTGGCACAAACCGTCGCCCTGGGCCAGGCGGGCTCTGGCGGACGCTCACCTTCGGCGCGCTTACCGCTGCGGGTGGACGGCGAAATCGTGTTCCCCCAAGGCCAGGCGCTGGCTTGGCGTGAGTTCCAACAATTGCGCCAAGGCGCAGTGGCGCAAGCCCTGGTCAAAGACCGCCACAGCCTGCGTCTGTTGGACTGGCCCGCGCTGGTGGCGCTGGCAAAGCCATTTGACTCCCCGGCTGCGCGAACCGCCCCGACATCGGCTGTGGGCCGGGCAGCCGTCTTCATCTGACGCGCCCCGCCCTATTCACCAACCCGATGCTGTCACCCATCCCTACTGCGGGCGCCGGAAACTTGCAAGCCGCCTTTTCAGCCCACACCCTCGCGCGCGCCGCCGTGCGGGCCTTGTATGTGGAGGTGGCGCTAGAGCCCAAGCCCGGCCTGGTGTCCATGCGGGACAGCGGCAGCCACACCGACATGGATGCGGCCACTTTTGTGCGCAGCCTGTTTGCCCTGCGCCACTACTTTGCACGCATTGCGCGGGCGGGTGCGCAGGGCGTGGATTTGCCCGGCTTGCAAGCGCTGGGGATCGCCGCCGAGGCGCGCATGCTGGCGGCCACCGGGGGCGTAAACACCCACCGGGGCGCGGTATTTGGCCTGGGGCTTTTGTGTGCGGCGGCCGGTCGCGTGGCCGCGCGGGGCCAGACGCCCAGCGCGGTGCGGGTGCGCAGCGCCTTGCAGGCCACTTGGGGCGAGACCTTGGCCGCGCGCGCACGGGCCGCGCGCCAGACGGCGCCCGTGTCTCACGGCCAAGAGGCCGCCCAGGCCCATGGCCTGCGCAGCGCGCTGGATGAGGCGGCGCTGGCTTTCCCTACCGTGTTTGAAGTGGCTTTGCCCGCTTTGCAAGCCGCCTTGGCCGCGGGCCTGGGTGAGCGTGTAGCGCGGGTGCAGGCGCTGTTTGCCACCATGGCCGTGCTCGACGACACAAACCTAGCGCACCGGGGTGGCATCGCAGGCCTGCGCTGGATGCAGGCCCAGGCCCAGGCCTTTGTGGCCGCAGGCGGCGTGCAACAGCCCGACTGGCTGGCGCAGGCGCGCGCGCTGCACCTGGCCGCTGTCCAGCGCAGGCTCTCCCCTGGCGGCAGTGCCGACGTTCTGGCCAGCGCCTGTTGGCTGGTGGCGCTGGAAGCGGACCGCGATGGCGAATTGCCCGGCGCACCCGCCCTCGACGCCAGAGCCTTATCGGCACCGCTCATCTCCAAGGGATAGCACCCCCGCCATGGCCTACGCGTTGCTGTTTTCGGGCCAGGCCAACCAGCACGCCGACATGCTGCCCTGGCTGGAGTCGGCCCCGGCGGGCGCGCCCGCCTTGCACCGCATGGAGGGGTTGATTGGCACCGACTGGCGCGCCACGCTGGCCGACCCCCAGCGCCGGGGTGACAACGGTTTTGCCCAGGTACTGATCACCGGCACCGCGCTGGCCGCGTGGGCGGCGCTGCAAGCCGCTGGTGCCCCCGCGCCCAGCGTGGTGGCAGGCTACAGCGTGGGCGAACTGGCCGCATTTGCCGCCGCCGGGGCCTTGGTGCCCGAGGATTCCATCGCGCTGGCGCAAAACCGCGCGCGCTGCATGGACCGAGCGGCAGATGGTTTGCACACCGGCTTGCTGCCCGTCAGCGGTATGGCGCGCGCGCAGGTGCTGGCCCTGTGCCCGGGCTTGGAGGTCGCCATCGACCTGGGCCCCGAGCAAGGCGTGTACGCGGGCTTGGATGCGGACCTGGCGGCGGCCTTGCCCCTGCTGCAAGCGCAAGGCGGCCAATGCCGGCGCCTGGATGTGCGCCTGGCCTCGCATTCAAGCTGGATGCGCCCGGCGCTGGACGGGTTCGCGGCGGCCTTGGACGCCGTGGATTGGCACGCGCCGCGTTGCGCCGTGGCGCTCAATGTCAGCGGCGCGTTAAGCCGCCAGACCAGCGCCTTGCGCCCCGCGCTGGCGGCACAAATTGCCAGCACCGTGCAATGGCAGGCCTGCATGCAATCGGTGGCCGAGCGCCAGCCGCACTGCGTGCTGGAAATCGGCGCGGGCACCGCCCTGGCTCGCCTGTGGAACGCGCGCTACCCGACCATTGCTGCGCGCTCACTCGACGAGTTCAAAGACCCAACGGGCGCCTTGCAGTGGCTAGAAAGGCACGGGGCAAGGGACTGATTGCGCTGCTGCGCATGGCTTGCATGTTCCCGTCCATTGCCATCTTTCTAGACCTTAAGGAACTGCTGGCACAGACCTTAGCCGGTATACCGGTATAAATGCGCAAATAACCGCGCCAACCTAAAGGTTATATTGTGTACAATTTAATTGTGTATTAATATATGAGCGTGCCAAACAACTCCGTGCCCCCTTCCCTGGCTTTGAAGCTTGAAAACCAGCTGTGCTTTGCACTGTATTCAACATCACTGGCAATGACCAAAGTCTACAAACCACTGCTTTCAAAGTTGGAGTTGACTTATCCCCAATATGTGGTGATGTTGGTACTTTGGGAAGAGGGTGACTTGATGGTTTCCGAAATTGGCGAAAAGCTTTTTTTGGACTCGGGCACCTTAACGCCTTTACTTAAACGGCTAGAGGCGTCTGGCTTGATCACACGCCAACGCGATTCAAGCGATGAGCGCCGTGTGCGTGTGAATTTGACGGCAAAAGGGCGAGCTCTGCGAGCAAATGCGGCAAGCATTCCGGCCTGTATTGCCGCCCAGACGCAATACGATCTAACGGAGTTACGAGCCCTCATGGATAGCGTTAAGTCATTGCGCTCACATTTGATTTCATAATGAAATTTTTAAGTTCCCCAACCACACCAACTGAAAGAAAGCCTCTATGACCACCAAACTCGACAAAGTTGTTTACACAGCACATGCGCACACCACCGGCGGGCGGGAAGGTCGCTCTGTGAGCGATGACGGACTGCTTGATGTGACGCTATCGCCTCCAAAGGCCATGGGCGGCGCTGGCACTGCCACGAATCCCGAGCAGTTGTTCGCTGCCGGCTATTCCGCTTGCTTTATGGGCGCCCTAAAGCACGTTGCGGGCATAAAGAATTTGACGGTGCCCTCCGATGCATCAATCGATGCGAGCATTGACATTGGCCCAATCCCGGCAGGTTTTAGCATTGCCGCGCGCCTGGCCATCAGTCTGCCGGGCATGGATCGTGCGGTTGCACAGGATTTGGTAGATACCGCACACCAGGTTTGCCCTTACTCCAACGCGACGCGCGGTAATATTGTTGTAGAAATTACCTTAATCTGATCAGGCGCTATTAATTAGCCCACCGGATGGGCTCCATTACTTTTTCATTACCACCAGAACTTTTGCCGCATTCAGGCAAAAGTTATTTATCCGTGGTTTTGATGAGGTGATGGAGCCCCTTGATCATCAGATGAACGACTCCATTTGGAAGTCAAACGCCCCAGCGCAACGCGGCTGTATGCACTGGACTGTCCCACAAAGAAAGTAAATTGCTATCGGCAACCGTCAAGGTGATAGAGCACCCTGCCATATCCAAAGATGTCACATAGGAACCTGTCAAATGGCGGGCGATTTTTATCTCCTTAGAAGCCAATATCTTCTGAACAGCATTCACCATCAAGTAAAGCTCAATCAAGGGTGTGCCACCGAAACCATTGACTAGTAGGATGACCTCTTGACCTTCTTTCAATGCGAGGTCTTTTAAAATAGCTTGCGTTAATTCAAGGGCTATTTCATCAGCCGTCATCGTCTTTGTACGTCTGCGTCCCGGCTCGCCATGAATGCCAACGCCGACTTCAATCTCGTCCGCGCCAATTTGAAAAGTGGGTTTGCCGGCTGCGGGAACCGTACAAGAACTCAAAGCAACGCCCATACTAGCTGTGTGCTTGTTGACCTCATCACCCAACAACTTCAGCTCTTGAAGGGAGTAGCCGCGTTCAGCGGCAGCGCCTAGGATTTTTTCTACAACAAGCGTTCCAGCTACTCCTCTGCGACCTGTTGTGTAGGTCGAGTCCTCCACTGCAACGTCATCATTGACGAGAACGGTGGCATTTTCCTGGTCCAACAACTCTGCTGCCATTTGAAAATTCATCGTGTCACCCGAGTAATTTTTAACGATGAACAGCACCCCCGCACCGCCGTCTACCGCTTGTGCAGCATTCATCATTT
>Ga0214919_10004888_pt1 | contig 19281 bp, 17 predicted proteins | sample LL1503_MetaG_FD_177994 | JGI IMG/M metagenome (GOLD analysis project Ga0214919, IMG submission 177994) | Freshwater microbial communities from Lake Lanier, Atlanta, Georgia, United States - LL-1503 | ecosystem: Environmental > Aquatic > Freshwater > Lake | place: USA: Georgia | collected...
CGATCATGTCATGCAGCGCATCAAAGAGCGGACGTAGGTAAGGATCAATCTTCTCGCTTAAAGAGCCCGGTAAAAAACCTAAGTGCTCGCCAGCTTCAACAGCCGGACGTGTCAAGATAATGCGATTTACTTTCTTGGCTTGCAACGCAGCAACCGCCTTAGCCATTGCCAAATATGTCTTACCAGTACCAGCAGGACCGATACCAAAGGTGATGGTGTTATCTTCGATTGCATCAACGTAACGCTTTTGATTGGCAGTCTTGGGGCGAATTGTGCGGCCACGATTAGAAACAATATTTAGAGATAAAACTTCAGCCGGACTTTCCGCTGGTTCTTGCCCCAACATCGCAATGCTGCGCGTAACTGCATCAACTGTAAGTGCCTGCCCGGAACGGATAACAACGACCATTTCGGCAAATAACTTTTCAAGTGCTAAGCAATCAATATGTGGTCCGCGCAGAGTGATCTCGTTGCTGCGCACCGTAATATTTACACTTGGGAAAGCGGCTTCAATTATTCTTAAATTGGCATCGCCGGCGCCGATGAGTGAGACCATCGCAATTGCAGGCGGGATCGTGATCAGAGTGCGTTCCATATAGTCAGTGATACTACTTTTAACCGGGTGGCCAAGCGAGTCCACGCCCACCAAGCAGGTGCAAGTGAGCGTGAAAGACGCTCTGGCCGGCATCTGCGCCGGTATTAAAGACGGTGCGATAACCAGTTATCCCGCGAACGCTGGCAATCTCATCTGCTGCGGTAAATAGCGCTGCCGTAATTGTGGCTGACATCTTTGCCAGCCCAGCTGCGTTCTCGGTATGAACTGTTGGAATGATCAAGACGTGGGTTGGAGCTTGCGGATTTAAATCGTTAAAGGCGACCACGTTCTCGTTACGAAAGACGATATCGGCAGGAATTTCACCTTCGATAATCTTGCAGAAGATGCAATCAGGATCTAGCGCCATAAGTTGACTATACCTTTACCAGATTTTTAGCGCCGCGTTTAGGCCCGAAAGCGCTGCCATTCCGGCATGCGCGGAACGAAAAACTGGACGACCCATGTGTGCAACCTTGGCACCAGCATCGGCAAATAGCCCAAGCTCTTCATCGGTTAGCCCACCTTCAGGGCCGATGATTACTAATACTTTCTTTGCACTGGCAGTAACTACATCGCTTAACTTATCGGATGCGCTCTCGTGTAAGACAATCACTAAATCATAATTAGGAATTTCGGTAGCAATCTTCTTGGCATCTAAAACACCCATAACAAATGGGATGCGATTACGTCGTGTCTGCTTGCTGGCTTCGCGCGCAGTCACAGCTAGCTTCTGCATTAAATCTGGGCTTGCCTTGCCGATCGAACGTGCAGCTGCCCATAATAAAATTACATCGGCGCCACCTGCAGTGTTTAACTCGACGGATTCTTTGATGCGATCGCCCTTTGTTAGAGCTTGTGCAACTGTAAATTCCACAGGGAGCACTTCTTCATAACCAGTTGTTGTAACGCGCACGGTCATTGATTTCTTTGCAATTGCGATTACTTCCACAATCGACCAGGCACCTAGCCCATTAGAGAGCGCTAACGATTCACCGATTTGGGTCCGCAGCACGCGGATGGCATGGCCGGCATCATCGCCTTCAAATTCGTAGGTGCTACCAACTGTAGTTGGAAGATCTGCAACGAAGAAGAGCGTCAGCATTAGCGACCGAAGGCATCTCTAAATTTGCTAAAGAATCCTTGCTCGTGGCCCTTAACTTTTACATCCCCGGGCTTTTCCCCACGCGAAGTCGCAAATTTACGCAATAGCTCTTCTTGTTCGCGGTTTAACTTATGTGGAGTTTGTACTTCCACGTGCACAATCAAATCTCCACGAGTTGCTGCGCGCAAGCGGGTCATACCTTTACCGCGCACCGAAATGGTTGCACCAGATTGTGTTCCAGCACGAACTTCAACTTCGATTGGCCCATCTAAAGATTCGACCATAACTTTGGTGCCGAGTGATGCTGCCGCAAATGAAACTTCAATTGCCACGTGCAAATTGTGGCCATCGCGAATCAAGAACGGGTGTTCTGCTTCAACGATTTCAACATAGAGATCACCTGCAGGTCCACCACCAGCACCGACTTCACCGCGGCCGGCGAGCTGAATTCGATTGCCAGTTTCTACACCTGCTGGAATTTTTACTGAAATATTTTGGCGCGCACGAACACGTCCATCGCCAGCGCATTCGCGACATGGATTGGTAATGACGCTGCCATATCCCTGACAAGAACCACAAGGACGCGAAGTCATAACTTGGCCTAAGAAGGAGCGTTGTACTTGTTGGGTTTCACCGCGTCCTTTACAAACTTGGCACATAGAAGGCTGTGATGAATCAGCTGATCCTTGCCCGCTGCACTTAGTGCAAGTAACTGCATTTTCAACAGAGATCTCGCGCTCGGTTCCGAAGCAAGCTTCATTTAAATCAACTTCGACGCGGATAAGTGCATCTTGTCCTTGGCGCATACGTGGGCGTGGTCCGCGATTTTGTCCGCCGCCAAAGAAGGCATCCATGATGTCGCTAAATCCACCGCCACCGAATCCCCCACCAAAACCACCGAAGCCAGAGCCACCCATGTCATATGACTGGCGCTTTTGGGGATCGCTTAATACTTCGTAGGCAGCGGTAACTTCTTTAAATTTATCTTGAACGGCAGGATCAGGATTTACATCCGGGTGCAGTTCGCGAGCTATCTTGCGATATGCCTTTTTTATTTCATCAGCGCTGGCAGCACGATCAACGCCAAGTGTTTGGTAAAGATCAGACATAAATTAATTGCTCTCCGAAATATATCGACCAACGTAACGAGCTACGGCAGTTACCGCAGCCATCGAACCCGCATAATCCATACGGGTGGGGCCAAGCACACCAACTGCTCCGCTGGGTGAGCTATCTGAACCGTAACCAACTGTAACAAGCGATGTCTGGCGCAAATTTGTCTCGCTCTGTTCTCCACCGATACGGACGCGGACATTTTCGTTGGCGTCGTCAAGTAAGCGCAGCAATACAACTTGTTCTTCCAGCGCTTCTAGAATTGGCGATAGTGATTTCCCTAAATCTTCGCCCGAACGCGCCAAGTTACCAGTACCCGAAATCGTCAACTTCTCACTGCCCATACCTTCACCAGTCATTGGGTAGGTAATCACTGCAACCTGTTTAGTTAAATCTGCTAACAACTTGGCAGATCTCTTCATCAGCTGCTCCAAGTTATTTGCCTCATCTAAGAAAGTCTCAATGGCGCGGCGTTCAGCAGAAGATAAAGGCTTTACCGTTGCCAATTTATCTACGAAGACGCGATAACCCAGATCGGTTGGAATACGCCCAGCCGAAGTATGTGGATGGGTAATCAACCCTTCATCTTCCAGAACAGCCATCTCATTGCGGATCGTTGCAGGTGATAAGCCAAGAGATGACTTATCAGCGATTGATTTTGAGCCAACCGGTTCTTGCGTTGCCACGTATTCATCGACGATGGCACGCAAGATTTCCAGGCGGCGTTGAGATTGCATAGTTATTTCTAGTGTTCTCTTCTTTAGATAAGTACGAGGGCGATCGAGATTAAAGTTAGTAGGAAGAAAGCAGGAAAAGCAGTCTTGGCTTTACCTGCGCGAAAGTGAGTAAAAATCGCACCGGCCATAAAGAACCACAACCCCACCAATGGGAAGTAAGCCATCCAGTTCCACTTCAGGCCGAGAATTAATCCGAAGGCAAGAAGTGCTTCAAAGACGCCAATAATGCGAGCGATGCCATCTTTTACATTTACATCGCGCGTACCTGATAAACCCTTCTCGTTTCCGCTGGCTTTACTTAGCCCAGAGACAACAAAGACGAGTGCGAGAAAGGATAAAAGGATCGTTGCGTTAGTGCTCATGGGCTAAAGGTACTACAGGGCGCTAGCCCAGCGCCTCTCGGACTAAGCGATCTGCGATCAATCGCCCCTGAGCGGTCAATTGCAGGTGCTTATCAATCAGATTTAAATGTCCACTATTTTGATATTGCAGAATGCGCGTTTGCGCTGCATCACTCAATAAATCTAAGGCAAGACCTGTGCGCATTCTTATTGCAAGCATTATCGCCTCATCACGCAATTGCTCATCAGTTAAAGCTTCAGAATCTGCAATCGGAGATTCCTTGGCAAATAACTTCTGCTTATAAGCAGTTGGATGTTTCACATTCCAGAAACGCTTCATATCTATATGCGAATGTGCACCGGGACCGAGTCCCCACCAATTAGCGCTCTTCCAGTAAGCGATATTGTGTTGGCATTCATGTCCAGGCTTTGCCCAGTTAGATAGCTCATACCAATCAAGACCTGCCGCATTACACATCTGATCAACTAGCAAATACATATCTGCCATCAGATCATCATTAGGCATAGATAAATCACCACGTTTAATTTGTGCAGCGAGCTTTGTGCCTGTTTCTACAATTAAGGCATATGCACTGATGTGGTCAATATCTAGCGATAGTGCTTCAGTTACTGTTGCGCGCCAATCTTCCAGTGACTCACCAGGAGTTCCGTAAATCAAATCAACGCTAATGCTCGCAAAACCTGCAGCACGCGCCATATCAACTGCCCGCTTAACATTTGCTGGATTATGAGTGCGATCTAAAACCGCCAAGACATGTGGTTGTGCTGATTGCATTCCAAATGAAATTCGATTAAACCCAGCAGCTAAATATCCGTGTAATTTCTCTTCCGTTACCGAATCTGGATTTGCTTCAAGAGTTATCTCGCAATCTGCAGTCAGCCCATTGCGCGCCTTAATTGCCGCGATAACGCGACCCAGATCTTTGGCGGGCAATAACGAAGGGGTGCCTCCCCCGAAGAAAATGGTCGGCACTTCATCAATCGGTGCTGCTTCTAACTCTAAGAGCACCGCATCGATGTAATCATTCGAGACTATTTCAAGAGATGCACCATCTTGGAGCTCGTTCGGGGTGTAGGTATTGAAATCACAATAGCCGCAGCGCTTAATGCAATATGGAATATGTACGTAGAAGGAGAGCACGATCAGTCTTGCTTACGCGCGGCTTTAATCTTTTCGATGTCAGCATCTGTGGCAAGGGCGGCGACGAAGGCTTCTTGCGGAACTTCCACGCGGCCAACCATCTTCATGCGTTTCTTTCCTTCTTTCTGCTTTTCTAGCAGTTTACGTTTACGAGAAATATCGCCACCGTAACATTTTGCAAGAACATCTTTCCGGATCGCTCGAATGCTCTCGCGCGCAATGATGCGCGAACCAATGGCTGCCTGGATCGGAACCTCGAATTGTTGGCGCGGAATTAACTCGCGTAGCTTGCCGGTCATCATTACGCCATAGGCATATGCCTTATCGCGGTGAACGATCGCGCTAAAAGCATCGACTGCTTCACCTTGGAGCAAGATGTCGACCTTAACTAAGTTGCCTTCTTCATCGCCGAGTTCTTCATAGTCAAGGGATGCATAACCTTTAGTACGGCTCTTTAACTGATCAAAGAAATCAAAGACGATTTCAGCAAGTGGCAAGGTGTAGCGGATCTCCACGCGATCTTCCGAGATGTAATCCATACCTTGCATCGTGCCGCGGCGCTCTTGGCAGAGCTCCATGATGGTGCCGATGTATTCAGATGGCGCCAAGATGGTGCACTTTACGATCGGTTCTTTTACAAAGTTAATCTTGCCATCTGGAAATTCTGATGGGTTAGTTACAACAAACTCTTTACCATCTTCAAGAGTTACGCGATAAACCACGTTTGGGGCAGTTGAAATCAAACTGATGCCGGATTCGCGTTCTAACCGCTCGCGCACGATCTCCATATGAAGCAAACCTAAGAAACCACAGCGGAAACCAAAGCCAAGAGCCGCAGAACTTTCTGGTTCGTAAACTAGCGCTGCATCATTTAGCTGCAACTTATCTAGCGCATCGCGCAATAGTGGGAAGTCAGCGCCATCTAGTGGAAATAGTCCAGAGAAAACCATCGGCTTAGGATCTTTATATCCGGCCAATGGAGTCTTAGTTGGGTTTTGATAATTAGTGATCGTGTCACCAACACGAGATTGGCGAACATCTTTTACGCCGGTAATTAAATAACCTACTTCGCCAACGCCTAAACCTTTGCTGGGAACTGGCTCTGGCGAAATAACGCCAACTTCTAAAGCTTCGTGGCGCACGCCAGTTGAGAACATTTGAATCTGTTCGCGTGGATTAATGCGCCCATCGATAACACGAACATAGGTAACTACGCCGCGATAAGAGTCATAGACCGAGTCAAAGATAAGTGCGCGCGCTGGTGCATTGGCATCTCCTACTGGCGCAGGAATCTGCGCAACGATTTGATCCAGTAATTCAGCAACGCCATCGCCAGTCTTGCCAGATACGCGTAAGCAATCTTCAGGCTTACAACCAATTAATCGTGCAAGTTCTGCCGCAAATTTCTCAGGTTGAGCGTTAGGAAGATCGATCTTATTTAGCACCGGAATAATCGTTAGGTTATTTTCCATCGCCAGATACAAGTTAGCTAGCGTCTGCGCTTCAATTCCTTGCGCACAATCTACGAGCAAGACTGCGCCTTCGCACGCAGCCAGCGAGCGCGAAACTTCGTAGGTAAAGTCGACGTGGCCTGGCGTATCGATCATATTAAGAATGTATTCCTGGCCATCGATACCGCTGCGCCAAGGCAGGCGAACTGCTTGGGATTTAATGGTGATGCCGCGTTCGCGTTCGATATCCATACGATCTAGATATTGGGCACGCATATTGCGCGCTTCTACGACTTCGGTAATGCCGAGCATACGATCGGCAAGGGTTGATTTGCCGTGATCGATATGGGCGATGATGCAGAAGTTACGGATCTGCGCCGGATTTGTTGCGGCAGGTTGCGGGGCCTTAGCAAGGGAGATTGCAGGCACTTTTATCCGCCCCTTTTAATGTCTGGAGGGTGAATTAACGAACGCCGGCTTTGGCAGCAGCCTTAGCCATTGATGACTTCTTATTTGCAGCTGTATTGCGGTGAAGTACACCCTTTGAAACAGCAACATCTAGAGCCTTAGAAGCCGCGCGGAGTTCAGCTGTGGTTGTTGCTGCATCACCTTTAGCAACTGCATCGCGGAATTTGCGAACAGCGGTCTTGATAGATGAAGAGACAGACTTGTTGCGAGCTTGCGCCTTATTGTTTGTCTTAACGCGCTTGATCTGCGACTTGATATTTGCCACGTGTATTACTCCGAACGTCTAAAGCTGTGATAACCCTTTTGGTTGCCAGGCAGATGCGTAGGTTATCAGCGCAAGGGGTTCAGGCTCAAATTGAGGTGAAATCCCCGCCTATCGGGCAGCGCGAGCGGCGGTAATTGTGGCGAGGGCTTTTTCTAAGGCATAGATCGGATCTGTGGCCGCGCCCTTTACTTGCGCATCAGCCAGCGCAATTGCTTGAACTGCTTTCGAAAGAGCTCGTGGTGTCCAACCTTGTAATTGGCGACGGGCTTTATCAATCTGCCATGGCGCCATCCCGAGTTGTCCCGCTAATTCAAAGGATTTTGCGCCGTTGGCAGATCCTGAGACCTTGGCCAATGATCGCAGCGCAGATGCAATTGCTGATGTCACCATTACGGGATCGGTGCCAGTTTCAATTGCACTACGAAGTGAAATTAACGCAACCGGCAAATTGCCATCGACGGTGGCATCTGCGACATCAAAACCAGTTGTTTCGATACGGCCTTGGTGGAATTTATCAACGGCTGCTTCATCGATAACACCAGCAGGTGAATCAAGTGCAATCTGTGAGACTGCTTGTTGTAGTTCGCGCATATCGCCACCGAGTGCGCCAACTAAGGCGGCGACTGCGCCAGGTGATGCTTTGCGACCGCTATCTAAAAATAGCTCTTTTACAAAGCTTTCTTTTTCGGCATCTTTCTTGAGCGGCTCGCAAGCAATTATTTCCGGCTTAACTTTCTTAATCGCATCGAGCAGAGCCTTACCTTTTACGCCACCTTTATGTACAAAGACTAAGGTGGTTAGCCCATCTGGTTCGGATAAATATCGGGTGACTTCATCTTTAGAATCATCGGGCAGATCTTGCAAATCTTTAATAATCAAGGCACGTCGTTCAGAAAATAGCGAAGGCGCTAGCGCATCAGAGATATCACCCAATAAAGCATCGGCGGCGAAGATGGTGGTGATTTCGGCGCTTTCTTCTTTTAGCTGAGCTGTTAATTTCGCTAGGGCGCGATCTGAGAGTGCGCCTTCTGAACCCAGGATGAGATAAAACGGATTCACGCTTTACTCCCATCTAATAAAGTTTAAATTTCCTTTACCGGTTCGAACCTTTAGCCGATGTCTATGCGCTGCGACTGCAATGGCGCCATCAACGTCGGTACGCAGTACTTTAGCGCCTACCTGTTCCAATAGCGCCAAGGTCTTAGGCGCTGGATGTCCGTAGCTATTTCCTGCTCCAACGCTGATCATGGCAACTTGCGGACTTAAGTGACGCACCAAACTCTCATCTTGATATGCAGACCCGTGGTGACAGACTTTATAAATATCAACGTGGGTTAATTCTGGCGCGATGACCGCTTGGGTAAGCGGTTCCATATCGCCACCGGCAAAGAGCGAAAAATCTGGCGTATCAATGCGCACTGCGATACTGGAATTATTTGGATCGTACTGACCGCTATCAGGCCATAAAACTTTTATTTTTGCGCTGCCAAGCTGAGCACTTGTTCCACGGTGCACATTTCCAAACCAAGTTGTTCCGACCCTGCGGCCACGGACTGCGCCAGATAAACCTGCGATGTGATCGGCATGGCCGTGTGTCAAGATTAATAAAGGGATTTCGCGGATAGATAACTGCTTCAAGCAGCGATCAATTAATTCGGGATCGGGACCGGTATCAATGACAATAGCGCGATGGTTTCCTAAGTTAATTGCTGAACCATCACCTTGCCCGATATCGCAATTGGCGACTTGCCAATCACTACCGGGAAAACGTTGCAGATAAGAAAGCGAAAGAAGAAGCAGCAATCCTGCGATAAAGACCTTACGTGGCAAGGTGAAGATAAGTGCAATTACCAATACCGCTACCGTGAATCCAATTAGCCCTTTGCTCAACGTTAGAACGCGAAATCCTGCCGCCCAATCAGCAACACTGGCGATCCACCAGGCCAGTGGCTTTACGCAAGTTACAAGTAATACCGAAAGTTGTGGCAACAGCGGTGAAATCAAAGCTGCGATAAAGCCGATAATCGTTATCGGTGCAACGGCCGGTGCTGCCAACAAGTTAGCCAGAATGCTCATCGGTGATAGATAGCCCGCGATTGCCACAATAACTGGAGCGCAAAAGACCATGGCGGCTATTGGTGGTGCGATCGCTTGCGCCGCAAAATTTGGCAACCAGCGTTCTAGGTAAGAAATAATTTTTGGCGAAAAGAGCAGCAAACCTGCGGTGGCCAACACCGATAAAGCAAAACCGGGATCGCGCCCTTGCCAGGGATCGCCAATAACAACTGCTGCGATCGCAAAACCTAAAGCTGGCAGAGAATCTGAACCACGTTTGGTGGCGTAGGCAATTAGTAAGACTGCCGCCATTGCAGCTGCACGCAAGACAGAAGGTGATGGCCGCACCAGTGCAATAAATGCAATCAAGGCAATAGCGGTGGCAATAATTCGAAAGCGCATGGTGCGAAAGAGAAATTGTGCACACCATAAAATGAAAGCCGAAACGATTGCAAAGTTGGCACCGGATACTGCAACTAAATGGGTCAGACCAGAACGGCGCATATCAGTGCGAAAGTTCTCACTTTGCAGTGAGGTATCACCTAAGACCATGCCAGGAATTAGCGAACCAGCATCTCCCGTACCGCTTGCTTCACGTAGTCCTAAACGAATGTTGCCAAGCGCTGCCGCCCATCTCGTAGGCTCAGTAATAACTTTTACTTCGGTATTTGCAAGCAAGAGCGCCGCAACCCGCGGTTCTTTACTTCGCGTTATCTGCACTCTCGCAGATACTTTCTGTCCGGGCAGTAACTTTGCGATTTCGCGATCAGTAGCAATTAATCGCACCGGAATATGTAATTTATAGGTAAGTCCGTCGATTTGGATCTCGCGCAGACTGGCTAGCGCGCTATAGCTTGGGGGTAGAAAGTTCTGCCCGCTAACTCGCTTTGCGCTTTGATGCGGATCAGTCGTTAGCTGCGCAGTTACTTCAGCGCTCTCGCCGAAGTGCTTTGCCACCAAACTAGATTGCAGACTTTGCTGGCGCAACGACATAACCGATGAACCCAGCGCCAGTGCGAAGGCAAGTACGATAAAACGGTTACGTCGCTGCGATAAAGAGATGAGAACTAATAGCGCCCCAGCGAAAGTTGTTCGCCACGGCGCTACATAGCTCTGTAGCAGCGCGCCACACCAAAGCGCACCGCCTAAGGCAAGTGCGCGGTAATCAATTAGACGCGTAGCTTCTCTTTAAATTGCGCAAACTTGGCAGCCCCGATTCCAGAGACTTTCAGGAGATCTTCAACAGTTAAGAACGGGCCATTTTGATTTCGGTAAGCAATTATTCGCGCAGCTAATACCGGACCAATCCCATCTAGTGATTCGAGATCTTTTGCACTTGCGCGATTTAGCGCAAATGGTCCCGTGTTCTTCGCCTTGGCGCGTAGTGGTGAAATGCGAGATTGGCCGCCACCCTTACTCGGTGGATATACATAAATCTGTTCCCCATCTTTTATAACACGGGCCAAGTTAATATCAGAAAGGTCTGCGCCCTTTAACTTATCTCCGGCAGCTTTTATTGCATCGGTAACGCGAGAATTAGCCGGCAAGGTGTAGACCCCTGGAGTTGCTACAGCGCCAGCAACATCAACGGTTATTTGAGCCACCGATTCCGTAACCGTTAGATCCGACGGCGCTAGCGGAATTTCATGTGATGAGCCACGGATGACGAGAAATAAGGAGAGCGCAATTACTAGCGCTGAGATTGATAACAGTGAACGCTTCTGCGATACCGAGAAGGTGATGTGGCTCCACCAAGTGCGGAGCTTTTCTGGGAGTAAATTCATGGCGCGATCATCTGGCAGATTGGCCAGCTAGATTTAAAGAATTGGCAGGGCTGTGGTTAAAGAACGATATTTACAAGTTTTGGCGCGCGCGCAATAACTTTCTTTGGCGTTGTCCCATTTAAAGCAGCAGCAATTGTTGGGTGGGCTAGCGCCAGCGCTTCAATTTCCGCGTCGGTAATAGTTGGCGGTACTTCAATGCGTTCGGTGATCTTGCCATTTATCTGGATAACGGCTTCCACGGCATCTGCCACAAGTAATTTTTCATCCACAATTGGCCAGCCGGCGGTTGCAATTGCTGGTTTATGGCCTAAGCGCTCCCACATTTCCTCTGCCGTGAATGGTGCAACAAGAGATAACATAATTGCAATTGCTTCAGTTGCTTCACGTACTGCGGGATCTGCAGCTCCCGGACCTGAATCAATTGCTTTGCGGGTGGCATTTACCAGCTCCATAACGCGCGCAATGGCTACGTTGAAGCGGAAAGATTCCACAGCAAATGCGGCATCATGCAGCGCCTTATGAGTTGCTTTACGCAATGAAATTTCACCAGTTGCAAAGTCAACGCCAGGCTTTGAAGTGACATCACCTGATAAACGCCAAGCGCGACTTAAGAATTTAACTGAACCAGATGGTGAAACATCTGACCAATCCACATCATCTTCTGGTGGACCAGAAAAGACCATTGATAAACGAATTGCATCAACGCCATGGTTTTCAAGTTCATCAGATAAACGAACTAGATTTCCGCGTGATTTAGACATTGCCGATCCATCCATCACAACCATGCCTTGATTTAACAAACGAGTAAATGGTTCGGTAAAACCGAGCATCCCAATATCGTGTAGAACTTTTGTGAAAAAGCGTGAATATAACAAGTGCAAAATCGCATGTGTTACGCCGCCGACATATTGATCAACCGGCAACCAAGTATCGATATCAGCACGTGAGAAAGGCTCGTCATGATTAGTCGAAGATGGATAACGCAGGAAGTACCAAGATGAATCCACGAAGGTATCCATCGTGTCGGTATCGCGCAGCGCAGCTCCCCCACATGTTGGGCACTTGGTATTTACCCATTCAGTTGCGGCAGCAAGTGGTGATTGTCCCTTTGGCTTTAAATCTAAACCTTTAGCATCTGGCAATTGCAACGGTAATTGATCGGCAGGAACAGCAACTTCGCCACATTTATCGCAATGAACAATTGGAATAGGTGTGCCCCAGTAACGCTGGCGCGAGACCAGCCAATCACGCAGGCGATAATTACGCGCTGACTTTCCTAAACCATCTGCCTCAAGCTGCTTATTAATCGCAGCAATTGCATCTGCCTTATTTAAACCATCTAAAGCGCCAGAGTTAATTAACTTTCCATCACCAGTTGTGGCAATACCAGTCTCGTTGGGATCTTCTTCTTCAGTCTTAACTACAACACGAACCGGTAACTTCATGGCGCGTGCAAAATCTAAATCGCGTTGATCATGGGCAGGAACTGCCATGATCGCGCCAGTTCCGTAATCTGCTAAAACATAATCAGAAGCCCAGATCTGTAACTTTTCACCATTTACTGGGTTGATGGCATAACGCTCTAAGAAAACACCAGATTTAGGGCGATCGGTGGCTAAGCGATCGATATCAGATGCCGCCTTTACGGAATCGCGATATTGCTTAAATTTATCTTCGGCCGCTGTTCCAGCAGCTAGTTCTGCGGCAAGTTCAGAATCGACTGCAACCACCATAAAAGTTGCGCCGTATAAAGTATCGGGGCGAGTTGTATAAATAGTCACTGGTGTAGCGCGACCTTCGATTACGAAATCGACGTTGGCGCCTTGTGAGCGACCGATCCAGTTGCGCTGCATCGTTAGAACTTTATCGGGCCAGTTTCCTTCGAGCTCTTTCATATCATCGAGCAAACGATCTGCGTAATCAGTGATCTTGAAATACCACTGGTTTAACTTCTTCTTAGTAACTGCCGTGTCGCAGCGTTCGCAAAGACCTGCGACTACTTGTTCGTTAGCTAAAACTGTCTGGCAACTTGGGCACCAGTTAACGGCGCTATCTTTACGGTAAGCCAAACCACGTTTATGTAGCTCAATAAATAACCATTGATTCCATTTGTAATATTCGGGGTCGCAAGTATTAAAGACGCGATCCCAGTCAAAAGAACATGCATAACGACGCATCGAAGCCTTCTGCGTTGCGATATTTTCATAAGTCCAGATACGGGGATCTTCATTGCGCTTAATTGCCGCATTTTCTGCCGGCAGACCAAAGGCATCCCAACCAATTGGGTGCATCACGTTAAAGCCTTTTTGGATCCAGTAACGTGCGATTACATCACCAAGTGCATATGCCTCAGCATGGCCCATATGTAGATCACCTGATGGATAAGGAAACATATCCAAGACATATTTCTTAGGTCGTTTGTCGTCGGGGCGACCTGATTTAAATGGCTCTATTTGATCCCAGATCGGCAGCCACTTCTCTTGGACATAGGCAAAGTCATATGCCTGATGTTCTTGTGAAGTGCTCATTAACTTAGTTTATCGGGCTTTAACCCCAAGTAACGCCAGTTAATTCTTCGCTGATAGTCCATAAATCCTTAGCTAACCGTTGATCATATGCAATTGCTGCGGCGCGAGTCAGTTTAGGAAATCCGCGCATCTCTAGAAAACCATCTGGGCCGATATATGAGGCGCCATAAAGGCCTGGAAAAGTTGCCGCACATAGCGTTGGCAGCGCCCCTCGTTCTGCGCTCTGCGCAAAGATGGCATTTGCAAAAGCGCCTGCGCGATCTTGCACGGTTGCACCGGCAATTAAATTTGTATCGGCGTAACCAGGATGCACGGCAACTGCTTCGATATTCCAGTTATGGCGCATCTGGCGACGTTCTAACTCGTGGATGAAAAGTAAGTTAGCTAATTTGCTATATGCATAAGCAGACCAAGGGCTATAAGCACCGATTCCTTTAGCTTTATTGCGCATTTCATCGATTGTGAAATTGCCGATGCGCGATGCGCGATGCGCCTGAGATGACACGGCAACTACGCGATGCTTGATCTGCTTTTGCAATAGACCAGAAAGTGCAAAGTGGCCCAGGTGATTGGTACCGAACTGCATCTCGAAGTTATCTTTAGTTAGTGAAAATGGCGTAGCCATAACACCTGCGTTAAGGATTAAGGTATCTATGGGTGTTGTAAATTCCTTAGCAAAATTGCGCACCGATGAAAGATCAGCCAGATTGAGTAATTTGTAATCAACGCGATCGCTGGCAATTTCTGCAACAGTTGCCGCACCTTTTGTGGCGCTGCGGGCGGTAATAGTCACATGTGCGCCAGCGCGGGCTAACTCCATAGCAGTTGCTTTTCCGAGCCCGCTGGTGCCGCCAGTAATTAAAAAGTACTTTCCCGTTTGATCAGGAATATCAGTTGCTTGCCAGCCTCTTGGAATTGTGGTGACGCTAGACATTTTGTGTTCCAATCTCAATAACCACTTAAGTGGAGATAAGGGGATTCGAACCCCTGACCTCTTCCATGCCATGGAAGCGCGCTACCAACTGCGCCATATCCCCTTTATTACCCGCCTTAAGCGAGAAGGTAACTCTAGCGCACGTGATCTGGCACATCAGCACCAGATTCTTCGCCAAATACTGGCTCCAAAATAGAACCGGCGTTATGTTCGGCTAAATGCCAACCCTTTGGGCTGGTCTGCAAAATAGACCAGCGCGCATTAGATAGCCCGCCGATCTTTCCCCAATGCGCCATTGGCAAATGTAGATAGTGGCCCATCAAGCAACGCGCAGTACCACCATGTGTTGCAACAACAACTAACTGATTCTCTTTATCACCTAAGAATTCATCGATTGCAGCGCTGGCGCGTGCGGCAACTTCACTGCGCTTTTCACCAATTGTTCCTGCTGGATTATCGTTGCCATCAATCCAGCGCACAAAGTTCTCTAAATCTGCCGCGCGATTTTCAGCGCCGGTCTTACCTTCCCAATGGCCACCATTGGTCTCACGTAAACGTTCATCAATTAGAACTTCCATATTTACTATCTCGCCAAGCTTTGATGCAGTATCGCGAGCTCGGGATAGATCGCTAGATAAAATTGCCGTCGGTTCCATACCCGCAATAATCGGTGCGGCAAGTTCGGCTTGATAAATACCAACTTTATTTAGCGCGATATCAGAATGTCCTTGAAAACGATTGATTACATTCCAATCAGTCTGTCCATGGCGCCATAAAAGGATGCGGTTGTTCTTACCTGCCATTTGCCACATTTTCCTTAACAACATCTAATTCAATTGTTGGGCAATCATTCCAGAGGCGATCTAGCATGTAATAACGGCGCAGATCAGCGCTTTGAATATGTACGACTAGATCTGAGTAATCGAGCAAGATCCATTCGTCGGTACCTTCACGGCGGGCCGGCTTTTCACCAATTAAACGCAGCTTCTCTTCTACTTCATCAGCAATCGCATCTACTTGGCGCACATTTGCACCAGTTGCAATTAGAAAGACTTCAGATAAGACCATCTGATCGGAAAGATCAATAGCGATCATCTCTGTGCCAAATTTATCGGCGATTGCGCGAGCTGCAACCTGGGTCAACTCGGTAACGCTTTTACTTGCTGGCATAGAGATCGTGCTCCTTTATATAAGTTGCTACATGGTTCGATACAGATGTTAAATCTCCAGCGCGAACTGCTGTTGCTGAAATATTTAACGCTCCGATATCGAGGTTGGCGCCACCTGGAAACTCCGGGCGATCAATAACTATGAACTCGACCATATCCTGTAATTCGCTGCTGCGATGCCAATGATCGATCTTGGCAAAGGCATCTGTTCCGATAATGAGCGCAATTTGATCATCCGGATAAGTTTGTGCAACAGCTTCGACGGTATCGATTGTGAAAGATGGCCCTTGGCGCAGAATCTCAATCGGATTTACTTCTACTTTAGCTGCAACTTCAGCTGGCAGATCCTTTAACGCAACTTGGCACATTGCGCGACGATCACTTGCTGGTGCAACTGGTTCTTGACCCCGTAGTTGTGGTTGCCCGGCCGGAATTAAAAGAATCCGATCGGCAAGTCCACGAGAAATTATTTCGGCAATCACATGCAGATGGCCTTTATGAATAGGATCGAAGGTTCCGCCGTAGATTGCAATCTTTGACATAGTGAAATTATTTAAAGCGCAGTTAACTGGCTTTGCTTTTAATCGTTATCTAGGCGAAGTACAAGATATAGAAACACGGCAAATACTACGAATGCGCCGATACCGAATGCATACGGTGGAACAGGTAGTTCGCGAAGTTGTTCTGATGCGCTGTTAAACATGGGTACAGACTACCCCTGTCCCGCTAGTAACTCTAAAAAGCGCGCTTCATCGATCACTTTTACCCCAAGTTCTTGCGCCTTTGCCAGTTTAGAACCGGGATCTGTGCCTACCAATACATAATCTGTTTTCTTAGATACTGCAGATGCTGCCTTGCCACCGTGGGCGGTAATTGTTTCGGCGATCGAATCGCGCGTGAAGTTTTCTAAACCACCTGTTACAACGAAAGTCAGATTTGCCAGAGTTTGTGGCACATCAAGGGCTGCTTGTGCCTGCATTACAACGCCGGCAGATTCCCATTTAGAAATTATCTGGCGATGCCAATCAATGCCAAACCATTCGACAATCGACTGCGCAATAGTTTCGCCTAAGCCATCGATATTTGAAAGCTCAGCAACGTTTGCCTTAGCGATTGCGCCCATTGATCCAAAGTTATTGGCCAGCGATTGCGCAGCAGTTGGACCGACGTGGCGAATCGATAGCGCAACAATTATGCGCCACAGCGGACGTGACTTTGCACTTTCCAAACCAGCCAATAACTTTTCAGTATTTTTGCCGGTACTGCCATCTTTCTTCGTGAAAAATTCTGAACGCGTTAAATCTTTGGCAGTAAGCGCAAATAAATCAGATTCATCGGTGATGATTTGATCGCTTAATAACGCGATCGCAGCTTCTAGACCAAGAACATCGATATCTAGCGCTGCCCGTGAACCGATGTAGTAAATACGCTCACGTAACTGCGCCGGACAACTTTGGGTATTTGGGCAGCGAATATCGACATCGCCTTCGCTGATTGCGCGCAGCGGGCTAGCGCATTCCGGACACTTAGTTGGCATTACAAAGGCGCGTTCAGTGCCATCGCGCTTGGCGATAACTGGTCCGAGAACTTCCGGGATTACATCGCCAGCCTTGCGAATAATTACCGTATCGCCAATTAATACGCCTTTGCGTTCGATCTCTTCTTGGTTATGTAGCGTTGCGTTGGTGACAGTTGATCCAGCAACTTTTACTGGTTCCATAAAGGCAAATGGCGTGATGCGACCGGTGCGACCAACGCTTACTTTGATATCGAGTAGCTTGGTGGTTACTTCTTCTGGTGGATATTTAAATGCGATCGCCCATTTTGGAGCACGTGAGGTAAAGCCGAGCTTTTCTTGCTCTGCAATCTCGTCAACTTTAATAACAATTCCATCGATTTCGTGTTCGACATCGTGGCGGTGTTCGTTGTAGTACTCGATGAATTTAATAACTTCGGCACGAGTCGCACATACTTTAAAGCGATCTGAAGTCGGAGCCCCCAAAGCTTTTAGCTGGGCATAGGCATCGGATTGTGATTTAAAGGTTAAGCCTTGGTTTGCACCGACCCCGTGAACAACGACGCTAAGCGGGCGCGATGCAGTTATGCGTGGATCTTTCTGGCGCAGCGATCCTGCAGCTGAGTTTCGGGGATTAGCAAATAACTGTTTACCAGCTTCTTCTAGCTCCTCATTTAATTGATTAAAAGCGGCTACTGGAAAGAAGACTTCGCCGCGGATCTCAATCAGCTCTGGAACTTTTTTACCGGTTAAGTTATGAGGCAAAGCTTTTATTGTCTTAACATTTAGAGTCACATCTTCACCGGTTACGCCATTGCCGCGGGTTAGCGCGCGAGTCAATAAACCCTTTTCAAAAAGTAGGTTAATAGCCAGACCGTCTACCTTTAACTCGCACAGGTATTTAGGGTTGGGACTCTCTTTTTCAACGCGATCAAACCAAGCTGTTAGCTCTTCAGTATCAAAGACGTTATCAAGGCTCATCATCTTTTCAATGTGATCGTGCTGGGCAAAAGAGGTAGCAAATCCCCCACCGATACCAAGAGATGGTGAATCTGGTTCAAGTAGTTCTGGGTGCTTTGCTTCCAGTGCTTTTAACTCTTTTAACAAGCCATCGAATGCCGCATCGGTAATGCTGGGCGCATCCAAAACATAATATTTAAATTGGTGATCGCGAATCTCGTTGGTGAGCTCGGTAATGCGGTGGCGGGCGGCGTTACTCATGCGCTCTCGCAGATAGTTGCCGATCCGACTACGCGATCGCCATCGTAGATAACCATTGCTTGACCATTTGCAATGCCCAGTAGCGGCTCATCTAGTTCAGCAATTAGACGCTGCCCATCAAAGTAATAAGTGCAATCCAGCGGTGCGCCATGTGCGCGCACCTGCACAAAACCACGAAGCGGTGCAGATCCAACAGATGGACCGCACCAAATAGTCTTCTCACCCATTAACTTATTTACTGCAAGCTCTTCACGCGCACCAACAACCACAGTATTCGTTACCGGTTCGATTTTTAAAACAAAGCGCGGTGAGCCATCTGGCGCAGCAACAGATAGACCCAAACCTTTGCGCTGGCCGATTGTGTATGTGTAAGCGCCCTTGTGTTCGCCAATTTTGGTACCCGATTGATCAACAATTGGACCAACTTCGCTACCTAAACGATCACGTAACCAACCAGCATTATCACCAGATGGAACAAAGCAGATGTCATGGCTATCGGGCTTTTGCGCAACAGCTAAACCGCGCGCTTCGGCTTCAATGCGAATATCAACTTTTTCAGTATCACCCAAAGGAAATATCGCACCGTTGATTTGTTCAGTTGTTAATACTGCAAGTACATAAGACTGATCCTTTAGCGGATCAACTGCGCGATGTAACGTCTTACCCATTGGCCCAATTTCAGTACGCGCATAATGTCCGGTGACAACGCCATCAAAGCCCATCGCCTTAGCACGATCCAAAACAGCAGCAAATTTAATCTTTTCATTACAGCGCAAGCATGGATTAGGTGTGCGCCCGGCGGCGTATTCAGCTAAAAAGTTTTCGACAACACCATCATGA
>Ga0214919_10004890_pt1 | contig 19274 bp, 19 predicted proteins | sample LL1503_MetaG_FD_177994 | JGI IMG/M metagenome (GOLD analysis project Ga0214919, IMG submission 177994) | Freshwater microbial communities from Lake Lanier, Atlanta, Georgia, United States - LL-1503 | ecosystem: Environmental > Aquatic > Freshwater > Lake | place: USA: Georgia | collected...
ACTAGGATTGCCCAAAAAGACGGCACCCAACTTAACTAATTGGAATGCTTTTTTAGTGAAGCTTAAAAACCCAAGTAAGACAGTAGAAATTGGCTTAATAGGAAAGTACGTCGAACTAAAGGATGCATATAAATCTATTTCTGAAGCCTTAATACATGGTGGCGTTGCCAATGACGCCAAGGTGATTGTGCATTGGATTCAATCTGAAAAGATAAAAAAATCAAACATAATAAAACTTTTAACGGGACTAGATGGTATTTTGGTTGCCCCAGGATTTGGCTCGCGAGGAATTGCCGGAAAAATTGAAGCTGTACAATTTGCTAGAGAAAACAACATTCCCTTTTTGGGCATTTGTTTAGGTATGCAATGTGCAGTTATCGAATACGCACGAAATGTTATGGGATTAGAAGATGCACATTCCACTGAAATTTCCGAAGATACCGCTCACCCAGTTATTTCAATGATGGAGGAGCAAAAAGAGATTTCTAATATGGGTGGTACTATGCGCCTTGGGGCATATAAATGTCAGTTAAAATCTAAATCTGCAATTTCTGCAGCTTACAATTTGGATAAAATATCGGAGCGACATAGACATCGGTATGAATTTAATTCCGCATATTTGGAAGCGTTTGAAAAAGCTGGAATGAAAGCTACCGGAAAAAATCCAAAAACTAATTTGGTAGAAGTAGTTGAAATTCCTTCTCACCCATGGTTTGTGGGCGTTCAGTTTCACCCTGAATACAAAAGTACAGTAGACACCCCTCACCCACTTTTCGTGGCTTTTATTAATGCAAGTTTGAACAATAAAAAATAAATAATGGATAGAAATACAATAACTGGCTTATTTTTAATTGGTTTAGTCTTAACGATTTTTTCAGTTTACAACCAGCCATCTCAAGCTGATATTGATGCTGAGAATCGCAAGATTGAATTAGCTGAAAAGAAAAAAGAAGCGCAGGAATCTAATCAAAAAAAGCAAAAAGGTACAACTGTCAATAAACCTATCATCAAGCAAAAAGAGGTTGCTATTCAACCTGCAAAGAAATTTCTAAACATTGCTAAGGAGGAAAAGCTTTTTACCATTGAGAATGATCAATTGCGTATCGAGTTAACAGACCGAGGAGGTCAAGTGAACGCTGTTTATTTAAAGAACTACCAATCTTACAAAGATTATGTTGGTAAAAAAGAGGAGGCTCTTTGTTTATTCAAGGCTGGAGATGCTACCAATCAATTGGTATTTGATCTGGGAGACAAAACCATTTTTACAGCTAATTACCAATGTTCAGTAATAAAGAATGACCCAAAAGCCATAACCTTTGAACTAAAATTAGATGAAAAAAAAGCTATTCAATTCGTTTATGATTTGAGTAAAAAAGGATTCAATCTAGCTCATGAAATTCAATTGGTTGGGTTTTCTGCTACTGCTTCAAAAAACATTAAATTAAATTGGAAAACTGCCTTTAGAAAAACAGAACGATTGTGCAGCGAACAAAGGAGAGTAAGTACAATCTGTTATGAATACAAGAATGAAGGTTTTTCTTATTTAAGTGAAACGGCTAGTGATTTTACCAATCCAGAAGACCAAATTAATTGGGTAGCTTATAAACAAAGTTATTTTTCTTCCATCTTACGCCCTGAAAAAGGCTTTTCAAAAAATAATGGAGGAATTAACGTCACTAACTATGAAACGGAAGATAAAAAGCAGTTTTCTCATTTAAAAGATTTCTCCTCCAACTTAACTTTAATTTTTAATAAAGACAATCAAGCAAAGTTTAGTTGGTTCTTCGGACCAAACGATTTTGAAATTCTTTCTGCGACGAATGAAAATTATCCGGATGTATTGAATTTTGGCTGGGGTTTGTTTCGTTGGATAAATTTATATGCCGTACAGCCGATTTTTAATACCATCATTTCTTTTGGCTCTGGAATTGGATGGGCAATCTTGATCCTTACTATTGTCCTAAAATTAATTTTAATGCCAATACAATGGAAAATGTTTGTTTCCTCGGTGAAAATGAAGATTTTAAAACCTGAAATTGACACCTTAAATGCGAAATTCCCCAATAAGGATGATGCCATGAAGAAACAAGTCGAAATGATGGCCTTGTACAAAGAATCGGGCGCTAGTCCACTCGCAGGATGTGTTCCAATGTTAATTCAAACGCCAATCTTATTGGCAGTCTTTCGATTTTTTCCTGCCGCTTTTGAATTAAGGCAACAGCCATTTTTATGGGCTGAAGACTTGTCTTCCTATGACTCGATATGGAATTTCGGAGTTAATATCTGGTTTTATGGCGATCACGTGAGTTTATTCACCTTACTAATGTCCATTACCACCTTATTATACACCTATATGAACAGTGGAAACGTTCAACAGCCGACAACACCAGGAATGCCTAATATGAAAGTGATCATGTATGTTTTTCCAATCATGATGATTTTCTTTTTCAATAATTATTCTTCTGGATTAAGTTATTTCTATTTTATCTCCACCTTGATTTCCATATTAATGATGGTTGCTATCAAAAAGTTCTTTGTAAATGAAGATAAATTGAAAGACAAAATGGCGCTTCGTAAAGCTAAAGCAGTTGCTAATCCAAAAGAAAAGAAAAAATCTAGGTTTCAATTGAAATTAGAAGAAATGCAAAAACAGCAGCAAGAAGTACTTAAAAACAAAAAACGCTAAACACTTTCCATATGAGATTTTTTATAGATACTGCGAATTTAAACGACATTAAAGAAGCAAATGATTTAGGTGTATTAGATGGTGTTACAACCAATCCATCTCTTATGGCTAAGGAAGGAATTACGGGAAAGAAAAAGATTCTACAGCATTATGTTGACATCTGTAACATCGTTGATGGCCCAGTTTCTGCCGAAGTAATCAGTACGGATTTCAAAGGAATGGTAAAAGAAGGTGAAATTCTCGCTGCTTTACACCAGAATATTGTGGTTAAAATTCCCATGATACCTGAAGGAATCAAAGCTATTAAATATTTCTACGAGAAAGATATTCGTACCAATTGTACCTTGATTTTTTCAGCAGGACAAGCTTTGTTAGCTGCAAAAGCAGGAGCTACCTATGTTTCTCCTTTTATTGGTCGACTTGATGATGTATCCACAAATGGACTAGAATTAATCGCTCAGATTAGATTAATCTATGATAATTATGCGTACGACACACAAATATTAGCCGCATCAGTTAGACATCCAATGCATATAATTAATTGTGCGGAAATTGGAGCTGATGTTATGACTGGTCCACTCAGTGCAATCAAAGCGTTGGCAAATCACCCATTGACAGACTTAGGTTTACAGCAGTTTTTGGCAGATTATGCTAAAGGAAATAAATAAGAATCATGCTTTCTAAGGAAGCCCAAAAAGAATGGAATATTCGTTTTTGGAATGGTTTTAAAAATGAAATGAAATCATTTCCTTCCTCTAATGGTAGACGAATTAATTGGTTAACCTACCCCACCGATGTGAAAAATGTATACCTAAGAATGGTGTGCGGAAAAGACTTTGTAGCAGTAAATTTTGATATTCAATTTAACGATCAAGGTGTTCGTGATATCGTATGGGAACAGATGGAGGAATTGAAGGGATTGATTAATACGCAAATGAATTACCCAAGTGAATGGACTCGAGGTATTCAAACGAAGGAAGGATTAGTAATTGATCAAATAAGTTGGAAATTAGATAATGTAAATTACCTCAATGAAGTAAATTGGGCAATTATCTATGATTTTTTAAAAAATAGAATCATCGCCTTTGATAAGTTCCATCAAGAATTCAAGGATATACTCATTAATTTGGTAGATTAAACGTAATTTTACTCAAAATAATTCTATGCGCATTTTATACTTTTTCATTTTTTTGTTTTCTATACTACCAACGTTTTCTCAAACAATCGTATTTTCTGAAAATTTCCAAAATGGCATCCCACCTACTTTTACCATTGTGGATAATGATGGAAATACTCCAGCATTAGCAGTAGCAGAATATATTAATGCCTGGATCTCGATTCAGGACCCCGATAATTTAGCCGATACAGTTGCCGCCTCTACTTCCTATTTCACACCCCAAGATACAGCAAGTCGTTGGTTGATTACTCCGCCAATTCAACTTGGTGCATTCGGTAATTACTTTTCTTGGGAAGCCCGCTCTCATGATCCCTCCTATCCAGATGATTACTTAGTATTGGTCTCCACGACAGATAATCAATTGGCGAGTTTTACTGATACTATTGGTTTTGTGATTGAAGAAAGTTTTGAATGGGCATATAGAGAAGTGGATTTAAGTGATGAAGGATACGATAACCAAACTATTTACATAGCTTTTGTTAATAAAACGTATGATGGCTTTAAGCTATATCTTGATGATTTCGAAGCAAGAAAAGAAGATGTAACACAGGTTTCAATCCATGAAATGAACAAAGTGATTGCTTATCCAAATCCAGCTACAGATAATATTTCTTTTTCAAGTTCAGCTTCAATCGACAAAATAACTATTTGTTCGGCGGCAGGCCTATTACTTCTGACTACAGACAATACTAGTATTGACTTAAGCAATTTTCCTTCCGGTATTTATTTTGCCCGAATCGCTTCAAATAATACTATTTCTACCCTAAAATTCATTAAAGACTAAGTTTTTGGAAGCGCTTATTCAAGAGGTTAAAAATCATGTTCAAGTTATATTTTCATCTTCAGAGGGGAGCCATGATTGGTTTCACGTAGAACGCGTATGGAAAATGGCCATTTTTTTACAAGAGGTGGAAGGTGGAAATCGAACGGTCATTGAATTAGCGGCCTTATTGCATGATATCTCTGATCACAAATACAATGGTGGATCATTTGAAATGGGAGCAGTCCAAACGAAAAACCTTCTTGTAACATTGGGAGCATCTTTACAACTAGCTGACGAAGTGGCTATGATTGTGGCCCATGTTTCGTACAAAGGCGCTTTAGTTCCTGATTTTAAAGGAAGCTTAGAATTAGCAATTGTTCGTGATGCGGATCGATTAGATGCGATTGGCACTATCGGTATCGCGCGTGCTTTTGCCTATGGCGGAAGTAAAAAAAGAGCCTTATTTTCCCCGAAGACAGCGCCTGTATTACATCAAAATAAAGAAGATTACCTTCTAAATGAAGGGCATACGATCAACCATTTCTACGAAAAGCTATTCCTACTTAAAGACCGAATGGAAACCAAAAAAGCAAAAGAAATCGCACTAGAAAGACATGATGTAATGGTGAATTTTGTTGATCAATTCTTGGCAGATTGGGATATTAATTCAAAAATCACCAATTAATAGAAGGCTCTAGGATGGTAAGCTCATTTTTTCGACGCATCGTTTCATCCAAGTGATTTCGAGATTCCTGACTTTCCGGATCGATTAATACATGTTGCTCAGCTTTTCTCACCGAATGAATCTTGGCAATCATTTCAATAGTAGCCTTTGAAAAATACACCTCACCAAAGCGTTCCCAAATGTAATTGATTGCTTCCTGGTTAGGATGAATTCTATCCACTTTAAAAAAGCGATATTCCCTTAATTCATCCATCACGATTTCAAACGATGGAAAATAACTAACATTTTTCATCTCTTCCAAATAGGATACTAATTCAAAAAGTCGCGCCTTACTCCTATTGTTTTCTATGATACCATCCTTAATATGTCGAACAGGACTAATTGTAAAACAAATAGTGATCGACGGATTTAGTGCTTTTATCTTCTTGATGGTTATAAGCCATAACTTTTGTAATTCATCTAATGGAAGTAGCTCTTTCGAAAATAGTTGAGCAGGCTGTTTGTGACAATTCGCTACAACTAGATTATTTTCTTTAAACGTATAGGCAAAGGCACTTCCAAACGTAATAAATAAAAAAGATGCATTACTTATTTTTTCACGGAGATCATTTCTACTTTTAGTAAGAAAATCTGCAAGTTCGTCCGCCGATGATCGTGAAATAGTATTGGCGCTTTCCCAATCATAAAAACGTTCTTTAGTTGTTAAATAGTGGATGTTTTTATCTAAATCAATAGACTTAATTAGTTGATTAGCAATAGATAATGGGTTAAATATAGTTCCGAAAGGATTATGCGTTACCTGAAAACCTGAATTGGCAAAGCATTGAGCTATTTCAGTTGAAAAACAGGAGCCTGTAAATACTAGGGAATCCTTAAAATGAATCTTTCTTTCAGAAGTCGGAATAACAAAAGGTAAAAAAAACGGAGTGACTTGCATTTAATTCATTAGGTTTTTCGCCGTTAGTATGGCTTCAGCCGTTATTGTTTCTCCGCTCATTAAGCGCGCAATTTCAGTAGCTATATCATCGTTTTTTAAACGCTTCACGTGAGTTTGAGCCCCATTATCGTCCGTGTCTTTTACAACCTTAAAATGATGATTGGCTTTAGCTGATACTTGCGGTAAATGGGTTATTGCGATTAACTGCAAATTTTCACCCATATTTCGTAAAAGGATGCCAATTTTTTCAGCCACCTCACCAGAAACTCCCGTATCAATTTCATCGAATAAGATAGTTGGCAACTTTCTTTTTTCAGAAATTATTTTCTGAAGCGCCAACATAACCCGAGACATCTCCCCTCCACTTGCTGCCTTCTCAATGGGAACCATTGCCATACCTTTATTTGCGCTAAAAAGTATTCTAAGCTCCGAACTCCCATTTTCCTTAAGTGTATCACTGGAAAGTAACTCAAAAGTGAGTTTAGTTTCCATTAATTTTAATTCCATTAATATTTTCTGAAGCAATTCTTCTAAGGTGGTTGCTGCGGCTATTCTTTTTTCATGCAATTCCTTCGCGTTTAATTGCAAGGATGCAAACAAAATATTATTCTCGGTCATTAAAACATGTATCTCTTCATCTAATAGCTTGTTATCATGCGCGTTATTACTTAACTCATTCCATAATTCAACTAATTGACTTTGATGCGAAAAGCGATGTTTACTTAACTGTCGGTTATATTCATCTACTTTATGAAGAATTTTTTGCTGCTCTTCCGGATCAATCTCAAAGTCATTTACTAAGTTTTCCGCTTCATTCATGACCTCTTTCAATTCAATTAAGATCGCCTTCAATTGTCCCTGAAACTGCTTCATTTTTGTATCTACATTGCCTACTTTTTCAATTTTCGACAAGACAGAATTCAATACCGCATAAGGACCATTCTCCTCTGAAAAAGAACTTAATTGGATGGCTATATCACGTATATAATCGGCATTTTCTATTCGATTTAAGACAGATTCAAAAACTGAAAAATCGGTATTTAACAGATCCAGTTGTGCTAATTCTTCTAAAAGAAATTGATTATAGTCATTTTGTTTAAGAAGCTCCGTTCTTTTTTCTTCTAACTTACTTAATAACAAATTACTTGATTTCCAGTTCAGGAAATCTTTTGTGTATTTTTTCCGCAACACGCTCGTATTTGCCATGTCGTCGAACAATTCCATTTGGTATTGGTTGGATCTTAAATCGTAGGTATTAAATTGCGAATTAACAGACAATAGTTGCGAAGTCAATTCTTTTAAAACCGCTAATTGTACCGGGGTATCATTGATAAAAGCCCTTGATTTTCCATCTTTAACGATTTCCCTTCGCACAATAATCTCTGAATTTTGGTCAAGATCATGCGAAGTAAAAAAATCAATAAAACGCGCTTCCATTTCAAACGAGGCTTCGACGAAGGACTTGTTACTTTTTTTTCCAATAACTGAAAAATCGGCTCTTTCACCCAAAAGCAAATTGATAGCGTTTAATAAAATAGATTTTCCGGAACCTGTTTCTCCGGTTATGACCGTGAACCCTTTATCGAGCAATAGTTCTACCCGATCGATCAATACAAAATTATCGATGCGAAGCAGTTTCAACATTTAATTGAGTATTTGGATGTATTTGGATGTGTTTGCCGGATCTAGTTTTTTAAGGAGATTAACAAATTCATTTTTCTCCTTAAGTTCACTATCAAACAAAAGGTTTTTTATTTCTGTCGTTTTTGCGTTCAAGAAGGTTAAAACATTCAATGAATTTGGTCTTGACTGTGCAACAGGTGTCAACCTAACCAAGGCGTCATACATCGCTTTTCGGCCTTTAATTTTATCTTCTTGCAGTTTATCTATTCCATTTCTGTGGTAATTGTAATTACATTCTCTTAAAGGTTCATACACGGCTTGCAACATATTATCCACTAACCAATAACGATTTCTCTTTCCTTGTTCGTTTGATTTCCAACCCAGTGCTCCAGAATTTTGAGCATTGGTAACGATTTGTTGTGCCTCAATAAAATAAGGTGTCCCCCCTTTTAATGAAAAGGAATCATAATCCATTCCAATAATATAATAAGCATAAAAAGCTAGAATGGAAGATAAATTATCCCTAAACTGATTGGGGGCATAGATCAGCATGGCATTTCTAGAAAAAGCAAATGTCATATCATCATCTTGATAATTCATTATTAATGTGTTGTAATTGGTGTTAAATGCAGGACGAGAAGCTTGAATTTGAATTGATCCTGAAAAAACACCGGCAGTTGGTATTTTATTTATTTGCAGTTGCAGATTACAATTTATTCGTTCCTCAATCTTAAAAATGTCTTTTGTCCATTGTGTGTTATTCATTAAATCTGTAATAGTCAACTTTAATTGAGTTAGCGCTTCTTGTTCAATAGTTGTCACTTCTAATTTTGCTTCAGTAATAATAGTGACTTGACAATTCAACTCTTGGGACTTGGCCGTTAAGGCGAGAAGAATAATTAGGACGGAAAGAAATTGTTTCATTTATTGTATTCAATTATGAGATCAAAAATATCAATTGCTACCTCTGATTTTTGTTTTAACTCAAAACTTTTAGTAGCTCCTTTGGAATCGAAGATAGTTATTTTGTTTGTATCCTTTTCAAAACCGGCACCTTTTTCATTCATAGAGTTTAAAATAACAATATCCATTTTTTTATTTGCCAGTTTCGATAACGCATTTTCACTTTCATTATTTGTTTCTAGTGCAAATCCAACGGTTATTTGCTTCTCCTTTTTATTATTGGAAGCCCATTGTATAATATCAGGGTTTTTAACTAATGTTAGCTGCAATTGCTCGTCTGACTTTTTTATTTTATCTACAGAAACCGTAGCTGGCTTATAGTCTGCCACGGCAGCGGAAAAAATCCCAATATCACTTTTTGACCAATTAGATTGAACAGCAAGAAGCATCTCATCCGCCGTAGTAACAGGAATTATTTCCAAGGAATCATGTTGTAAAGAACAAGCAGTTGGACCAGTAATCAATATCACTTTTGCACCGAGATGCAATGCTCTTTTTGCTAAAGCAAAGCCCATTTTCCCACTAGAATTGTTTCCGATAAAGCGAACAGGGTCAATTGCTTCATGAGTAGGTCCTGCCGTAATTAATATCGTTTTACCTAGCAAAGATGGATGAATATGTAAAATTTCCTGAATCTTTTTTAGAATTATTTCAGGCTCTGCCATTCTTCCCTCACCGAATAGCCCACTCGCTAATTCTCCTGACTCAGCCGGAAGAATATGCACACCATCCGTTGACAATTGATCAAGATTACGTTTAAATGAGGCGTGTTGATACATATCCAAATCCATTGCAGGGACAACAAGCGTTTTTTGGCGCATCGATAAATAAGTAGCTAAAAGAAGGTTATCACATGCACCAGTTACCATTTTGGAAATCGTATTGGCAGTTGCTGGTGCGATTACCATTAAATCTGCCCATTCTCCATAAAGGACATGATTGTTCCATTCGCCCGTTTCTTTATTCCAGAAGTCAATTCCTACAGGATTAGTTGAAAGAGCAGATAAGACAAGAGGACTGATAAAATCAGAGGAAGAAGGCGTCATGATACATTTGACTTCTGCCCCATTTTTCTTAAGTAATCGTATTAGAAATGGAATTTTATATGCAGCAATACCGCCACTTATTCCAAGGATAATTCGCATGTTAGATTTCCGTTTCGGGATTCCTCATATAAATTTTATCTTCTAAGAATTCTTGTGTAGCGATAGAAACAGACTTTGGCATTTTTTCATAATGCTTAGAGATCTCGATTTGCTCACGATTTTCAAAAACCTCTTCAAGGTTATCGGAAGTAGTAGCAAATTCTTGCAATTTCTGAGTCAATTCTTCTTTTATTTGCGTACTAATTTGATTAGAACGTTTAGCAATAGCCACTAGCGATTGGTAGATATTACCAGTCTTTTCTTCCAATAAGATGGTGTCACGTGTTATCGTTGATTTTTCTGCGTTGGTGTTTTTATAGCTCATGTTCTAAAGTTTAAATCAGTAATTATTGATTCGATTTGATTCTATTGTACAATGCCTCCAGTTCTTTTAAATAAATAGATGATGGAAATTCGACTGCAAAGTTACGATATCTTTCAATAGTTTGCTCAATTCTATCATTTTTTTTACTTTCAATACTATTAATAGCCAATAGATGGTTGTTTATTATCGCAAGGTATTTTATCTCTTCACGATAAATAGACCTTGGGTAAGCGTCATTAAAAATATCAGCAGCTGTCATGGCTGAGCGATAATTTTCAGTTTTTGCATATAAGGCTACTTTATGATAATCTTTCTGTTCTAATTTAAATCGAAGACGATCGATGACTCGATTGCATGAATCGATTAGAATGGAAGTTGGGTACCGATCAACGAAGTCTTGCACATTATTAATGGCAATAAGCGTTTCTGTTTGGTCTAATGTCCAATTAGGGGAGTTTTTAACACTACAAAGCGCTAAGAGAAACAAGGCTTCTTCATTTTTAACACTGTACGGGAAACGCTCCGTATAGGCTCCGAAATAATAGCCAGCCATGTAATAATCTTTCATGAGGTAGTAGCTTTTTGCTAATCTGTAATAAGCTGCTTCACCCTGGTCAGTTTTTGGAGAATGTTGGTATACTTGTTCATACAATACGATGCATCGATCGTATTTTTCATCATCAAAAAAACCATTTGCTACCACAAATTTTTCATCATAGTCATCTCCTTTTACAATTTGATTGTAATTCGAACAAGCAACTAACATTGCACAGATAGAAAAAAAGAAAACTTGCTTAAAATATAATTTCATTTACCTAATTCTTAGACTTTTACCAACTTGAATACTACTCTTTGGTTTAATACCATTTAACTGACACAATATAGAAACTGTAGTTTTATTCCTTGCCGCAATTTCCGTTAAGGTATCGCCAGCTTTTACGGTATAATATTTTTTCTGAACCGTATTTACTTTTACAACGGGGACAATAGGTTTATCTTTCACCACTTCTTTTACGATTTGTTCATCAGGCATATTGGCCTCATAATACTCACTTGGTTTTGCCCCTGGGACAAACAATCCTTTATGGACAAATAAATTTTCTCTTTTTAATTTCTTCGTTGTAAAATCGATTATTTCCTCCGGATTTATAGAGCCATCATAAAAACGCACTTCAAAATGAAGGTGTGGACCAAAAGACCTACCCGTAATTCCACCTAAACCAATAGGTTCCCCCGATTTTACATCTTGATTTGGCACGACCAAATGCTTGCTTAGATGCGCATAAAAAGTTTCTAATCCATTGTAGTGTCTAATAATAACCAGATTTCCGAAACCTCCATCATTGTATTTTGCGTAACGAATTTTCCCTGAGAATGCGGCATAAACGGTATCTCCTATCTTCAATGCAAGATCAGTCCCATTGTGGTACCGACCACTTCTATAACCATAATGTGAAGTAACAATACCTTTAACTGGGACTGAAAAGTCATTTATTTCCGCTTCATTTAGACAAAGCCAAATGGTATCTTTTAACTTCGAAAGATCATTATTTTTCCCAGTGTAGCACGTTTCATGATTCCACGCTTGATTAAAGGGGGGATTGTTTTTAGAAACTAAAGAATGTATACGTTCATTTAAAATCCCTTTAAAAGTAGATTCATTTAGTAAGCTCCATGTACGATTCTCAAAAATAACTAAGCGCCCCATTGGCGTATCTACCGTATCAATGGCCTTTTGAGCAAATGTCATGGCAAATGAATTAAGATAAAACAAGAAAATAAAAAGGATTAAGCGCAATAGTTGTTTTTTGATAATTCCAAAGATAAGATTTCAATTTAAATTGGCCTAATATCCTTAACGGTTATATTGTAGAAGACCGACTCATTTGGTTTCACAATATTGACATACCCCCTACTTCCATATGCTTGTGTGGGATCCAAAAGGACATATATTTTTTGACCTTTTTTTACTTTGCTTAACACTTGTTGCAAGCCTGGCACCACATTTCTTTGACCTTTGGTATATTTTAGCGGGAATTTTGCTCGGTATGTATTCATCACATTGGGATTTGATGAAGTTGATATAAGTGCATGGTATTCAATTTCATTCTCTCTTCCAGGGATACTTTCTGTTTCTACCCCTGGGGCAAAAGTCCATGTTTTTATGCCGTCTTGATTATATTCTGGTGAGACACGAGCAAGGATTTTCAAATACAACCAATTAACAGAATTTGGTGGGATAAGACCGGGAATCCCTTTTTCTCCTCGCCCAAGGTATGCCGGCATTTCTACTTTAACAAAATCGCCTACTTTCAGTTGTTGCAATGCTATATCCCAGCCCAAGGTTTGCATGTTATAACCAATAATAAAAGGAATAAATGGTAAATGGGCACGTTGATTTCCATCGATGATTTTACCATCGGGAAGAGCAAGTCTATATTCGATTAGAACCACCTCACCTACTTGTAATTTATTCCCCGTTCCTTTATTCAGCCATTTGATAATCATTCCATTCTCCAACTTTTTCAATTCCTTCACCTTATCCTTTTCAAAGTCTGTTAAACTAGATTTATTGGTCGATGATAATGAATCTATTGAAGGATTATTTACTATATTATTTTTAGGCCCTTTTTTCTTATTTGCTTGTTCACAGCACCCAGTTATTAGTACTATCAATAAAAAACATGGAAATAGTATCTTCATTATTTTACGTTATTTAATTGAACATCAATAAGTAATATTGACTGTGGTGGAATTTTATCTAAATCACCAAGTAAGCCATGCGCCAGATGACTTGGCAAAATTAATTTAGCTTTGTCGCCTACTGATAGCAATTTTACTGCTTCATTAAGTCCAGATTCTTTATCTGATTTATCAACAACAAAAACTTCATCTTCAAATTCTTCAGAAGTATAACATTGTGTACCGTCTAACAAACTGATTTTTAAAGAAAGATAAACTTGCTGTCCAATGGTTGGCTTTATTTTCCCAATGGAATCTTTATAAATCATATACCGCAATCCGGTTTCAGTTTGCGTCATTTTATACTCCGTATGATGATCTAAAAACAAGGCGATTTGAATTGCTTCCCGCTCATTAATTTCTTGATTAAAGTCGACAGAACGCTCTTTGCTCCATCCATTATTCTTGATAGGAATGGGTTCCTTTTCATTACAAGAAAATAATACGAAGAGAAGTGCGAAAATAGCCACTACATTTTTCATGGAAGAAGTTCATTTAAGAACGTCTTGAATCGTTCAATGGTTACACTCATTGTATCTTCACTAAATCCCCCGGCCGCATATTTATGACCGCCACCTTGGAAGTGTTTTGCTGAAAATTCATTGACAAAATAGTCACCCTTCGAACGAAAAGAAATTTTTATCCCATCTCTGGATTCCACGAATAATGCGGCAACAGCGTACCCTTCAATTGACAATATAACATTAACTAAGCCCTCGGTGTCTCCTTTCTGATAATTAAAACGATCTAATTCCCCTTTAGTCAAGGAGATATATGCAATGGGATGGTTTGGAATACAGACGAGCTTCTCGTTGATCGCGAAACCTCTTAATTGTAATTTATCAAGCGTGTTTACATCAAAAATTGCTTCATGTATTTTAAAATGCTCTACTCCTAAATCCAATAATTTTCCTAGGATATAATGTGTCTTGGCATCTACGGAAGGGTAACGAAATGAACCTGTATCCGTCATAATACCCAAGTAAATTCCTTGCCCAACATTTTTATCCACTGTAGAAAGCAGATCCATTTCTTCTATACATTCAAATAGTAATTGAGCGGTCGAACAAACAGAAGGTTTTGAGAGTTGTAGCGTACAAAAATCACTTGGAAAAGGGTGATGATCTATCATGACCGATTGCCCCTTAAAACTTGATATTAATTCTACCGCTTCTTTCCCTACCCTACTTGGGTCATTGAAATCCAAGCAAAACAAGGTGTCGCAATGTTGTGCTAATTCAAGTGATTTTTCAGGCTGCATTTCAAAAACCAGGTATTCAATTCCATCTAGAAATGGTAATAAGTAAGCTGCCGGACGATCTGGAAAAACAATGGTAGGCTTTTTATTATTATTTAATAGAAAATGAAACCAAGCAACTGCACTTCCAACGGCATCTCCATCCGGCGCTTTGTGTGGAAGAATTAAAACGTTATTCGAAGCGTTAATTAGTTCTTTTAAGCGCTTAATTTCATCGGACATATTTATTCTTTTTTCTGCATTTGAGCATCTTCTTCTGCGTCAGGAGGAAATAATTTGGGAGAATCGGTTTTTCCTTGTAAGCGATCCAACAAATCTTCAATTTGCGAAAGAGAAATGCTTTTTGCAATGATTTTTTTGTCTTTATCCAACACAAAAACTTTGGGAGTTGAAAAGATATCGTAAGCAGTTTGATAATTCAACGACTCTAGTGTTGTTGGCTTACCTTGTTCTCCAGGATAAACCGGTACTAATACATTCGCATTCGATTTAGCAAGTTCATATAACTTATCTGTTACTGCCACATTGATAAAGGTTAAATTATTATCGCGAATAAATTTCTTCCAAGCTTCAAAATCTTTACCGATTGCTTTCCCAACTGAATAAATTTCAACATTCCTCGCTTTCAATTTCTCTTGATAGAACTTTTCTAATTTTGGCGTGACTTTTTTACAGTGACCACATTCTGGATCCCAGAAATAAAGAATAGTGTATTCAGCATCCACTGCATATAAATCCACCCATTTTGTATCCGTTGTATCCTTTAAAATCAAGTTTGGAGGACGAGCACCAAGCACTAAATTGACTTTGTTCTTGAGGTTTTCACACAAATCTTTAAACTTATCTTCGCCTACCCAAAAAGCTGGAGATTTTCCACTTTCATTTTTACTGCAATAATAACGATCTAGCATCATCAAATACACTTTATCCATTCCCATTATTTGACTTTTACCATACGTAGAAGTAATCCAACCTACCACGTATTCAAAGGTCTTTGTTTTTGGGTCTAAGCGATCACAAAAATCGAAGGCATTAACTAATACGGTATCCCAATGTTGTAACATCAAGTTTTTGGAGAAATAATATTCTAATTTGTTATGAAAAACGGGGTTGTTCACCAGTCTTTCATCCAAAAGATCTACATTATCCCAATAATGTTTTCTGTAGTAGTTAAATCTAAAAGAGGAATCGATAATATTCCCATTAAGATCAAGTGGAGCTTCAGGGATAAAAACCTCAGTAGACATTTTAACAATCTTTGCTACTAATTTATCCTTATGTTGCGACATGATATTGTTTTGATAAACTTCCACCGCCTTATTTATAACATCGATTTGATCACCTAAACTTTTGAATTGAGCATCACCCATTTTATATTTAGCGCGTTCTTCGCCTAATTTACCAGCTTGTGTTTTTTGCTTTGTTATATAATCAACATATGGAATGAAAACATTATTCTCTTCGGACTTAAGCACCTTCATGTTTTTAACGAAATCAGGACCTGAAGTCTCCATATTTATTTCCTCATTGTTGTACACAAATTCGAAATAGCGTTGACCAGATAAGAGTAAGCCTAAAATACCAGGCTTTTGCTTTGAACCATCAAAAGTAACTACCCCATTCTTCATCATAGCTGTATCAGCATAGTAAAGACCTTTGCCAAAATACCTTATTAAGTTAACCAGCGTGTCTTTTTCCCCTGTCACCTTAAATTTAATCTTCTGAGCGTTAAGCGAGTTAAATACTGTGAAAAGCATTAAAATAAAAAGTAATTTTTTCATAATTATAAGTTTATTCGGATAAATTTAATTGGTTTGTTAGTAATAGTTTATTTTTTATTGGACATTAACAAAAATTTAACCAAAATTTTAGAACTAATTATTTGATGCAAATATACTGATATGAAAAATTATCTAATAATAAAACTTTCATCTTTATCTATCTTGGATAAAACCTGCTCAAGTAATGGGATAATTGAATTAGGATCCAAGCAATGCAAGTCCTTGTATCTTCTCAACCAAGTTAATTGCCGCTTTGCATAGTTTCGGGTATGTTGCTTTATTTGATCTAGCGCGGAATCCAAGGTAATTTCACCATCCAAGTGCTTTATTAACTCCGTATATCCCACCGTTTTCAATGCGTTAAGTGAACGTTGTGGCATAAGCGATTGAACTTCTTCCAGCAAACCTTCCTTCATCATTGCATCAACCCGTTGATTAATTCTATTATACAAAATGTCTCTCTCCCATTCAATGGCAAAGCGAATGGTATTAAATGGATTGTCTTTTTTCAAGCCCTGCTTTAATTCACTTACTTTTTTTCCAGTTAAACGAATTGCTTCGATAGCCCTTAATACCCTATGTGGATTATTTTTATCAATTGAAAGATAGGTTTCAGGATCCTTTTCTTTCAGCTCTTCTAAAAATTCATCTATACCATTTATTTTTAAGATTGAATTCAGTTCTTTTTTCAGTAAGACATCGCTTGGAATATCATCTAATCCATCAATTAAGGCATCAATATACATGTTCGAACCACCAACTAGCACTACAAATTTCTTCGTTTCAAACAAGCGACTCAATAGAATGCTTGCTTCTTTTGCAAAACTGGCAGCGGTAAAATCCTCCTGAATGGAATGAGAATTAATAAAGTGATGTTTCGCTTGTGCCAATTCAATATCCGATGGTTTCGCAGTACCAATTGACATTTCGCTATAAAATTGCCTTGCATCTGCAGAAATAATCTGCGTGTCAAAATGCAAGGCCAAATCGATTGCTAGCTTTGTTTTACCTGAAGCAGTTGGACCCTGAATAATAAGTAAAGTAGGTAATTGCTTGCCTATTTCCAAGACATATATTTTTGATAAACAGCGGTAGCATAAACAGAAGCTGGACCCCTATATGCCCCGCATCTAACAACAGCATCACGATAGAAGGTAGGATCGGATAATTTTTTAACCATTAATTGAACGTTTCCATCCCAAATTAGCGGATTCAAACCGTTCTTTATGGCTAGACGTTGGGCATCATCAATATGTCCTTTTCCAGCGTTATAGGAACCTAGTGTAAATTTAAGTCGTTGCTCAGGATCTGGAATACTTGACCATGAATTATATACCTTATTAATCATCACCATGGCGCCATTAATTTGAACTTCGGGACTTGAATTTGGATAAACACCGTAGTGAGCACCCGTATTAGGCATGAATTGCATTAGGCCAAATGCGCCACCTAATCCCCTTGCATTCGGATTAAAATTGGATTCTTTACAAGAAATAGCAGCAATTATCTTCCAATCCCACCCAAATTTTTTGGCGGCATTTTTAAATAATTCATCAAAGGGAGAAATGTTGCCTTTTGTAATTGGTGCAATTTGAATAATTGGATCCACCTGCATATAGTCAAAATAGCGGAGTTTTAGAAAAGCAAATTGAGGGGAAGCACAGTACAATCGAAGGAATTGATCTAGTCTTTGTTTTAATTTCGGATTGTTTTTACGCAAACCAAAGGCAATTTTTTGTTGCGCTGAAACAAGCGTTTTAGTATATAAATTCGGATGAAGATCATTGCTTATCCGCGCTAAATTCTCATTGGCAAGCGTATAATTTATTTTTCCTGAAGCAACCATTTCCACAAGATCCTCGATGCTTGGAGAAGATTCAAGGTAACGACAATTAATTTCCTCCCCTATTTCATCCGATAATTGCTTCAGTTTGGCCTCAAATGGGGAATCTTTGGTAACATACACGTCTTTGAAAGCAAGTTTTGCAGGATCCTTGATTAACAAACTATCTACATTTTTACGTTGTATTAAAACTTGATGTGTTGAATAAAAGGGAATTGAAAAGTCAATATTTTTCTTAGCTGACATAGTTATAGCTTGATTGCACGCAATAATATCCCCTTCACCATTGTTCAAGCATCTCAAAAATTCCTTTTGATTCTGAATGACCTTCACCTCTAGTTTTAAACCAATAGATTTAGCAAATGAATCTAAGATCTCATATTCAAAACCCATATTTTTACCACGCAATTCAAAAAATGACAATGAGCTATTATCAATTAAAACCGTGATTTTTCCTTTTAATTGAATTTTATCAAGATCGAACTTAGGGTTTGGCGAAGACTTTTCAACCTTACATCCGATAAAAAGTGCAAAGACAAAAAAGAAGCTAAAAAACTTTAAATATTTCATTTATAATTAATTAGTTACATATAGTTTTTGACAAAAAAAACAAGTTTATCTACCTAAAAAGGAATAAAAGTTACCTCAATAAGTTTGAAAATTAAAAAAAAAATATCAATTTTGAGCAATCTAAATGTTTTAAGATATGAATAATGATCAAAACGAAGTTTATTCAAAGGTAGTTAGAGCTGGAAAGCGGACCTATTTCTTTGACATTAAAGCAACAAAAGGAAATGATTTGTACATTACTTTAACAGAAAGTAAAAAGATTTTCGGTGAAGATGGAAATGATAATTTTCAAAAACACAAAATATTTTTGTACAAAGAAGACTTCGAAAAATTTAAGGAAGGCCTTGATGATGTATTAAGTAAAATTGAAGAACTAAAAAATAACGAATAGTTTTTCTTACTTAATTAAAAAAAGTTGTATATTTGCACACCAAAAAAAATGGGAGTTTAGCTCAGCTGGTTCAGAGCATCTGCCTTACAAGCAGAGGGTCGGGGGTTCGAACCCCTCAACTCCCACAACAGAAATCCTCAACGAAAGTTGGGGATTTTTTATTTTATAACGTTTTGGGTGAGAAGTTTATGCCGATGTATATTTTCAAGTGAAGAATGATCGTAGAAAATAACTGTCGGTGAACCCCTCAACTCCCACATCAGAAATCCTCAACGAAAGTTGGGGATTTTTTATTTACAACGATTTGGGTGAGAAGTTTATGCCGATGTATATTTTCAAGTGAAGAATGATCGTAGAAAATAACTGTCGGTGAACCCCTCAACTC
>Ga0214919_10004891_pt1 | contig 19274 bp, 17 predicted proteins | sample LL1503_MetaG_FD_177994 | JGI IMG/M metagenome (GOLD analysis project Ga0214919, IMG submission 177994) | Freshwater microbial communities from Lake Lanier, Atlanta, Georgia, United States - LL-1503 | ecosystem: Environmental > Aquatic > Freshwater > Lake | place: USA: Georgia | collected...
GAGCAAAACAGTTGGAGCCATCCAATACCCAGGACCTGATGGAGCACTTCCCGTAAAGGCAATTGGTTCATCCAAGAAAGATTCAACAACATCAAATTGCTTCTTTGAAATAAGTGGGCCCATATCTGCGGTTGCAAGATTTGGATCTTCAACACGAAATTTCTTGACTGCAACTTCAAAATGCTCCATGAAATTATCGAAAGCAGAACGTTGCACCAAAATTCGGGAACGTGAACAACAGTCTTGACCTGCGTTATCAAATACTGCCCCAGGTGCACCAGCTGCAGCTTTGGCGATATCGGCATCGGCAAAAATAATGTTTGAACTCTTACCGCCAAGTTCTAAAGTAAGGCGTTTTACTTGATCGGCGCAACCAACCATGATCTGCTTTCCGACCGAAGTTGAGCCAGTAAAGACGACTTTTCGCACAAGCGGGTGCGTCACGAATCGATTACCAACGATGCTTCCCTTACCAGGAAGGACATTAAATACACCTTCAGGAATTCCAGCCAGAAGTGCAAGTTCACCTAAGCGAATCGCAGTCAGAGGGGTGTATTCAGCTGGCTTTAACACGACCGTATTTCCGGCAGCTAAAGCAGGCGCAAATCCCCATCCTGCAATTGGCATGGGAAAGTTCCACGGAACAATAATTCCGACGACGCCAAGTGGTTCCTTAAACGTGACATCAATTCCACCAGGTACTGGAATCTGACGGCCAAATAATCTTTCGGGGGCGGCGGCGTAATACATCAACGTATTCGCAACGTTGTCAGCTTCCCACAGAGCGTTGCCTCGAGTGTGACCAGAATTTGTTATCTCTAACTGTGCCAACTCTTCTCGATGCTCAGTAACGATTTGAGAAAAACTGCGGAGCAATCGTGCTCGCTCACCCGGAGCAATATTTCGCCAGCTTTCAAAGGCTTTAGCCGCTTTTGCAATTGCATCATCAGTGGCGTTTAAATCAAATAGCGAAACGCTTGTAACGATTTGTTCATTGGCAGGATTGATTACATCATATGTATGTGACACGTTTGATTTAAAACCTTTCGAAGTTGCGGAATAGTTCCCAATCGGTAATTGCTTTACCGTAAGCGGAAATTTCAATCTTTGCCATGTTGGCATAGTGAGCTTGGACCTCTGCACCAAAAACTTCTTTGACCCAGGCACTATTTTCCCAAAGCTCTAACGCTTCAGGCATTGATGATGGAATACGTGCGGAATCTGATTCGTACGCATTTCCAAGAAAAGCAGGCTCAAGAACCATTTTATTTTTAATTCCATCAAGACCTGCAGCGATAATGCCTGATACCGCTAAGTATGGATTGACATCGCCTCCAGCAACTCGATTCTCTAATCGCAATGATGGTCCATGCCCCACAAGGCGAAGTGCACATGTGCGGTTATCGCGACCCCAACGGATTGCGGTGGGTGCAAATGAGCCAGGAACATATCGTTTGTATGAGTTGATATTTGGTGCAAATAACAGGGCCATCTCGCGCATGTGGGCAATCTGTCCTGCAATGAACTGGCGACCGAGATCACTTAATCCTTGTTCCTTGTCTGAATCATCAGCCATCACCATCGAACCATCGAGGCCGCGGAAGGAAAGGTGGATGTGCGAAGAGTTACCCTCTTTTTCGTTCGGCTTAGCCATAAACGTCAGCGCGTATCCATCTTGGGAAGCAATCTCTTTTGCACCGTTTTTATAGATGACATGGTTATCACAGTTAGAAAGTGCATCCGAGTATTTAAAGGCAATCTCATGCTGACCAAAGTTGCACTCACCCTTAACCGATTCAACTGTCATTCCCGCATTTGCCATCGAAAGTCGAATTCGACGAAGCAGTGGTTCGATTCGTGAACCTCCCAGAATCGAATAGTCGACGTTGTACTGGTTAACTGGAGTTAAATTGCGGTAAGCCTTATTCCAAGCTTCCTCATACGTATCTTTAAAGACCACAAACTCAAGTTCAGTGCCGCACATCGCCTCCATGCCGGCATCGGCTAGTGCTTTTACTTGCTTGCGCAAAATTTGACGAGGAGAAGCAACAACATCGGTGTGGTCTAACCATTGCACATCAGCCAGAACCATTACGGCACCAGGTTGCCAATCGATTAAACGCAAAGTGCCCATATCTGGCACCAAGGCAAAGTCACTGTAGCCACGCTCCCATGAGGACATTTCATAGCCGGCGACAGTATTCATATCTACATCAACGGCCAGAAGGTAGTTGCACCCTTCGGTGCCGTGTTTGAGAACTTCATCAAGAAAGAACTGACCGTGAATGCGCTTGCCCGTTAAGCGGCCCTGCATATCGGTCATGGCAACAACGACAGTATCTATCGACCCATCGGCAACACCGGCTTTTAGCGCTTCAATCGACATTGATTTCATAAGGCGATGCTATCCATTTGCCTGATAAATCGCTACAAAGAGAAACCCCTTGCTGCTTTCGCAACAAGGGGTTTCTAGTGTTAGTTCTCCTTTAGGAGTTGATATTGCTCCGTGGTCCGGTGAACCACTTCTTGGCCGACAAACTCCACCAAATAGCAAGAATAATTAACGCACCACCAGTAATAAGAGGGGCGTAATTTACTGCCGTCCACGTGAAGTCTTTATTGCCGGGAGTTCCAGCTGGTGAGAATGGCAAAATGAAGTAGACAGAGATGATTGAAATCTCAGCGACTGCAACAATGTTCATCCACTTGTACTTAGAGCCGAGCGTCCAAGCTCCAGCCTTGAAAGAATCCCCAGCTTTAAGGCGCAGCCAGATTGGAATCAAAAATGCAAGGTAGAGCGAGATAACGCAGACGGATACAACTGCATAGAAAGCAGTAGGAGCGCCAGTTGGACTCTTCCACAATGCAGGAAGTGTCAAAATAATCCCACCGATAGAAGATGCCAATACTGCATTCAAAGGAACATGATGTTTATTGACTTTCTTCCAGAGATTTCCTCCAGGAACTGCACCATCGCGGGAGAACGCGTACATCATGCGAGAACATGAAGTGAGGCATGCAGTGACACAAAAGATTTGACCTGCTGTTGTGATGATCATGACTAATTTGAATGCAAGCCCGCCACCAAGTGCGCTGTAGAGAACTGCAATAACAGATCCGCCACCGAAGGGATTGACTGCTGGATCAAACGAACTGATCATGTCAGTCTTAGTTGCGGCAAACAGGAAGGCCATGAGCAGGATATATCCGCCGATGGCTGAGTAGAAAATCGACTTCCAGATTCCCTTTGCTGCATTGATGTGTGCATCATGTGTCTCTTCAGAAAGATGAGCAGAGGCATCGAAGCCCGTAATTGTGTACTGCGTTAGTAAGAAGCCCAATGGCAACACATAAAGCCAGTATGAGTTATCGCTAAAGCCAGAACTATTAATCTTGGTTGTAAACATCCAAGAAAGTGTTTGGTGTTCAGATGGGACAAAGAGCAAGATTCCGATAACAATTATTGCTCCAAAGACGTGCCACCACACTGAAATATTGTTAAATAGAGAAAGTAGGTGTCCACTATAAATATTGATCAGTGTTACAACGAGGATAATTGCCAGGAAGAGGAAGAACTGCTGCTTGATGTAGTCGCCACCTAAAAAGTCAGTCGCATAACTTGGCCATTGATTGCCAAGGATTACATTCAAGAAACTGGCCGCTCCGTAACCTACTGAAGCCGTCACCGAGACTAGGCCTATAAGGTTTAACCAGCCAGTGAAGAATCCAGCTCGTGGACCACCGAGTTTTGATGCCCACCAGTAAATTCCACCAGAAGTTGGATATGCAGAGGCGAGCTCTGACATACAAAAACCGATTATTAAAATGAGCAGAGAGATTATTGGCCAACCAATTGAGATCGCAACTGGACCTCCATTGTTCCAAGCTTGCGCGAAGGTAGTGAAACACCCAGCCAAGATTGAAATAATTGAAAAAGAGATTGCAAAATTTGAAAAACCGGACCAAGTTCTATTGAGCTCCTGTTTGTAACCAAGTTCGGCTAAGCGTTTTTCATCGTCATTTGTAATTGCCAAGATGTACTCCTCCTTGAGACTCTGGGGTAACATTTCTACCTCATAGTGTGACTTAAGCGATAGGGGTTTTCTCTAAAATGTGCCGATTAATGGGCTACGTGTCGCCAAGTAAAACCTCATTCCCAGCCCTGGTTGGAAGTGAATTTTCAGATTTTGTGGCACTTTCATCGGTCCATTGCGATGGTTGGGGGCTATCGACAGTTGATCAGGGGGGTAGCCACACAGTCCTTGAGAAAAAGGTTGAGGCAGCAGCGCACAGTGAAACTTTTAATGCGACAGTTGCTGACAATGTAGCTGACGGTGCTCTGCTTCATTTGCGGTGGGCTACAAAAGGATTGTCAATCAGCGAGAACAACACGCACCCATTTATGTATGGGGACTACTCCTTTATCCATAATGGCTCAATATTTCCGCCGGATGCGATCACTTCGTTTATCGATCCAAAATTTCAGGATTTAATAATCGGGGATACTGATAGTGAGCGCTACTTCTACTTAGTCATGACTGAGATAGAAAAAATAGGTTTGGTTGATGGCATTAAAAGCGCGCTGAAAATTATCAAAGAGCATGGCGACACAACAAGTTTAAATTGCATGCTTATGAATCGAGAGACTTTTATAACAGTCAGCGAACACAAAACAGATCGAAAGCCTGATTGGGCACCAGAAGATTATTATGAGATTAAATATCTTCCCACCCCAGAAGGCGTCCTGTTTGCCTCGAGTGGTTGGAATCAACCAGGCTGGAAAACACTGGACAATCACCATTTGGCCTTAGTTAATCGTTCAAACTTCGAGATTGATGTTATTGCGCTCTAACCTAGCCTCTACGATAAGAGAATGAACCGCACCTATGCAGTCGAAACGTATGGCTGCCAGATGAATGTTCATGACTCTGAACGAATTGCCGGACTCTTAGATGAGGCGGGCTACATTCCGGTTAGCGAAGGTGAACAGGCAGATATAGTAGTTTTCAACACATGCGCGGTAAGAGAAAATGCCGACAATAAACTTTATGGAAATCTTTCCTTCTTAGCGCCGATCAAAAAACTTAACCCATTGATGCAGATCGCTGTCGGGGGATGTTTAGCGCAAAAAGATCAGGCCACAATCTTAAAGAAAGCGCCTTATGTCGATGTAGTGTTTGGAACACATAACGTTGGTTCACTCCCTGTTTTACTTGAACGAGCACGAATCGAAGAAGAGTCTCAAATTGAAATCCTTGAATCGCTCGAGCACTTCCCATCAACATTGCCTGCGCGTCGTCTATCTGCATTTTCTTCCTGGGTTTCTGTTTCTGTGGGCTGCAATAACACATGTACTTTTTGTATAGTCCCCACTTTGCGTGGGATTGAAAAAGATCGCGGTTCGAAGGAAATTCTTGATGAAGTTCGAGCCCTTGTCGATCAAGGTGTTATTGAGATAACCCTGCTAGGCCAAAACGTTAATGCCTATGGAGTCGACTTCGGTGATCGTCACGCCTTTGCTAATTTACTGCGCGATTGTGGAAAAATTGACGGACTAGAACGGGTGCGATTTATGTCGCCACACCCACGTGACTTTACTGATGATGTTATTGAAGCAATGGCGCAGACACCTAACGTCATGCCGCATCTTCATATGCCATTACAGTCCGGATCGGATTCAATATTGCAGGCGATGCGACGTTCTTATCGCACGGATAGGTATCTCGGCATATTAAATCGAGTTCGCACTGCAATGCCGCATGCGTCAATTACAACCGACATTATTGTTGGCTTTCCTGGAGAGACCGAAGCGGACTTTCAAGCAACTTTAGATCTTTGCACCGAAGCCAGGTTTGCTGCTGCATATACCTATCAATATTCCATTCGCCCAGGTACACCTGCTGCAACGATGCCAAACCAGATTACTGGTGAAGTTGTTGGGGAGCGCTATACACGTCTTCATAATCATCAACAGCAGATTTCATATTCAGTAAATCAAGAAGCGATTGGCAAAAACTTCAAAGTACTTGTCGGAGATTATGAAGGTCGTCGAGATGCAGCCCAGGAACGCTTGACGGGCCGTAGCGAGGATTTCAGGCTAGTGCACTTTGATAATTCAGCCTCAGCTAGGCCGGGCGATGAAGTTGAAGTAGTCATCACAGATGCATCAGCTCATTATTTGATTGGCATACCAGGCAAAGTCCGAGCAACACGTGGCGGCGATGCCCATGAGGCGCGACATAAAGAGACAGTCAAAAGCGGCACAATGCTAGGAATGCCAACCTTCCAAAGATGAGCGTGATTGTAATTTGTGGCGCAACAGCCACAGGTAAGAGTGATTTGGCAATTTCGGTCGCACAACATGTCAATGGCGAAATAATCAACGCAGACTCCATGCAGATTTACAAGGGTATGGATATTGGTACGGCCAAACTAACAGTGGTTGAACGCCAAGGGATTCAGCACCATTTACTAGATGTGCTGGAAGTTAACCAAGATTCAACTGTTGCTTGGTATCAAAATATTGCACGTGAAATGATTAGTGATATTGAATCGCGCGGGAAAACAGCAATTGTCGTAGGCGGGACTGGTCTCTATATAAAATCAATTCTGGACGAACTAAATTTCCCCGATACCGATCCAACTGTTCGAGAAAACTTAGAAAAAGAATTAGAAAACATCGGACTTAATGCACTGTTTGAGCGATTAGAGAAGTTGGATCCAGCAGCAGCGATTGCCATAGACCGTGCGAACGCGCGTAGAGTTATTCGCGCTCTAGAGGTCATCGCTATAACTGGTAAACCTTTCACTGCAAATTTACCGCGCGAAGCAAGCACCAGGTATCCGGATGCACAGCAGTTTGGGCTTGTTATGGATAGATCTACTTTAGATGAGCGAATTAGTGCTCGCGTGGATCTCATGTGGGACAAAGGCTTTGTGGCAGAAGTAGATGGACTGCTAGAAAGTGGAATTACAGAAGGGCGCACTGCACAGCTAGCTCTCGGATATTCGCAGATCATTGCTTTTCGAAAAGGTTTGATAAGTGAAGATGAGGCTCGCGAGGATACAAAGCGCGCGACGCGCCAATATGCACGCCGCCAGGAGACGTGGTTTTCTCGAGATTCTCGGATTACTTGGATCTCTCCAACTCAACCGCGTTTAGAATTGGTTCTATCGCAACTTGAGAAGATAAACTCATCCCAATGATTGCAACATATGGGCATGGCACTGAAAACGATTTCATCCTTGTTTTTGATCCCAATGACGAACACTCAATTACGACTGCTCAAACCGCAGCAATCTGTAATCGGAAAACAGGTATTGGCGCGGACGGTCTAATTCGTATTATTAAGCGCGATGATAAATGGTTCATGGACTACCGAAATGCTGACGGGTCTCTTGCCGAAATGTGTGGCAATGGTATTCGAGTCATGGCTCGCTATTTAGTAGAGCGCAATCATATGCCAGAGGGAATTTTCGCAATAAATACGCGAGATGGAATTAAGCATCTTCGCGTGCCAATGGCGGGCGATATCTCGGTCAATATGGGTCAAGTAACCGATGAGTCAGAGGAAATTACTGCGGCAACAAATTCAAAAGTGTGGAATGGATACAACATAAATGTTGGAAATCCTCATGCAGTAGTTTTTGTTGAAAGCCTCGAAGATGTTGGAGCATTAAGTGAACCTCCAGTAGTTCGTCCACGAGAGTCTTATCCTGAGGGCGTAAACGTTGAATTTGTAAAAATTACCGGCGACCACGAAGTTTCCATGCGGGTTTATGAACGCGGAAGTGGTGAAACTCGCTCTTGTGGAACCGGCACATGTGCAGTTGCATTAGCGGCGGCTTTACATATGAAGGAGAAGTTACCAACACGATGGATTATTAATCCACCGGGAGGTCGCCTTGAAGTTTCCATTGATGGACATTCGAATGCAACGTTGATTGGTCCTGCAGTGTTAGTTAAAGATGTAGATATTACGGAGTTTTTACTTGCCTAAGACACCTCATGAAGAGGAAGGCGACGAGTTTGAAGCATTGATGCGCGAGAGCGCTCGTGTCGCCGCTGACTACGATTCAAGTGAGATGGATGAGCTCGTAGATCCAACGTTAGAACTTTCTGAACGCCATGCACTTCGCAGAGTAAAAGGTTTTTCGACAGAACTTCAAGACATCTCAGAAGCTGAATATCGGCAGCTACAACTTGAGAGAGTTGTCCTTGTTGGAGTTTGGACTGAAGGCACATCAGTGATGGCTGAAAATTCCTTGGCAGAGTTAAAGGCACTGGCTGAAACTGCTGGTTCAGAAGTATTAGAAGGACTTATTCAGCGACGTGATAAACCGGATCCAGCAACATACATCGGTTCTGGAAAAGTTGCAGAGCTACGTCAAGTTGTAATCGCGACTGGTGCCGATACGGTTATCTGTGATGGTGAACTTTCTCCCTCGCAACTTCGACAGTTAGAAGACAAAGTAAAAGTAAAAGTTGTCGATCGAACAGCATTGATTCTCGATATTTTTGCTCAACATGCTAAAAGCAAAGAGGGCAAGGCCCAAGTAGAGCTTGCACAGATTGCTTACTTACTTCCAAGACTTCGTGGGTGGGGTGATTCTCTATCACGACAAGTGGGCGGCCGTGCTGCCGGCGGTGCAGGTATTGGTGGCCGTGGTCCAGGAGAGACAAAGATTGAAACTGATCGACGTCGAATTCGCGACAAGATGGCAAAATTACGTGGCGAAATCGCGCAAATGAAAACCTCACGTGATACTAAACGACAAGAGCGCAAGCGCTTTAATATCCCATCAGTTGCCATTGCTGGATACACAAATGCGGGTAAATCATCGCTTCTTAATCGACTAACGGATGCCGGAGTTTTAGTTGAGAATGCTTTATTTGCTACTTTGGATCCAACAGTTCGAAAATCACAGACTAGTGATGGACGTGTATACACGTTAACGGACACAGTTGGTTTCGTTCGCCACTTACCTCATCAACTCATTGATGCTTTTAAATCAACGCTCGAAGAAGTCTCAGGCGCAGATGTAATTGTGCACGTTGTAGATGGGTCACACTCAGATCCATTCGAACAGATTCGTGCCGTTCGCGAAGTAATTGCCGAAATCGGGGGATCTCATATTCCTGAGATCATTGCAATTAATAAGATTGATATTGCTGATTCTCAGATGGTGATGGATATTTTGCGTAAAGAGCCAAATAGTTTTGCATTCTCAGTCAGGACTGGCTTTGGTGTTGAGGCATTAATTCATGCCATTGAAAGCACTTTGCCGCGGCCGAGCGTAGAAATTAATGCAGTTATTCCGTATAACCGTGGTGACTTAATTCATGCCATTCACGAACAAGGAGAGATATTTACGGAGGAGTATGTGGAGGCTGGAACCTTGATTCACGCTCGAGTTGACGGGGGATTGGCCCAAGCGATAGAAAACGCCCAAGTGAGTGGGGAATAACACCGACACGCCGCGTGTTATATCACCTAGGGTGCACTTGATAGGTCATGATGCGCCCGCAAGGATGATTTTATGTTGATTTCAACTGAGAAAAAGAATCGAGGTGAGAGCAGTGGCAACAGATTACGACACCCCCAGAAAGACCGATGAAGAGTTACATGAAGAGTCGTTAGAAGAGCTCAAGGCAAAGCGCGTCGATGCTCAATCCGGTCAAATTGATGTTGACGAAGCAGAGGCCGCAGAAAATCTTGAACTTCCTGGCGCTGATTTATCTGGAGAAGAGTTGGCGGTTCGAGTAGTCCCTAAGCAAGAAGATGAATTCACCTGTTCGCGTTGTTTCTTGGTTCATCACATTACCCAACTTGCTAAAGGTGAGGGCGTTAAAGCTGTCTGTAAAGAGTGCAACTAGTTCAACTCTACAGCTTTTGATAGTTCAAGTGGTTTTTTGCTGGTCACCAACCAGTACGGTGTTGAGTCTCGTGAGTCATTAATTGCAATTCTGACTCCAGCTGGAGACCAAAATCGAATTGCTAAAAATGCAGCCGGATTAGCATCACGGGTGCGAAGTGTTGCCATCTCAGTAGCTGTCAGGGTTTGAATACTGCTCACAAATTTCAATTCGATATGGGCTCTGCCAATTCGAAGTTCTTCGTCAGTAATTTCAATTTTCAGCGCGCTCTTTAAAGCAATCAGAACAAGCAAGGCGGTTGAGACCAGAAGCGAGATGATGGCCGCTGTGTTTCCCAGAGCGGCCCCGATAGAAAGTACTAAGGAGAGCAAGAAGAAGTAGATAATTGCCAATAACCAAAGTGGCATACGGATCACTTCACGGTATCGCATAGGCGTTACGGTATCGGATACTCTTTATCTATGAGTCGCGTTGCAAGTACAACTCCACCTGAAGGGGCAGTGATTCCAGAACGCCATCCAAAAGCTCCACCTATTGGCTCGAAAATCCCATCTCATTTTGGGCACTGTTTTGGATGTGGCGAATTACACCCAACAGGTTTGCACCTTGTTGCTTACGCTGGTGCTGGTGCCAATATCACAGCTCAATTTACGGTGACTGAAAATCACCAAGGGGCTCCTGGTTTGGCGCATGGGGGCTTACTCTCATTGGCATTTGATGAAGCGCTTGGAAAATTAATGTGGCTACTCCGAGCTCCTGCAGTGACTGCTCGCTTGGAGACAGATTTTTTGAAACCAGTTCCGATGGGATCGACACTTCACATCTCCGCATCAATTACTGGTCAAGTAAATCGTAAAGTGTATACAAGTGCAGAGGGACGACTTAATTCTGTAGATGGACCTGTAGTTGTTCGGGCCGCAGCGCTTTTTGTAATTGTATCGATGAACCATTTTCTCGATAATGCTCCAAAAGAGTATCTAGAGCACATCTCAAAGACTCCAGAATTATTAGCCTTTGTAGATCCTGACTTCGAAATAAATCCTTAACGTATGGACCAGTTACAAATTTTCATTACTCGCACCGACGAATCAGTTCCACTTCCAACGTATGCAAAACTTGGTGATGCAGGTGCAGACTTAACCACAAGAATAGACTTTACGTTAGCGCCTGGTGAGCGCGCATTGGTGCCTACTGGAATCTCGATTGCACTTCCACGGGGCTACGTTGCTCTAGTCCATCCACGTTCCGGTTTAGCTATCAAACATGGGGTTTCTTTGGTGAACACTCCTGGAACCATTGATTCTGGATATCGCGGCGAGATTTCCTGCATTCTTATTAATCTTGATCAACATGAATCTGTATCTTTTAAAATGGGTGACCGAATTGCACAGTTGGTTATTCAAAGGGTTGAGCAAGCAAAATTTATAGAGTTGGAAGAATTGCCAGAGTCAGAGCGTGGCACAGGTGGCTTCGGATCGACGGGAACATCATGAGCGAGCACAATCAAGACCGCGATAAAGTAATCGGCGCACTTGGGGGCACTAAGGGGCTGATTGACTCCGGATTACCTTCGATTCTCTTTCTTATAGTTTTTAACGTTGGCAAAGATCTTAAATCTGCACTTATTGGCGCAGTAAGCATTTCAGTCTTGTTAGCGATAGTACGTCTTGCTAAGAAAGATACCGTTCAGCATGCGCTTTCAGGGCTAATAGGAGTTTTGATTTGTGCTTACTTTGCTAACAAGAGCGGTAATCCCTCTGATTTCTATATTCCGAAGCTTTTAACAAATCTTGGGTACGGAACTGCGTATTTAATTGGAAATCTTGCCGGGTGGCCAATACTAGGTGTAATTATTGGACCATTACTCGGGGAGAATTTCATATGGAGAAAAGATCCGTTACGTAAAAAAGTTTATATTCGTGCCAGTTGGATTTGGGTTGGAATGTTTTTTATTCGAATTCTCGTTCAGTACCCAATTTATTTAAGTGGAAATGTAAATCTCTTGGGTACTGTTAATTTGCTGATGGGCTATCCGCTATTTATTGCCGCAGCCTATTTATCGTGGCTTGTAATCAAAAGCGCCCCACCAGTACATAAAACTGAGGACTAACTAATAAAGCAAGCTTTAATTTCGATTTCAGCTGCCGAAGAGGCAACAAATAGAAGCTCATCTCCCGCAGCAAATACATCATGGGGTTTGGCCGTAATAACTCGGCCATCACGAACGATTGCGGCAAGAGCTGCATTTTCAGGTAGCTGAATCTCTTCAACGGTTTTTCCAATACAAGCTGAACTATCTGGCAAAGTTAATTCAACTAAATTTGCTTGACCTTTTTTGAATGAAAAGAGTCGCACGACATCGCCGACAGTTACTGCTTCTTCAACAAGCGCCGAGATGATTCTTGGAGTAGACACTGCAACATCTACTCCCCATGATGAATCAAAGAGCCACTCATTTTTTGGATGATTAATTCTGGCAACCACACGAGGAACGCCGTACTCAGTTTTTCCCAAGAGTGAAGTAACAAGATTAGCTTTATCATCTCCAGTTGCAGCAACTAAAACCTGGCAATTATTTAGGTGGGCTTTATCTAATGAAGCAATTTCACAGGCATCGGCCATCAGCCATTCAGCATCAGGAACGCTTTCTAGCTTGAGCGCTTTTGGGTCCTTATCAATGAGTAGAACTTGGTGTCCGTTATCTAAAAGTTCACGGGCAATTGCGCGCCCAACATTTCCTGCGCCTGCTATTGCAATTCTCATTAGTGACCACTCTCTGGGGACTGTCCAAGTATCGCTTCAACACGCATGATGTCTTCATCGGCAACCATGACGTGGACTAAGTCGCCTTCCTGTAAAACAGTATGTTCGTCGGGAATCATGCCAACACCGAGTCGAGTTATGAAAGCAACACGTGCCTCTGTGAGTTGATCAATCAAAAGAATCTGGCGACCATACCAAGCAGTATGTGGATGCATTTCACAGAGCTGAATAGTTCCACTTGCATCGCGCCATTCAGAGCGAGAGCCTTCCGGCAAGAGCCTGCGCAATATTTGATCGGTAGCCCATAACACAGTGGCAACTGTTGGGATTCCCAATCTTTGATAAATTTCAGCACGCCCTGGGTCATAAATGCGTGCCACTACATTTTTTACTCCAAAAGTTTCGCCAGCAACTCGAGCCGCCAAAATATTTGAATTATCGCCATTGCTGACTGCGGCAAATGCTTCCGCTCGCTCGATACCAGCTTCTCGCAAGATGTCACGGTCAAAGCCGACACCCATAACAGTCTCACCTTTGAAATCAGGGCCAAGGCGACGAAATGCCTCTCGTGCTTGGTCAATTATTGCGACAGTATGACCAGCAGCTTCGAGTTCGGTAGCTAATGAAGATCCGACTCGACCGCATCCCATGATGACTACGTGCATATGTATTAACTTACACCCATAGGCTTAGTTCTATGGCATCAAGCAAGGGCGCGCGTTGGGCAGTTGGGGATATTTTTGAGGCCACGATTGAAAAAATCGCACACGGCGGACATTTTATAGCCCGAAATGAAGGTGCAGTCTTTTTTGTCCGACATGCAATCCCGGGGGAGAAGTGTCGCATTGTTGTTACATCAACGGGATCATCTTTTAATCGCGCCGATGTCATTGAGGTTTTAGAACCGTCATCCCATCGTGTACCAGCACCGTGTGTTTATGCACATCGCAGCGGATGCGGAGGTTGCGATTTCCAACATATTACAGTTGAGCATCAACGCACATTGAAGGGTTTGGTCATTGCTGAACAGTTTTCTCGAATAGCAAAACTGGAAATTTCTGTCACCGTCGAAGAAGTTGGGGCTCCTTTACATTGGAGAACGCGTTCAACTGCAACCACTAATAGTTCTGGTGAACTTGGCTTTCTTGCTTCGCGCAGCCACCGCGTTGTGCCAGTAGATGATTGCTTAATAAGCGTAGAACATATGGATATTCCGGAGCTTTCGAAGCGAATCTGGAAAGGCGATCTTCGAATAGAAATAGCTACGTCTAATACAAGAGAACGAAATATTGCACTCGCGCCAACTAGAGGTGAAGAGCGGGCACGGCTAACCGAAGGAAATCACGTACTGCATGAAATGGTCGCAGGAAAAACTCTCGAAGTTAGTCAGAACTCTTTCTGGCAAAGTCATGTTTTGGCACCAAAAATTCTAACCGAGGCAGTATTAGAGTTTGCGCAAATTGAGAACGGTGAACATGTATTAGATCTTTACGGTGGTGTAGGTCTCTTCACTTCTGTAATGGTGGATCTTGTTGGCTTGGGTGGAAGCATTGATCTTATTGAAGGTAGCAAGAGCGCTACTTCTGATGCATCTCGTAATTTTGCGAGTCATTCAAATATAAAAATTACAACCGGAGATGTAGCTAAGCATCTCCTTCGTATTGATTCTGCAGATGTTGTAGTTCTTGATCCTCCACGAGAAGGAGCCGGCAAAGTAGTTGTTCCGGAGATTTCTCGCTTAAGTCCGCGAGCAGTTGTATATGTGGCATGTGATCCAGCCGCTCTTGCACGTGATACTGCTTACTTTTCAGAGGTGGGCTATAAACTAGCAAAAATAAGGGCTTTTGATCTTTTTCCAATGACGCATCATGTCGAGTGTGTTGCACTGTTCTTGCCGTCTTAGGTATTATTCACATCTAATACTTACCTCATGAAGGGCAGATAATGAGTAAAAACTCTTTTAACGCAAAAAAGAACTTAGAGGTTGCGGGAAAGAGTTTTGAAATATTTGATATCTCGGGCATAGACGGAGCCGCCAATCTTCCATTCTCCTTGAAAATACTGCTTGAAAACCTGTTACGAACTGAAGATGGCGCAAATATCACCGCTGAAAATATTAAGGCCTTGGCTTCATGGGATCCGAACGTCGAGCCAGATACCGAGATTCAGTTCACTCCAGGCCGTGTGATTATGCAGGATTTTACCGGCGTTCCTTGTATCGTCGATCTAGCAACAATGCGTGAAGCAATAGTTGATTTAGGTGGGGATGCAGCAAAAGTAAATCCACTCGCCCCAGCAGAATTAGTGATTGATCACTCGGTGATTGCCGATGTGTTCGGAACAACAAACTCATTCGAAGAAAATACAGACATTGAATATGAGCGCAATCAGGAGCGGTATCGATTCTTGCGCTGGGGGCAAACCGCATTTGACGAGTTCAAAGTAGTTCCTCCCGGAACCGGAATTGTTCATCAAGTTAATATCGAATATCTCGCTCGAGTAGTTATGACACGTGAAGTTGCTGGTGTTCTGCGAGCATACCCAGATACAGTTGTTGGTACAGATTCACACACAACAATGGTTAATGGACTTGGCGTTTTGGGCTGGGGTGTTGGCGGAATTGAAGCTGAAGCTGCATTGTTGGGTCAGCCAGTCTCAATGCTTATTCCGCAAGTGATTGGTTTCAAACTTACTGGCCAACTTGCACCAGGGACTACGGCAACTGATATGGCCTTGACCATCACTGAGATATTGCGCAAAGTTGGAGTTGTTGGAAAGTTTGTTGAGTTTTTTGGCCCAGGTGTCGTTTCTGTTCCAATGGCAAACCGCACAACTATTGGAAACATGAGTCCGGAATATGGATCAACATGCGCAATATTTCCTATCGATGAAGAAGTTTTGCGTTACTTGCGTTTAACGGGAAGAAGCGAAGATCAAGTTAAGTTGGTTGAAACCTACGCCAAGGCACAGGGTTTATGGCATGACCCCGCAGTTGCTCCTCGGTTCTCGCAAGTCGTTGAACTAGATCTATCGACTGTTGTTCCATCAATCTCTGGACCAAAGCGTCCGCAAGATCGAATTTCATTGAGTAATTCCAAGAAAGCCTTGGCTCAAATTTTGCCAACTTATTTCTCTGACAAAACAGTTTTAAGTGAAGTAACTGCGGGTGATACGCGTGTCAAAAATGGCGATGTGGTTATCGCGTCAATTACTTCTTGTACTAATACCTCAAATCCATCAGTCATGATTGGTGCGGCATTATTGGCCAAAAAAGCTGTAGAAAAAGGATTAAAGTCAAAGCCATGGGTGAAAACCACGCTTGCCCCAGGTTCAAAAGTTGTAACTGATTACTATGATCGTGCAGATTTAACCAAATACATGCAAGCTTTAGGTTTTCATTTAGTTGGCTACGGTTGTGTTACATGTATTGGAAACTCCGGCCCACTACCCATCGCGATTAGCAAAGCCGTTAACGACAGTGACTTAGCAGTTACGGCTGTTCTTTCTGGAAATCGGAATTTCGAAGGCCGAATTAGTCCAGATGTGAAGATGAATTATTTAGCCTCTCCGCCATTGGTTGTTGCTTATGCAATCGCAGGCACCATGAATCATGATTTTGAAACCGATTCACTTGGCAATGATTTTGATGGAAACCCAGTGTATTTAAAAGATATCTGGCCGACTCCACAGGAAATTCAAACTGTTATTGAGGGTTCCATTTCTTCAGCCATGTTTACAAAGGATTATGCATCGGTCTTTGATGGAGACCACCGATGGAAAGCACTTTCAACGCCGAGTGGAAGCACGTTTGAATGGGATTCTGAGTCCACCTATGTGCGCAAGCCACCTTACTTCGATGGAATGCCGAAAAATCCGACACCAGTTATTGATATTTCAGGTGCACGAGTTTTAGCAGTTCTTGGTGATTCAGTAACGACAGACCATATTTCGCCTGCTGGAAATATCAAAGTGGATTCACCTGCTGGTATCTATTTAGCTGAACACGGAATCGAACGAAAAGATTTTAATTCGTATGGTTCACGCCGGGGTAATCACGAAGTGATGATTCGGGGAACTTTTGCAAATATCCGATTGAAAAATCTTATTCTCGATGGCGTAGAAGGTGGTTTCACTCGTAATTTTCTGAGCGATGGCCAGCAGAGCACTATTTACGACGCATCAGTTGCCTATCAAAGCGCTGGTATTCCGTTAGTGATTCTGGCGGGCAAAGAGTACGGCTCTGGATCATCCCGTGATTGGGCTGCTAAAGGCACCGCACTTCTCGGTGTGCGAGCAGTAATTGCCGAAAGTTTTGAACGAATTCACCGTTCGAACTTAATTGGAATGGGTGTATTGCCTTTGCAATTTAAAGATGGAGAGAGTGCAAAAAGTTTAGGACTTGATGGAACTGAAGTTTTCTCAATTGAGGGTATTACTGCGCTTAATAGTGGAGGTGTTCCTAGAGAACTGACAGTTTCTGCAGGGGAGAAGCGTTTTAATGCCAAAGTACGAATCGATACCCCTGGTGAGGCTGATTATTACCGACACGGCGGGATCATGCAGTACGTTTTGCGTTCGCTCTTGAGTGACTAACCATCTAAAATATCCCCTATGTTAGATGCAATTAAATCCCCAGCTGATTTGGCTGGACTTACTACGGAGCAGCTAACCGAACTTGCCGAAGAAATTCGCGGATTTCTTATAGAGAAGGTTTCAAAAACCGGTGGCCACCTTGGTCCAAATTTAGGTGTTGTCGAACTTACTGTTGCGATTCATCGCGTATTTGAGTCGCCTAAAGATGTAATACTTTTTGATACTGGACATCAATCATATGTTCATAAAATTTTGACGGGGCGGGTTGAAAGGTTTGATGAATTACGTCAGCGTGGTGGAATTTCTGGATATCCAAATCGAAGCGAAAGTCCTCATGACGTCATTGAGAACTCTCATGCATCAACCGCACTCTCTTGGGGCGATGGTATTTCAAGAGGTTTTGCGTTACAAGGAATAGATGATCGCCATGTCGTGGTAGTCGTTGGTGATGGCGCTCTCACTGGTGGGATGTCATGGGAAGCGCTCAATAATATTGCAACAGCTGAAAAGCGTAATTTAATAATTATTGTTAATGATAATGAACGTTCATATTCGCCAACAATTGGCGGAGTCGCTACATATCTTTCTACGCTTCGCGTGACCAGTGGGTACGAAAAGTTTCTTGATTGGGGCAAAGATGTACTTCACAAAACTCCGCTGGTTGGCGGACCAATATTTGACACTCTCCATGGCGTTAAAAAAGGAATTAAGGACATAATTGCTCCTCAGGGAATGTTTGAGGATCTTGGGCTTAAATATATGGGTCCGATTGATGGACATGACATCGCCGTTCTTGAACGTGCCCTTCATCAAGCAAAAGAGTATGGCGCACCGATTTTGGTTCATGTGATTACTGAAAAGGGACGCGGGCACCAACCTGCAGTTGCCGACGAAGCTGAGAAATTTCATGCTGTTGGAATCGTTGATCCAGAAACCGGAGAGCCACTTTCAAAGAGCGGCTTAACTTGGACAAAAGTTTTTGCTGCCGAATTAGTTGAGATTGGCAAGTTACGCAAAGATATTGTCGCAATAACTGCGGCCATGTTAGGTCCGACTGGCCTTGACCAATTTGCTCAACATTTCCCAGATAGAACTGTTGACGTTGGAATCGCCGAACAACATGCTGTCACGAGTGCTGCCGGATTAGCCTTTAGTGGCTTACATCCAGTTGTTGCTGTCTACTCAACTTTTCTTAATCGTGCTTTCGACCAACTCTTGCTTGATGTGGCACTGCACAAAGCGGGAGTAACTTTTGTACTAGACCGTGCTGGTATCACTGGCGATGACGGTCCTTCACACCATGGAATTTGGGACTTGGCTTTAACCGGAATCGTTCCAACAATGCACGTGGGTGCTCCTAGAGATGGAGCTAGACTGCGAGAACTTTTGCGTGAAGCAGTTGATATTAATGATGCTCCGTCAATGGTTCGCTTTCCTAAAGGCGCAGTGCAATCCGATATACCTGCCTTCGAACGACGTGATGGTATCGACATTTTGTACCGTGGAGAAAGCGCTGATGTCTTGATGATCAGCGTGGGGGCAATGGCTGGACTAGCTGTCGAGGCAGCATCTCAGGCTTACCGTGAAGGTGTCGGTGTCACTGTCATAGATCCTAGATGGGTTAAACCGCTACCAGCATCACTCGTAACAATGGCTCAACGGTATTCAACGGTTGTTGTTTTAGAAGATGGAATACGTCATGCAGGAATAGCAAGTTCAGTCTCTGAATTATTCAGAGACGCCGGCCTAAAAGTTCCGATGCACTCGATAGGCGTACCGCTTGAATTTTTTGAACACTCAAAACGAAGCGAGATACTCAGTGATATTGGAATTACGTCTCAGAATATTGCGCGCAGCATTGTTGAGTGGAGCAGCAGTTTTAAGGAAGAGATGCAATCCCAGGAAGATGAAAGCGCGAACCACAAGCAGACTCGCTGATTCCTTCTCGATCCAAGTAAGGCAAAATTCCACCCAAGTGAAGCGGCCAACCAGCTCCCATCAACATACAAAGATCTATCTCAGCCGCAGTCGAAACAACACC
>Ga0214919_10004892_pt1 | contig 19272 bp, 12 predicted proteins | sample LL1503_MetaG_FD_177994 | JGI IMG/M metagenome (GOLD analysis project Ga0214919, IMG submission 177994) | Freshwater microbial communities from Lake Lanier, Atlanta, Georgia, United States - LL-1503 | ecosystem: Environmental > Aquatic > Freshwater > Lake | place: USA: Georgia | collected...
CGGTAGAGATCAATAAATATTCCTTCAGTAAAGCTGGATCAGCGGAGTATGTTTTGAATACCTATATGAACAATTTGTGGCCTGTTGTTTATATTATTAAAGATGATACAATTGGTGAAGCCTATATCGGAGAATCTACCAATGCAATAAACCGAATGAAAAACCATTTGGCTAATGAGGATAGAAAAAAATTAGCAGATCTCTTAATCATTAGTTGTGATAAATTCAATAAATCGGCTGTGTTGGACATCGAGTCTAATCTAATTCAATACATGTCATCTGATGGCAGGTATAAATTGCAAAATGGAAATACTGGTCTCATTAATCATAACTATTATCAACGTGAACAATACCAGGGTTTGTTTGATAATCTCTGGGAGCATCTATTAGTTGAAAAGTATGCGAAGAATCCATTGTCAAGAATTGATAATTCAGATTTATTTAAGTATTCGCCATACAAATCACTTACCAACGACCAACACGATTCAGTGTTGGAAATTTTGGGTTTACTCACCAAAAAAGAAGAAAACACCATTTTCGTGGAAGGCGGAGCTGGAACAGGCAAAACGATTTTGGCAATTTACATGATGAAGTTGTTGAAAACAGACATCATGGATCACCATTTAGATGCGGAAGATGAAACGTATTCATCTGAGTTAAGAATGATTTCTCAATTAAAAGAAAAGTTCCCGAACCCAAGAGTTGCTCTAGTTGTTCCGATGACTTCCTTGCGTAAAACATTAAAAAAAGTATTTTCCAATGTAAAAGGATTAAAATCTAGTATGGTGATTGGACCTTCGGAGGTTTCAAAAAATGAATACGATGTCTTGATTGTAGATGAAGCACACCGCTTACGGAAACGAAAGAATATTACCAACTTTAAAAGTTTTGACGATGCTAATAAATTGTTGGGTTTTGATATTCACGAAGGAACAGAACTGGATTGGATTTTGAAGCAATCGAAGAATCAAATCTTCTTTTATGATGAAGGGCAATCGATTAAACCTTCTGATATTGATCAAGCAAAATTTATCAAACAAAAATGGAGTTCATCTTTGCTGAAATTGGTGTCGCAACACCGCGTTAAAGGTGGAATGGATTACATCAATTACATTGACAACCTTTTGCATTGTCGCTTGGAAAAAGGAGACAAGAAATTCGAAAGTGAGCACTATGAGTTTGTTCTCTACGATTCATTAACAGATCTCTATGCCAATTTAAAGAAGAAAGAAGATGAATTTGGCTTGTGTCGTTTACTTTCCGGCTATTCCTGGGAATGGAAATCTTCGAAAAACGATGTTCCTGACATTACCATTGAAGGCTTGAACTTGAAATGGAATACCACAAACGAAGATTGGATCAATTCTCCAAATGCTTTTAATGAGGTAGGATGTATTCATACAACACAAGGTTACGATTTGAATTACACAGGAATTATCTTCGGAAAAGAAATCACCTACAACCAAAATACTAAACAAATTGAAATTAATGCTTCTCAGTATTTTGACAAGAAAGGAAAACAAGGCATTGAAAATCCTGCAACTTTGAAAGCATATATCTTGAATATCTACAAAACAATGATGCTGCGGGGGATTCGAGGAACGTATGTATATGTTTGTGATGAAGGGTTGAGGGAGTATTTTAATGAGTTTGTTTAGTATTTTATTATTCAAACCTAAGGTTTTAAAAGATATATAGTATGAGTCTACATGAAACTTGGAGAACTAGAAAGTATTGGGGAACTATTGGAGGTTTACTTATTGAAGAGTTTGTCGCTGTAGATGGCAATAAAGATCAAGGAAGACGCCCAATAGATGGAATTATAGTACTTGGAGAAAAAAAAGCAAAAAAATATGGATGTAAATTTGATATAAAAGGTAAGGATGTAATTGTAATTCAAACTAAAAAAGGCAGAATTGGAATGAATTTATTGGGACAAGCCTATTTTAGTAAATTATTGATTAAAAAGCACTCACCTAGAAGCATAAAAACCGTTGCAATTTGTGGAAGAAATGATAAAGTAATGGCTGAGTTTGCAGAGGAACATGAAGTTGAAATCATTGTATATCCTGAAACATCAAAACCTTAAAGTTTTAACTAGTTTTAAAACTTTTAAATAAAATACCGTACATATATTTATAGCTTAATAAAGTCTCTTTAAAGAGACTTTATAGTTTAAGGTCATAACTCTATCCCTTTAAAATTGACGAGGACCATTCAAAAGTGTCTTTAAAGACACTTTTCAGTTGCTAGAAACTAACACTAAAATAAATTATAATTAGTAAAGAATAAAGTAGTTTCGAAGCTACTTTTAGATTCCAAAGTCTAACCATCAAGTAAATGAAGAATTAGGTTAGTATAAAGTATCTTCGAAGATACTTTTACTTTAAGGTCATAACTCTATCTCTTTAAAATTGATGAAGTCTATTCAAAAGTGTGTTGAAACACACTTTTCATTTGCTATATACTAATACCAAGATAAATTAGAATTAGTATAGAATAAAGTAGTGTTAACGGTACTTTTAGTTTTTTAAGACTACCATAAAGTAATGGAAAAATTAGGCTATAATAAAGTGCACTCGAGTACACTTTTCACTTTTAGGTCAGAAAACTACACCTCCAAAATATATAACTTATTCAAAAGTCTGTTTAAACAGACTTGTCAGTTGCTAGATACTAATACCAAAATAAATTAGAATTAGAATAGAATATAGTCGCCTCTAGGCGACTATTGACTTTTAAAATAATGATTACCCATTTATTTAGCTGTCTTAAAAAATATGGGGTATAATTAGGATGATAATGAAAATGATGTTTCATTGGGAATATTTAAATAAATTCCATAGTGATAAATACTTGCAGTTGTTATAACATAAGCACCTAACGAGTTTTTGATTTAAAAAATCACCAATCTTTATCTGTTTTATATATAGTATTAGACTTAATACTATTAATTAAATCATCAGCTTTTAAAATACAAGATGTTCTTGTATTTTTTAAACCTTCACCATTAGCCTTACCTATAGTTCCATCTTTTTTAAAATAATCTTCAAATTTATTTTGTCTTGCTGGAACAGCTTTTATATATGTATTGCCCGCATAAGTTCCAGGCCTAAAAGCATTACCATCATCATAAAAAGATACTTTAATTTTTTGATCTCTAACTTGTACAACTAATCGTATATACCAATCAAGATAATTTTTCATACCTAAAATTTTTATATAAAAACTACTAGTAATATAATTAAAAACTAATTGTTCTTTTGTTTCACTCACTAAAACTTCAGACATATTCACAAAGTTTGTGCCGCCCCAATTTTTAATTTTTGTTATCAATTGATCTTGAGTTAAAGAATCTATACTTTCTAAAGTATTGTAGATTAAATAATTTGTTTTATCCTGATATAAACTATCTATATGATAAAAAGATTGACTAAATAATGACGTACTCAATAGTAGTAGAGCTCCTAATAATAATTTTTTCATTTTTATTTAATTAAAGTTAATGCTATATCTTTTTCGTTTTGAATAAGATGGTTTGTTTTTAAAATCAATAAATTTCTGGCAATCCATCCTTATCAAGTATCATTTTTCCCTTGATGTCAAATGGAATAATAGTACTTATGTTATCTGGAACACCATATGCATTTTCTGCTGTACCACTCATAAATGCATAAATTCTGATTGTTTCTTTGTTGTAACTCAAACTTCCTGTTTCATTAGATTTGTAAGTAGGTTTAAAATTGACATTCCAATCAGCATAACGGATTCCATCATCACACATATTTCGAATTTTTGCTTCATTTAATTTTAATTCCTTAATAATGAACTCATCAATCATAAACTCAACCTTTTTTTTAGTTTTGTCGCCATCCTCTGCTTCTAAAATCATATAATATATTGGATTTTTTTCATTTCCTCGATTAATTAATGTGCCTAAGGTTACCTCTTCCTTAGATACATTCTTAGAAGCTCCAGAGCATGCAGTTATCACTAATAATAGTGTGCCAATAAATAATAATTTTTTCATGATCGTTTTTTTAATTTTTATCAAATGTCTTTCTTCCGTTAGACAATTCAAGTCAAAAGAAATCTATTCAAAAAAATAGTTTGACAGTTCAGGTCAAAAGTTTGTTCATTTGCTTATAAATACTATTATTTGTAGAAAATTTAAAGAATGTTGAATCAGCATAAAATACTTCGTGTTCTACAATTTATCTCCTTCTTGGAACAAGAACCATCTAAAACAGTTGTTCAGTTGGCTTCTTTGCTTGATACAACCGATAGAACAGTTTACAGATACTTAGATCTTGTGAAAGAATGTGGATTTGATTTGCAGCGAGATAAAATAAACCGCTTTTTTATTGTAAATGATCGTAGTAATGGCGTGAGATTCACTCCTGAAGAAGCGGATTATTTGAAACAATTGGTTTTGACCAATGGCAAAAAGAGTAAGCTGAAAGATGCTGTACTAAGTAAAATTTATCTTTCTTCTGATGCTGCCATTGTAGCTGGTCATTTAATAAATGTCAAGAATGGTAAAATTGTGGAAAGGCTTTCACTGGCAATTGCCAACAAGGAGCAAGTTATTTTAAAAAAATACCAATCGATCAATTCTGAAACCATTTCCGATAGGGTTGTTGAACCTTTTGGCTTTACTGACAATTATTGTACGGTGATGGCATTCGAACCAGCATCGCTCAAGAACAAAACGTACAACATCGATCGAATTGCCGCTGTTGAATTTAACAATCAAAACTGCCTCTTTGAAAGTGATTACGAACAACAAATTCCAGATGCCTTTGGTTTTGCTTTTTCAGGTGTAAAGCATCCAGTTCATTTGGAACTTCCTCTAAAACAGTATTTACTCCTGAAAAACGATTACCCAATGACAACTCCATACTTCAAATTCAATGCTAAAAAGGATCTGTATGAACTCAATATTGAAGTCAATGATTTGACTCCAGTTGAAAGGTTTTTGAGGGGAATGGATAGCAACTTATAATTTTAATAATAATTTAAAAAAATGATATATTTTTATTTAAAAGATGGCTATTGTTTATTAAGTCTTAATGATGCCGAAAATTTATAAAAAAAACTGGAGGAATTATTTTAGAAATGGCAGCTGTAATTTCATTAACTTTAGCTCTTAAATTTATTTGTGATGTCAGAGATTCTTGAAATTACTAAAGCCTTGGTTTATTTTAGTGATGAACGAGATTGGAAATAATTACATGATATGAAGAATTTAGTAGTACTTCCTTTGACAATGGCAACAGTACTTTGTGAGCGGAACCTGCGAAAGGCATAGGACAAAATTTAATAAACGTTTTTTTTTAATTGAATGACGAATCAAGAAATCCTGAAAATTTTAAGCCCAATCCTTGAGGAGCACATTAAAATTGCTATGGAAAATATCGAGGCAAGCGGTATACCGACAGGACGTGGTTCTCAGTCTTATGATGTTTTAAATTTAGAAACAGGTAAAAAGTACCCTCCTCCATATTTAATCGAGTTAGCATATACTGAGGCTACAGGATTGAAGTTGCCCGACGGCTTTTTTGATAATATCAAAAAAAATGGACCACATTTCAAAAAAATTGAAAACTTGGGATTTCAGATCATAGAAAAAAAAGACCCTATAGATGATCTGATCGAAAGATATAAAACCTACATCTCCAAAACGAAGATGCAGGATGAAGTTTACAAATGGAAACTAACTCAAGAATTTGAGGGTCGCCCTAATACTCAGGAGGTAGATTTCAAGAAAGAAATTCATAATTTAAAGTTTGAAAATCTAATCTACTCAATGGCTTCTGGAGTATTGCGACATATTGCAAAAACAGAACCCGAAGCCTTGCGGAAGTATTTTATTCACCTTTTTGATGAATCCATAGATTTGGATAGTCGAATGGTTGCATTTCAAAAAAATATACTTGCCGTTTATCGTGAAATGGGAGAAACAAATCCACATCATCAGGATGAACGATCAATTGCCACCTATCTTACTTTCCATAAACCAACAAAATATACATTTTATAAAAGCAGTTATTATAAACCCTTTTGTAAATTAATGCGAGTTGAACAAGCAGGTAAAAATAAAAATTATAGCCACTATCTTGAACTCCTTAATACATTTATAGCAAAGTATATTGCTGATGATGTAGGGTTAATTGATCTTGTAAAGTCACTCATCCCGGAATACTATGACGGTTCTAATCATTTGCTCCTTGCACAGGACATTCTTTACACCATGTTAAGCAAGGAAGATGAAAATGAATCAATAGAAAACAAAACTCGCTATTGGCTTTACGCCCCTGGTGAAAATGCTAACATGTGGGATGAATTCCTTCAAGAAGGAATTATGGGGTTAAATTGGGACAATCTGGGCAATTTAAATAACTATTCTACAAAAAAAGATATTGCCACTCGATTGCAAGCACTAAGTGATTCGGATTCTTCAAAATCAAATGATGCTAAAGCTTGTTATGATTTCGTCCATGTTATTAAAGAAGGGGATATTGTTTTTGTTAAAAAAGGAAATAGTGCCCTTCTTGGATATGGAATTGTGACCGGACCAGCAGTTTTTAACGAGCAAAGAGTAGATTATAAAAACATAAGGAACGTAGATTGGAAATTGAAGGGCGAATGGGATCCTGAACATACATTAGTACAAAAAACACTTACGGACATTACCGACTTCCCAACTCAAAAAATACAATTCAACCATTATTATGAACGCTTGTTTGCAAGTATGGGAGCGAATCTCAATCAAGTAATTTCATTAAATACTGACCTCATTCCCTCGTTTGTCTCCGCTGCCTCAATTCAAAACCTATATTTCGATTCCTTTCTGACCAAACGCTACATAGCATCGTTAGCAACAAAACCATTTATTATATTCACAGGACTTTCTGGTTCCGGAAAAACGAAACTAGCTCAAACGTTCGCAAAGTGGATTTCCATAGACGACAGTCAGTTTAGTATCATACCTGTTGGGGCCGATTGGACGAATCGCGAGCCTCTACTTGGTTACCCAAATGGATTAGATTCAAAAAAGTATGTCTTACCGGATAATGAAGCTCTTAATTTGATTTTTAACGCCATAGAAAATGCAAAAGACAAAGTTCTTTCAGCGTGTTCTCCGTATTTTTTGATTTTAGACGAAATGAATCTAAGTCATGTGGAACGCTATTTTGCAGACTTTCTAAGCGCCATGGAATCTCAAGAGCCTATTTCTTTATATAGCGGTGGTGATCGTTTAGATGAAAACAATCGGTTGATCCCAAAAGAAATTCTACTGCCCAAAAATTTATTTATTGTTGGTACGGTAAACATTGATGAAACCACCTACATGTTCAGCCCGAAAGTGCTAGATAGAGCAAATACGATCGAATTTCGAGTAGATAAAAATGATTTGGAAACCTTTTTCGATGCCGAAAATAATATTTCACCAGAAGCTATCGCTGGGAAAGGGAAGTTGTTTACTTCCGAGTTTATGACGCTCGTTTCAAATGAAACGATAGTTAATGACATGTATCATAATGATCTCTTGAATTTCTTCGAAGCATTGCAACCTGTAGGTGCTGAATTTGGCTACCGAACAGCCAATGAAATGAATCGTTTGATTTATCAACTTGATGTGTTAGGGCTAGAAAAGGATGAAAAGTCCTTGGATGTAGCAGTGATGCAAAAACTACTCCCCAAATTACATGGTTCACGAACGAAATTGAATAAAGTATTACCTGTACTAGCTTCATTCTGTATAAAAGATCAAAAGTTAGAAACAGCGAAAACTTTTTTGGAAGAAAAATATCGTGAGGGAAAACTTAAAAAAGAAAATATTAATCAACTTACCTTGCCGCTTAGCTTTGCAAAAATAGCACGGATGTATTGTTCTGCTCAAGAAAATGGGTTTGCTAGTTATGCGGAAGGATAAATAAAATTGTATTGAATTATTAGTTTTGTAAAATGAATAAATTAAAATTTATAGATCTATTTGCTGGTCTTGGTGGTTTTCACCAGGCGTTGGAATCACTTGGGCATGAGTGTGTATTTGCAAGTGAATTAAATGATGATTTAAGAAATTTGTACGAACTAAATTTTGGCATGAAATGTCAAGGGGATATAAATTTAATTGATGTTCATGAAATTAAAAGTCACGATATTATTTGTGGTGGATTTCCCTGCCAGCCTTTTTCAAAGGCCGGTAAACAAAACGGACTTAATGATGAAAAAAATGGAAATTTTTTTTACAAAATAATGGAAATTGCAGATTATCATAATCCAGAATATATCATACTTGAAAATGTTCCGAATTTAAAAAGTCATGATGACGGAAAGACTTGGTCACACATGAAAAAAATCCTTGAAAAGAAATATGACGTTTCTGAATCGATACTTTCACCACATTTATTTGGAATGCCACAACATAGGTCTAGAATTTACATAGTATGCCGACTCAAAATCAATGGAGGCTTAACGGATTTCGAATTCCCAAAAGGAGATAATACTGGTGTTAGTATTCATTCAATAATTAATGAGCCCTCTAAAGATGATGTTTTTTTAAAGGATGAATCATTGAATCAATTAAAAGTTTGGCAAAAATTTCTAAATAATTTAAAACCTGAGGACGCACCAGGTTTCCCTATATGGGCAATGGAGTTTGGAGCAGACTATCCTTATGAAAATAGTGCCCCAATTAATTTAAAACCTAAGGATTTTGAAAACAAAAGGGGCTCTTTCGGCGCGAAAATAGAAGGTCATAATATTCATGAAATCTTAAAGGAATTGCCAATTTATTCTAGAACAGACCAAAAGGAATTTCCTGTTTGGAAAAAAATATATATAAAGAGGAACAGAGAGTTTTACGAAAAAAATAAAAATTGGATTGATAAATGGGTGCATCAGATTAAAAGATTTGAAAATAGTCACCAGAAATTTGAGTGGAATTGTGGAGCAAGAGATAAACTAACTATCGATGATAAAATCATACAATTTAGACCTTCAGGAATCCGAGTAAAAAAACCAACTTTCTCTCCTGCATTAGTTTTATCATCAACACAAATTCCTGTTTTTCCTTGGCTTGAAAGATACATGACTAAAAGGGAGGCAGCAAAACTTCAAGGAATGGAGGAATTAAAGCATTTACCTGCAACTACCCCTAAAGCATTTAGAGCTTTAGGCAATGCGGTAAATGTTGGTGTTGTTAAAAAAATTGCAATTAATCTAATAAGAGAATATGAATAAAATAGAAAAAGTATCAATCGCTCTTCAACCAAGTGTTTATAATACATTCCGTGCGTTAAACAATACAGTCGCTCTCACATTAAGTGAGTATGTAGATAATTCTGTTCAGTCTTATCTGGATAATAAAGAACAATTATTAAAATTAAAAAAAGATTATATTTTTTCAATTAGGATTGATGTAAATCAAAAGGAAAACCAAATTATCATTAAAGATAATGCTGCTGGCATTGATTTTTTGAATTTTAAAAGAGCTTTCGAACCTGCAAATATACCTTTAGATAATACCAAGTTAAATGAGTTTGGTATGGGTATGAAAACGGCGTCAGTTTGGTTGGCTGATAAGTGGTCTGTACGCACTAAGGCATTGGGTGAAACTGTTGAAAGATATACTGAATTTGATTTACATAAAGTTATTGCTGAAAACAAAGAGGAGTTATTTGTTATAGAATCATTTAATGATATAAAATTACATTATACAGAGATAGTACTTTCTCAGCTTTCACACAATTCTCCTTCTCCGAATCAAATGGATAAAGTACGAAGACATTTATCAAGTATTTATCGTATTTTTTTAAGAAATAAAGAAATTGAAATTATAATAAACGGAGAACTTCTTCAGGCCCCAAATTATGAAGTTTTAAATGTTCCTTTTTTTAATGACCCTGATGGTCATGATGTCTTTTGGAAAAAAGACATTGACTTTCAAATAGGTAAATATAAGGCTAAAGGTTTTATTGCAATTTTAAAGACAATTCAAAATAATGCAAATGGTTTAGTTTTAATAAGAAGAGGCAGAGTAATAGTAGGTGGAGATGATGACCGCTTTTTTCCTTCTTCATTATTTGGTTCTGCAGGTAATTTTAGATATAAACGTCTTTTTGGTGAACTTGAATTAGAAGGATTTGGTGTAACGTTTAATAAAAATGGTTTTACTGATGAAGAAAATTTAAATGCTTTTATAGATGCTTTACGAGAAGAATTAAAAGAACCTGGATTTAATTTATTGAGTCAGGCTGATAATTATCGAGTAAAAACAAAAGAAGAAAATTCTAAAATTGCGGAGAAGATAGTTAAAACTCATAAAAAAGAAGTTGAAAAAGAACCAATAACTGACAAAATAAAAAAAGTTGAAGATCTTTCATCTAATCAAGCAAATATTAAGAAAGATGAACAGATAATTTCAGATGCAAGTTCATTAGGTACTGTTGAAGATTTTTTTGAATACGAGGGTGTCTCTTATAAATTTCAAGTAGATTTAATTAATGAAGATGATTCAGATGCTTTGTATTCTGTAAAACAAATAATATTTAAAACTAAATTAATTGATATTCCATGCATAATTTGTAAAATAAACTTGGCTCATCCATTTTTTAATCGTTTTGAACAGTTTAAGAAGGCAAATGATTATGAACCTATTGTAGAAATATTTAAATCATTTGCTCTTGCAGAATTTATTACAACAAAAAAAAGTATCCATTATCCTTCTGAACTTAGAACAATGTTCAATAATTATATAGTACAATAATTAGTTTAAACCTATGGAGATAAAAATACTTCCCCCTAAAAATATAAATGAATTTTTCAAACCAACAATGGGCATTAAAATGAATGATCTTATTTCTCGTTTTCAAATATTTTTAGATGAAGATGAAATAGATGCTCTAGTAAAAGAGACTAATGAAATATTATCACATTGTACTAATCCAAATTTGCTTGTAGAACAAGATGTTACGCATCTTACGGTCGGTTATGTACAAAGCGGGAAAACAATGTCATTTACATCAGTCACTGCTTTAGCAGGTGATAATGGTTATAGGATAGTTATTTTTCTTGCTGGAACAAAAAATAATCTTTTAAGTCAAACAACTAAACGTTTAACAAAAGACTTAATTACCGAAAGTTCTCATAGTAATTTATATAAAGTAATAGAAAATCCTTCATCATCTTCAACAAATGAAATAAGAAATAAATTGAGGATATCTTCTAGACCTACTATTTTAATTACTGTATTGAAACATCCTAAACATGTTAGTGAACTTTCTAAAATCTTTAAGGATAGGGTAATGCAACAGGAATTGGGAAAGCAAGGTGTATTAATTATTGATGATGAAGCTGACCAAGCTTCACTCAATGGCTTTTCATATGCTAATAGTAAGAAAGCGAGTACCTCTGATGAATGGGATGAAGAAACAGATAACAAAGAATCTAGTACTTATAATAGTATTCTAAATTTAAGGGCCGCTATCCCTAATCATTCTTATGTTCAATACACAGCAACTCCTCAAGGACCATTGTTGATTAGTATTATGGATTTACTTTCTCCAAAAAGTCATACAGTATTAACACCAGGCAAAAAATACACTGGTGGAAAAACATTTTTTCAAGATTTTCCTGATTTAGTTATTTCAATTCCTGATAGTGAACTATATAGTAAGGATAAAAAATTGACCCTCCCGGATTCTTTAAAAGAAGCGCTACAGATATATATTTTAAGTATAGCATTGATTGTAAATTATTGGAAAAAGGTCAAGTTTTTATCAATGATGGTTCATGCAGACAGGCAAAAAGATGTGAGTAGATTATTTCATGGTTGGGTAAAAGATTTGATTGAAAAATGGACAACAATTCTAAATTTTGAAGATGACGATTTGGGTAGAGTAGATTTAGATAATGAGTTTAAAGAGATTTATGAAAAAGAATCAAGAAAGTTTTACGCTTCAGAAGATCAAACACCTACTTACGCAGAAATTAAGCATCTCATTTCTGATGCTATTAACGATACTAAATTATATTTAATTATCAGCGATAAAGATGCAGAAAGAGAGGTTGATTGGGATGGTGGAACTTCACATATTTTAGTTGGAGCAGACATGTTAAATCGTGGATTTACTGTAGAAAATCTTGCTATTACATACATGCCAAGATACACAAAAGGAAAATCGAATGCGGACACGATTCAGCAAAGATGTCGATTTTTTGGATACAAGCAGAAATTTTTAAATTCCTGTAGAGTTTATCTACCAACTGGCTCTATCGCTGAATATGTTGAGTATGTTTTACATGAAGAAGAAATGAGAAACTGGCTAATAAATTCTGATAGCTTAGAAAATGTACAACAACAACTTATTTTATCAGAGAAATTAAATGCTACAAGAAAAAATATTTTACCTTATAGTATTGTGCAGTCAAAAATGAAAGGATGGCATGCAATGAATGCCTTACATTATATTGAAACAAATAAAACAATTATTGATGCTTTTTTAAATAGTATTGATTTTAACTTATGGGCTCCTCAATATGGAACCAAAGATAGGAATCATAAGATATCATCAATATCTGTTGATTTAGCTATTGATTTATTAACTAAATTTAAGTTTGGGAATTATGGAGATACTGCTCGAAAGCAAGCTTCAATTAGATATCTACAGTATTTATCAACCATTACTTTAAATCCTATTTCTCATATTCATTTTATCCAAATGGCTTACGAGAGTGATTTTCGCGAACGTAATTTTGACCCTTCCACTTTAAAAATAGATCAGCTTTTCACAGGTCGATCAACAACGGGTAGTCAAGTTTATCCTGGAGATAGAGACATTAAACAAGAAGATACTATTTGCATTCAATTACATAAGGTCAAATTAAGATGCAAGCAAACAAATAAATTCGTTGGAAAGATTATTTATACTCTTGCAATTTATTATCCGGAAAATTTCGCCACTGGTTATATTTCGTCTGGACCAGAAAATTTTGACATAGAAGATGATGATGAATAATATAGAAAATTCAGGATATAAAGTTTTTTTGGAACTTCAAACCAGAGACCATTCTGATAAAGGATATATATTAGTTGAATCAGTTCCATTTTCTATTCATCACAAAATTGGAATTTCAAATGAAGGCTTTCCTTTGTTTTTTGTGAAATGTGATAACGAAACAAAATCAATTGATATTAATTTAGAGTTTATATCAGTATTATTTTCTCAAGAATGTAATATCAAAGAAAAAGAGAATAGTTCAAATGATATCTTTACAATCTTACAATTAAATACTTTGAATGGTGATTTACAACAATATTTTACCGATGTGTTTTCAATAATTTTGCATCAACTTGAACCATTACCTTCTGAAATAAACCTGTATAGAGAGGTGAGAAAAGTTATTGATTTATTTAGCTCTATTGCTAACCCACCTATTAAATCAATACAAGGCTTATGGGCAGAGCTATTAGTAATTGAGAAGGCATTAGATCCAGAATATTTAATTTTTGCTTGGCACATTTCCCCTTCTGATAAATATGATTTTAACGATAGTAAAGATAAGCTAGAAGTAAAATCAACAACGAAATCAAAAAGAATTCATAGATTTTCGATTGAGCAATTAAATAATAATGCTGGTTCTGATTTGTTAATTGCATCAACTTTTGTCGTTGAGACAGGCATTGGGAAAAGCATTCTACATCTTAGAGATGATATTATTTCTAAAATTAGTGACATTAAGGCAAAACTTCGATTAAATGAAATGATTTATAAAACAATTGGGAATGAATATGAAAAATTAGGTGAAATCTTCTTTGATTACCAACTCGCTTTAGATTCGTTGTCTTTTTATGATGTAAATGATATACCTCGTATTCAGATTAATGATATTCCAGTGCAAGTTACCAATGTGACATTTGATTGTGACTTTACCGGTATTCCAACTATTTTAGAAAAAGAGTATGATATACAAGATAGTTTATTATTCAAAAGTCTTGGTATATGAATGAAAACAAAAAAATAGAAAAAATAAAACCAGAAACTTTGCTTACCCTGGCACTTGAAATTTTAGATCAATCATCTGACTTTAAGTATATTAGTGGTATTCAGCCATTTCTAATGGCTTTTGGTAATAAAAAGTATTATGTTTATTTAAAGAATATATCAAGTGCATATTTTTCTGACAGAGACAAAACAACAAGAGCCCAATTACCTATAAAAGCTGAATTTGATTCGATAAAATCTTCAGTTTACCCTTTTGTTTTTTTAGGCTATGATGGGGCAAATGATGTTTTTGTTTGTTGGAATTTTCACGTAGCGAAAGAAAGATTAAATGTTGGAAAAAGTGTTTCATTCTATTCACGAATTTTTTTTCAATCGGAAGTAAAAGACGGAGAATTTATTAGAAAAAGGCTTAAAAATGGAGATTTACCTGTTTTATTTAAGAGATCTTACTTAATTAACTTTTTTATAAAAATCGACACTTTTTTTCCAATAACTAAATCTAGTAATAACTTTAATCAAAAAATAATTAGCAAATATAATTTCAAGGATGGTAAATTGGAAAGAATCAATGAGATAGAATTACTTGATAAAATAGCACCTTATATCAAATCCAAACGATTCTTATCTGCTGCTCAAATAGTTGGTAACTATTATCAAGATAAATATCCAAAAATGGAATTGTCAGATTGGATTCATCTTGTGAGCAATATTAAGTAGATTTTTTAATGTTGATAAAGGAGAAAAAGGACAATGTGAAAAATATTAATATGATTGCCACAACGTTATCATTTATTAAAAAAAACCTGTTGTGAATTAAGTATTTACAAGAGAATTATTAAAATATGTTGATTAATAATGTTAAAATTATAATATGGAATTAAGTATTGAATACCGTTTTAGAGAGTTTATGTATAAAGCACATAAGAATAAATCAACTTCTAATGGGTATTTTAAAATGATGCCTGAAATTGAAAAATGGCTTATAGTTAATAAAGTAGTTAATCTTAATTTTAATTTATGGAGAGATACTGAACTTATAGTAGAAATAAATGGAAAACTAAATTCAGAATTTAGAATAAAATGGAAAGAATTAAATAAAAAAAGACACAACTGGTATAGTAGTCCATGGACTGCATGGAATAAATTTATTTTAGAAGAAAATATTAATTTAATTTTAGAAGAGGATTTTAACTTCAAGCATAAAGCCTTCCATCAAAACACAACAGAAACTGGCCTAATTTTCTCTCCACAACTTATTCAACGCTTCACAGCTTCCCTTCTCACCAAACCATTTGTCATTCTCTCAGGGCTAACCGGTTCAGGTAAAACAAAGTTAGCGCAGGCATTTGCAATGTGGATTTGCGAAGATAAAAATCAATATGCTTTGGTTCCTGTCGGAGCAGACTGGACCAACCGGGAACCACTTTTAGGGTATCCTAATAGTTTAAAAAGTAATCATTATGTCAAACCAGACTCTGGTGTTTTAGATATTCTTTTGAGAGCGCATGTTAATTTCCATGAAAATAATCAAGAACTGAGGCGTTGCAAACCTTATTTCCTCATTTTAGACGAAATGAATTTGAGTCATGTTGAACGCTATTTTGCAGATTTTTTAAGTGCTATGGAGTCGGGTGATGAGATTAAATTATACGCCGGAGGAAATCGATATGGAGAGTTTGATGACATGGATAATCCTGTCGAATCGTCCAAAATCCCGTGTCAAATATTATTGCCAAAAAATTTATTTATCGTAGGAACGGTAAATATTGATGAAACCACCTACATGTTTAGCCCTAAAGTCCTTGATAGAGCAAATACCATAGAATTTCGGGTGTCAAAAGAGGAAATGGGCAAATACTTGAAAGATGCAAAGCCGCTAAAAATAGATGCCATTAATACAAAAGGAAAAGAAAACTCAGAAAGTTTTATGCAGTTGGCGGCACGTGATTCAATCCAAATTGACCGCAAAAAACATAAAGATATATTTTTAGCCTTTTTTGAAAAATTACAAACTGTTGCAGCTGAATTTGGTTATAGAACAGCAAATGAAATGACCGAACTTGTTGCTTATTTAATTCATTTCGGATTAACAGACAACCAAGCAATTGATTTTGCCATCATGCAAAAATTATTGCCAAAATTACATGGTTCAAGATCTAAATTGAGTAAAACACTTCCAGCGTTGATGGAACTTTGTGAAGGGAAATATCCTATTTCCATGGAAAAATTAATGCGTATGCAAAAGGGTGCTGAAGAAAATGGATTTGCTAGTTATGCTGAGGCTTAATGGAAAGTAGAGACGGTAATTTAATCATTTCATTAGACCACATTACTAAGGGGTTAAAAATAGTATTTAAAGATGCTGACGAGCGCTTCTTTATTTCAGCTGACCATATACGCCATAATGAAGCGGAATATCAATTTACTGAAGGTGCATTTTATTCCTATGAATTATTTGAAGAAATAGATGCTGACAAAAACAAAACAGATTGGGAATTAGATCTGAGTCAGGGACTAAAAGGGGTTTTTAAACCATTTTCGAAATCGAATACCACTGAAGGGATCTTTGCTCCGAACACCTTCGTTGGAACACTTAGGGTTCCCCTGATGAAGGAAGACCAAAAAGCACATTTCCAAATTGAAGTGCAATCCTCTAAAATCGATTACAGAGATAAAGTCAACCTGAAAAATAAATTAGGTCAATACCGTTCGGAATATCAACTCATGTTGGAAGAAATAGTGGAGCATTCCATGGATTTAATCATGCAATACAATGTGCCAATTGAGCAAACCTATGAATCAGGTATTGAACAGATCTCTGATAAAGAACTCTATCAGCGATTTATTTTTGTTCGAAGTTTGTTTAAAAACCAAGAATTTGAGGAAGCTGTTCAGAAAATAATTTCGAATCCTGCCACAAAATGGGAAACGGAAATAGAAGAGCGAGATGTGCGAAGCATTCGTCGTTTTACCTCAAAAAACATACGACAATTGGTGTCGGGAAATAACCGGATGAATTTACCAAGGCAAATAGGTGAATTAACGAGTATACCCCATAAAATAAGTTCAAGTCGCAAAATTGAATCTGTTGATACCGCTGAAAACCGATTTATTAAACATATCCTCAGTTCTTTTGAGGAATTTTGTCAGTCGATTCATACCAAGTTAGAAAAGGCAAAACTTTCAACTGAATCAGCTGAAGTGAAGGCTATATCACAACGATTGGATAATTTATTAAATCAACCTTTTTTTAAGGAAATAAATCGCCCGGATACCTTAAAAATTAACAGTCCTATTTTACAAAGAAGAAGTGGTTATCGAGAATTATTACGCGCTTGGTTAAGATTTCACGTGACGACCCAATTGAGTTGGAAATTTGATAAGGATGAAAATAATTTATTTACAGGTGGTAAAAAGGATATTGCATCCCTTTATGAATATTGGGTTTTCTTTGTCTTACTTAATACCCTTTTAAAGAAATTCGGTGATCATTCAATTAAGAATACAAAAGATTGGATTAAAGCGTTAATTGTTTCAGATAAATATGGTTTGGGCTTAACCTTGCAAGAAGGAAAGACGCGTGCTTTTGAATTTGAATATACGAAGGGAAAAAGACCATTGATGATTAAGTTCTATTATAATCGTTCATTCCCAGGAGGAAGAAAATATGGAGAAAACAAAAGTGCAGGTTCCTATTCCAAATCGTTTAGACCAGATTACACCTTATCCGTTTGGCCTTTGAATTTAGATCAAAACCAAGCAGAGGAGACAGAATCTATCGTTCATATTCATTTCGATGCGAAGTATAAAGTGGATTTTTCTTATTTTAAGGAAGATAATCCAACAGCAGATGAGTTATCACAGCTTGAAAACACGGAACAATTAGAACCGGAAGAAATCGCCGCTGCGATAGTCACAGGTATTCGCGAAAATGAAGAGCGTCAAGGTATTTATAAGAATGTCGACCTCTATAAAATGCATGCCTACAAAGATGCTATTCGAAGATCTGGGGGTGCCTATATTTTATATCCAGGAACATCTCAAGAAGGCGATCCATTTAGGGGCTTCCACGAGATTCTTCCGGGTGTAGGCGCATTTTCACTTCGACCAAACAATGAAGGACAAGCGTCCGAAAATATCAAGCAATTTATTGATAAGATTATTGCAAATTTAGAGGACGTCTTATCACAAAGGGAAGAAATGGCAAAGTCAATATATAAAGTATATGCTGAAATCCCGGCACCAATTAAGGATTCCAGTATCGATCAACTTTGTCGCGAGATGCAGATCACCGCAAATCCTAAAGATATTCAAGTATTAGTCGGTTACTATAAAAATAGTGGTCACTTAAATTGGATTGAAAATAATTTAAAGTACAATATTCGATTCGGAGAGAAATATCAAGTAAGCGGGCCAATGCTTTCTGCAAAGTTCTTAGTTCTGCATGGAGATGAAGGGTTTCATCAGACTCATATTTATGAATTGGAAACTCAATCTGGAATGATAATAGCCAAAAACGAATTAAAAACTATTGGCAAAACTAGTTATCCCGGAAAACCTAGTCATGATTTTTATTACCTGTACCAGCTAAAAAGAAAAATACAATTAGATGATTTTATTTTTAATGGCGAAAGTGAAATAGTTAAGACAAAGCTTTCAGAATTAAAGACTTCTTCCCTACCATTTACTATTTCATTGTCAGAACTTTCAAAAATTAGAATTTCGCGATAAAAATCACGATTTTTGAGGTGCTTTTTTAAAGGTTACTTCCCACTTTTTGGACTCTTCATAATTCCGGCCGGAAAGTAAGTTCAGTCCAAAAATCCGTGTTTCACATTTGTATATAACCCTCTACAACCATTGCTATTGCTACATAATTACTTTCTGTATCGGGGGAAAGTAGAAGCAGTATTAGTCTATATGACTTAGTAAAAAACTAAAATCAAATTTTTAGACTTGAATAAAGCTTAAAAGATTTTATAAGTGCTGTTTTAAAAAAATAATACTAAAATATTACTTTTCTAAATCCTTTTTATGCTTCCAATTCTTATACACTTTAGATAATACAAAATCATTTGCCCACAAATTAGGACAATTAGAATCACCTTAACAAATCTTTCAGCTTAAGTGAAGCTTCATTTACTAAAGCCCCATTCCCTCTAAATCTTTTAACATACACTTGCTAATCTTGATCATTAGCATTGAAAAAGTAATTAATAAAAGAGCAGTAGATGCCATTTTAACTGCGTTTGAAATTCGA
>Ga0214919_10004893_pt1 | contig 19271 bp, 20 predicted proteins | sample LL1503_MetaG_FD_177994 | JGI IMG/M metagenome (GOLD analysis project Ga0214919, IMG submission 177994) | Freshwater microbial communities from Lake Lanier, Atlanta, Georgia, United States - LL-1503 | ecosystem: Environmental > Aquatic > Freshwater > Lake | place: USA: Georgia | collected...
AGGGGCACCCAGATTCGCGGCACTAATGGCACATCTAATGGAATTGTGCCTATGTTGAAGGTATTCAATAACACGGCTAGATATATCAGTCAGGGCAGTGGACGCCGTAATGGTTCATTTGCCATCTATATTGAACCATGGCATGGCGATATTGAAGCCTTTTTAGAAATGAAAAAGAATCAAGGCGATGAAGAGATGAAGGCTCGTGACCTTTTTTACGCCTTATGGACGCCCGATTTATTCATGGAGCGTGTGAAGGAAAATGGCAAGTGGACGCTTTTTTGCCCGCATATATGCCCTGGCTTATCATCGGCTTATGGTCAAAAATTCAACACATTATATTGTAAATACGAATCCGAAAACAAGGGCATTAAAACCATGAATGCGCGGGATTTATGGTATAAGATTTTGGATGCGCAGATGGAAACAGGTACCCCTTATATTTTATATAAAGATAGTGCCAATAAAAAATCAAATCAGAAAAATCTTGGCACTATTATGAGCTCCAATTTATGTAGTGAAATTATTCAATATAGTGACGCGACTGAAACCGCGGTATGTAATCTGGCGAGTATTTCTCTCCCTGCGTTTGTAAATCTAGAAACCAAAGAGTTTGATTATGAGGAGCTTCATAAAGTGGTAAAGGTCGTCGCTACTAATTTGAATAAGATTATAGATATTAATTTTTACCCTACTGAGAAAACTAAGCGTAGTAATCTGCTTCATAGACCTATTGGCATAGGGGTCCAAGGATTGGCGGATGCGTTCATACTTATGGATGTGGCCTTTCATAGCGAGGAGGCAAAACAAATCAATAAGTTAATCTTTGAAACTATTTACCACGGAGCATTAGAGAGAAGCAATGAGCTGGCTATACAGCGACATCCTGTTATGAGTAAACTACATAACTATTTAGCAGATGAACAGACGTATTCCTTATCGCCAACGGTGGCATATAATAAAATGACTAATCATGAACCTGTGAAATTTCCTAGGTCATGTCCTCCAGATGATGTTGCACTATATAAACAATATAACCCTATTATAGCGGAATTTCGTAATTTGTCTACTAGGCATGCTGGGGCATATAGTTCCTTTAGTGATTCACCTGCAGCTCAAGGCTTTTTACAGTTTGATTTATGGGATAAAGAACAAGGAGACGAGAGATATAATTGGACTGCGCTAAAACTGTCTATTCAAAAATATGGCCTACGTAACTCGCTTTCAGTAGCGCCAATGCCTACGGCAAGTACGTCGCAAATTTTAGGTAATAATGAATGTTTTGAACCGTTGACAAGTAACATATATAGCCGCAGAACAATGGCGGGTGAATTTATAGTGGCGAATAAGTATTTGATGCGTGAATTGATTTCTCTCGGTTTATGGAATGATAAAATAAAAAATAATATTGTAGCTAATAATGGAAGTATACAACAAATAATAACTATACCGGAACATATTCGTAATAAATATAAGATTGTATGGGAAATGCCTATGAAACATTTGATTGATATGGCATGTGATAGAGGAATATATATTTGTCAGAGTCAGAGCTTGAATTTATGGATGGAAGATCCGAATTATAATACGCTAACTTCTATGCATTTTTATTCTTGGAAACAGGGACTTAAAACAGGAATTTATTATTTACGCAGAAAGGCAAAACATCAAGCACAACAATTTACTATAGAACCTGATAAACAGCCGGATAGTGCCGATGATACTATTTGTGAGATGTGTTCGGCTTAACACTTATATTGAGTCATGCTTTTAGCTATCACATTCTTCATCTTTTCTGCTTCATGTATCTCATCAAGCGACTCGCCTAATGAGATATCGGCATCCATAATTATGTGTTGCAGTAAGGTGACTAGTGGCGAAAGCAGTTGTATCTTCTCTTCAACTGATAAGAGGGGTAGGTTGTCTTTAATAAAGACATTGTTTTCTGTTTCTTCCATATATGTTAGATATGGCTCATTATCATATAACGGCAATTCGGCTTGGCAACGTAATAGTACAATTAAACACATCATGCGGGTGAATTGTCGGCCAAAGTTGTCTTCTGTGGCGGGAAATACATATTGAGTTAGCCATGGATAAGTATTGAAAATGTCTAATGGGGATGATGTGTCTAGGTGTTGAATGTATTGTTCTACATCTTGGTCTTGATCTGGCTCTTGCTCTTCCTCATACTCATCCTCTTTCTTAACATCTGGAATATATATTTGGTAATCCGCTATTTTCGCAGAGTCGCAAAAATCTGTATCTCCAATATCAGACCATTCAATCCCTGACAAATAGCCATTAGTTGCGCTATATGGATTCGTTATAGATTGTTCCTTACCTGGAGAGATAAAGCCGCTACCTCTTAAACTATTGTATTGATTCGTAGCACAATCAACACAATATCCTACAAATACGCCGTTCCACGACCCGTTTCTTGAACACGCAATACACTCGGTTGGTCCTGTGCCTGGTATCATATCTAGTACCCAATCCATGGGGAATGTACTGGTATATAACTCATTGTCATATACGTAATAATTTCTCTTCTCTCCGCAAATTTTAAACTGGTGTGACATTTTAGTGTTTTGTATAATAAAGTAATTAGAATAAATACATTTCAATTTTTTTAAGGGAACCAAGGTTCCCTTAGGAACCCTCCTTCACCTTAGGTGAAAAAGTTGGGTTGACTTAGCCCCCGTGTTTATTATATATCAGTAATATATGTATAAACGAAGAAATACTAAACGACGAAATATTAAACGAAGAAATAAAACAAAATACAATAGAAGAATTCAACGTGGAGGCAATGATAAGTTAAATTCAGGCAATGATAAGTTAAATCCAGACATAATAATGCAAAGAATGCTTGATATTTTTAAAAGAAAAAACAATAGAAATAAAGCTAAGTATGCAAGTGTATATAGTAGTCCATTTAATTTTTCAGAATATAATATTTTATTTGATGATGGTACTTATGTAATATATAATGGTCCTGGCCCAATTGACTCTTGTCTAAGATTTATGTGTTTTTATAAGGACGGGCTTTATATTGTACAAACAGATGGTATTAGTAAATGTGGAGGCACCTCGTCAGGTAATTATATTCTGGAATCATTGAAATTATTTGCCACGAGGTACGGGTATAATAAAATAATAATCCCTATTGACACTTCTGAATTACCGTTGGATTTTGGCAACACAACAGAACATATTATGATAAATTTAAGTGGATTATACTTGTTAACAACTGGTGAAACATGGTATAATAAACACGGGTTTTATGCTGAAATATTTACACCAGAAGAAAACATGGAAAATAAAGAGAATAATTTAAGAATAATAAATTTATCGCTTAACGATTGGTTGAAAAATGTAAATGATAAAGATAAAGAAAAAAGATTTATTTTTCACATATTTTCTAAAATAATTAGAGAAATGGAAAGAACTATGGATAATACAAGTATTAAAGATATATTTTCATTCATCAAAAATAGGATACGAGAATCATGCGACAAAACATGTAATATAGAGGATAAACTAGACTTTTTAGAATATGATAGACTCATCGCATTAGTATGTAATCGGTCCAATCTTAAATTTGGATTAAATGATTTAGTTTTATATGTGTAACGTTATAACAAGCAATATATAATTATAGTATAAATATAATTACGACAGTTCTATATATTATACAATGGAATCAAATATTTTAGTTTTATCATCTCTATTTTTTATTACGAATACTGCCACTGCCTTTATAAAAGAATATTATGTATATTCATTCTTATTTGGTTTGCTTACTACAACTTCTCTCGTTGTTCATTCTAACGATAACATTTATACAAATGTTATAGATAAAATGGCGATATCATCTATTGTCATATGCGGAGCATATACTTTATATAATAAAATACACATTGATAATTGGTTGAATTGTTCAATCGTTATAATTGCCTTTGCTCTGTGTATTTACTTATATATTTATGGATTTATCAACAAAAAATATTGTTTCTGTGATGATAAATGTGTTGCTAAAAAATACCATTTTGTGCTACATATTATAAGCTCGGTCGGGCATCACATTATTATATTTTTATAAAAATTAAAATTAAAATTAAAATTAAAATTAAAATTGAAATGAATATAAAGTATTTTAATAAATCTAACAATACAATGGCAGAGGTAACACGTTATTATAATGCGACGGGCTTGTTTGTAGTAAATTATACATACAACGGTGTAGTGTATGTAGGACCATTTCCGGAAGAGTGGGCAAAGAACCATATTCCAAATACTGGCCCAAATGAATGTGGCAATTGTGTGTATTATGGGTCAATATGTAGTGAGCGAAAGAAAATGTTTCTTGGATATTGTGCAAACTGTGCTAAAGATTATGGTGGGGAACGAGGTCGTGGGTTAATAGGATTTGGCGAAGAAAATCCGGGGATGATGTGTTATCCAAGCATCTATGATATGTATATGAAGGAGGTTAATTTGGAGAGCTTGGACACGAGTGAGGTTTCCAATGTCACAAAAAGCACGGAATTTGATATGTGGTATTATGAATCGGATATGGATATGGATATGGATGAGGGCGAACCGAGTAATGATAAAGTTGTTGTGCGCAATGGGGTCATCTTGGACACTGATGCATATGAAGCCAACATTGCGGATTAAGACACAAAAATTTGACACAAGATGAGATTAATATTGTTTTGTACGGGAATATCCAAGAGGCTCAATAAATATAATGAATGTAATGAATGTAATAAATGTAATGAATGTAATGAATTGTACTATTTAATCAGTACACTCTGAAATATCGTCCTCAGAACTTTTTGCTGCCTCATCATCATCACTTTCCCAGTCATCTATTGGTGTTTTTTGAATATTAAGTGCGGTCCAAGCACTTGGTTCCATCCCCCACCTAACAAGTCGTTCACCTGACCTATCTTGTTCCGTTTTAGACTCCTGGCTGTATGGATACGCAAATCTCTTTTTTTTTTGGACGCCCGTTTTCCAATCAATATTCCAACACCATTCTACATATTTTGGACTTTTATATCCATATTCGTCAGCTGGTTTATACCATGACTCTTCTTCTTCATCCTTCCTATCTTCTAAATCCAATTCCCATCTAAGTAGGTTAGATTCTCTCGTCAACTCCTCAATATTTAATTCGTTTCTGTCAATGAAATCATAATATGCCGTAGATGGTCTTAGAGCCCAATCAACAGATATGTCAGGAATTAGACTGCTGTTTATACAATGCATTGGAAACAACACATTTTGTGATAATAAGTCGCCTTTTCTTAAACATCCTATAAACGCATCAATCCTGTCCAACTCGTCACGGTTAACATTCTCTTCTATTTTGCGTTTTTGATGGTGTAACTTCCTAATTTTCTGCATCATCCCTTGTATTTTTTCTTGACCCAATCGTGTCAGCGTATGCCCATCCCATAAACTGAGGTGACTATGACATGCCCCGATGGTTGACTCAATCATTTTGACGGATTTGTCTATTATTTTTATATCTGTTTTATATCCATTTAAACGCTCAACCTCATTTTCCCGCAAGGCGGAGTAAATGAGCCATTCAATCTTAACGCTTTGCTTCATCTGTTTTTTTTGCGCCTTCTGCCTAATTTGTATTTGTTTTTCCATTTGAGCAAGTCGCATGCGTGTTTCTCCCCCTAGAGCATCACGCTTACACCACACTTTCCTTTTTGACTTGTCTAATCTTTTAGATAACTTGGCATTAACCTGTTTGTAATAATATTGTCTAAGTTGCTGCTCCAACCACTCAGGTTTACCTACCTTTCTCCATTCAACATCGGCCATATAAGTCATGTGTGCGCTAGCTGGGTCAGTCTCATCATATTCAGTGCCAAAAGCAATGAATCCAGGACCACGGTCATCTCCGCATTCGCGATACAACATGGCGCATTGTCGGCAGTAGCCTATTATTACGCCGCACCATGACGCATCGGTCATACAGGCGCTACATTCTGACCCAGTGTTAGAGAGTTGAGAATACGCCCAATTGCGGGGAAATTGTTCGGCGAAATGTATGCCGTTTAGCCAATAGTGATTTGACGGCTTACCTGTTGCGTTGTCCATACACACAATCGGATTCTCGTCTTGAAATATGTGCGCCATTGATAGTTCGGTTAAAGCATGTGTCTTAATAAGTTATGTAAAAAACAATTTCAATTTTTACGGGGGTTGAGCTACCACCAAGCTGAGATACGCTGAGAAGGGGTTGAAAAGTACAAATTGACTTATAATGTAACATAATAATGTTATTCATCTAATAACATTAATGCCATTGCTGAATAATTATGTAAATCTAGTAGTGTATCTCTAATCCCTTCATCATTTATTAAGTTTACACCATTTTTTGTTATAGACATAGTACGATGTAACTTATCTTCTATTCGCATCAGAACACCAATAACTCCATATTTAGCAAAGGCGTCACCATAATCAATATTTTTTTTTGTGAATAATTCCAATGCCTCATTCTGAATTTTTTTCATTTGTTCAACTCTATCCATTCTGTAATAAATAATATAAATAATCTCTTTATATTATTTTATGATACACATTAATGTTGATGAACGTTAAAGAGTGTTAAAGAGTGTCCTTGTACTGTCGCAAGCACTTCTCCACTGCGTCCTTAATCGGCGACACGTTGGGGCAACATTCCTCCAACCGACTCGTGTCTAACATATTATTTGACCTATCCGACGCAATAATCTTACGCTGCTCCTCCTGGCTAAAATTCTTCCATGTAAACGCAGGGTCTACAATATCCCTATACATGGTCAAGATTTCATTATGGCTAATCACCCCAGGATTGGTGAGATTCATTGTACCTACCAATTTTCGCCGCATCATGTCCACTACAATCGGCAACAACTCTGGTAAAACAGTCATAGAATTAGGAATAGAACAGATATTCTCATATGTGGTAATCTTAGTAATAAAATTCCGCCCATTCTTCTCTCCAGTAATAGGCATTCTAATACGTAAGTTCAAGACTTCATCCGAATATAAGTGCATTAACCTATCAGTAAATCCCTTCACCACTGAATAGGATGACCCGAAAAAATTAGGCAATGAGTTTTCGTTAAACCCGTCACCACTATCTAAAGCGTGTTCTTCATCATACTTAAAAATACATCCTGTTCCCAAATAAGTATAATGAATATTCTTTCGCTTAGCAATTTCGCAAAGAAGCAAAGGAGAGAAAAGATTATCTCTCACATTCTCAACCAACTTCCCTTCCTGCTCCAAATAATCAATCGTGGAAAAAACATGGTCTCCAATTTTACCATGGGTTCTTCCGATAAATGATACAATATGTGTAGGCGCGACACGGTCAATCTCAGCGAGCAATTCATTTTCATTATCTATGCGCGCTTGACCTATATGAAACAAATCCTTATTGCCCTCATCAATAATCTTTACAAACTGTTGCCCAATCCAGCCCTTAGCTCCGTAAATAAGAATAGTCATAACGTTATCCGGATTTGCCATTATTTATTATATTATTTATTTGTGTTTATATTCATTTTATTGTATTTGTTTTATAATCGCGATATCAAATGGCTAAGCAGGCCTTTTGCTTCATCACAATACTCGCTAATATCAATATCCGAATTCATTTTACAGTAACAACGCAAACAGATAATCGCATCATTTAGCGCATTATGTAGCTTAACAGGCCTAATGCCGAATAATCGCTCATGAAGTCCAATTAGAGCAGTGAATTTATCAGATGGGTTAACCAGACACATTTGCATCGTACAGGCGAGTTTGTTAGACGTTTTAAAATAATCCCAGTTATATCCTAATCGGCGCATTTCAATAATGATTATATTTAAGTCAAACTCCATGTTGTGCGCGATAATGAGGTCAGATGCGTCATATATGCGCATAAAATCCTCAATTACCTCACTAATCGGAACACCGATTGATTTAGACATATCTGCTGTAATGCCGTGAATGTCGCTGGCTATTTTGTCGGGCGCTAGTAATATTTGGTCTGGTAGTCGCACTGTCTTATTATAGACCCTTAATATTTTATGGGTATCCGTGTCATATGACACGATGCCTATTTGAATTATATAAGGGAGGGTATCTAATGGCGACGAATACGGCGATTTCCCCCTATATAATCCGGTGGTCTCAGTGTCAATTGCGGTTATTACTGGCATGGTTGTGTGTTAGTTATGTGCTTTTAGAAAACTAAAAAATTTCATTTCAATTTTAAAGGGAACCAAGGTTCCCTTTGAAACCCTCCTTTCTGTTAAGGTAGATGCTAGGGTAGACATTACTAATCCGCAGGATTTACCGCTAAAATAGGAGCCTTCGGCGCAAATCCCGCGGCAAAATCCCCCGATTTTTGCGTCGGGTGGGCAATTTATGCTGTCAAAATCTAGTAGACCTACACATATTACACCCTCATATATCGTCACAGTTATTTAATATATTATATCAAGTTTAACCCCCCGACGCAAAAACCGCGGGATTTGCGCCGAAGGCTCCTATTTTAGCGGTAAATCCTGCGGATTAGTAATGTCTACCCTAACAAAAAGGAGGGTTCCTAAGGGAACCTTGGTTCCCTTACTTGGTTCCCTTACTTAATAATATTGTTATAATATATGTCAAAAAAAGTGGTAGCCCCACGGTTAAGAGAGGCCAAAAAAGCATATCCACAATCAGCTCCAACAACAGACCAATCTTATTTAGATGTTGTTATTGGAGCGCATGGCGGTGATGATTCTTCTGTTAACTTGTTGAAGGAATGTATAACAATTATAGTGCGAATGAGAATACCATGGGATTTGCCGTCATTTATGATGTTATATAAAAATCTTAGGGTAAACTTTGCCTTAGGTATTCCAGGAACGTCTGCTCCTATGAATAAAATAGGTGATGATGAGGTGTTATCGTCAGACGAATTAGTATTACAAATAGTTATGTCTGCTGCGCAAGAAGAGCGTGACATAATTAATAACTATTTTAGGTCTGGACAACCTCCTCTTCCTACGCCTAAAAAACTATATATAGAAGGTATTCGTCATTCTTTAAGATATATGTGGCATCAAACCTTTCCTGCCGATTTCGCCGCATTACCTGATAAATGGGGCGATGAACTTGAATATATTTATAGTCGTGGACAAATATGGGTATCAAAAAAATTAACACCAACGTCACACGGCATAACATTTACTATTTGCCCAAATTCGGGCGAACGTACGAGCGACTTTCGATCGCATTATGGTCCGGCGTTAGCGTTATCTAAAAATAAAGACGGGTCGGTCACTCCACTCATAAATATTGATGGATGGTTACAAGATTCAAATAATTTACTACAAAACGCAGTAGCACGAGAAGCATTTTTTAGATGGCGTAAAGTAGATGGGGTTCCTGAATCAAACATACAAAAAGCCAGAACGTTATTTGATAAATGCCTAGAAAAGCAAACAATAACATTAAGTGAATGGATAGTATTTTTATACACTTTACAAATATATGATGGAAATGTATTTCATCCCGCATGTAGACCTATAACAAATGCTAAAGGCAAAGACCTTAACCCAGAAGAAGCGGTTAAGGATAACCGTTCGGACAATTATGTCCAATCACAATCACAAGGCCTTTTTGATGAGATGGTTCAAGCACAAAAGGCACCATTACGTAGTTTTAATAAACAACATATGGATTCGCTAGCTCGTGAAGGCAGGGCTAAAATGCGTACAGCGCTAGCAACTGCAAGAAAAAGTGTTATGTTAGACGATGTACTAGAGGAGGATTTACGCGAAGATGATATTTTGAGGTGTGCCTATCCAACTGATGAATCAGTTGAAGAGTGTTTACACGCAGATATGCCATCAGAAGTGTTGACTAGAGAAGAAGTAGTAGAAGTAGATAACAACATGCTTGATGCTGTAACATGGTTTGATGAAAATCGCGCATTAGCAACAAGTGCGGGAGCAAAAGTTGTGGAAAGACCTTTAAAAGAATATGACCCGGATAATGATAAGTTTAGGGTTGAATTTGTTCCCGTACCAACAGAAGCTGGGGCAAGAGACCCAGATAATGATGACAAGTTACTCACAGAAGAAGACGCATTAGAACAATATAAAAATTCTCTACCGTTTAAGCTATCATCGCTCCCAGGCAGTCCTAGCGATGAAACTCTGAAAGCTAACTTTGAAAAAGAATATGGTAACCCTAAAAATTGGCCTAAGGGAGGCACCCGAAAACGCCGAAAAAATAATAAACGATATACCAAAAAGCAACGAAAAATAAAGAAATCTAAAAAAAATAAAACGAATAAAAGAATTAAAAGAATTAAAGGACATAAAATGAGTAAAAGCAGGAAATACTAGATTAACAATAATCCTTACACGGAGCGAAACTACGCCTGTGCCACTCAGTAATCCCGTAAGTTTTAATCCCGTCCATGTGCTTTTTAGTGCCATACCCTTTATTCGTATCTAGCCCATAGTAAGAAGATAGAAGTGGATTATTACAACATAATTCATCAATATAGTCATCCCGCGCCACCTTGGCCAAAATAGAAGCCGCTGCAATAGCAGAGTATTTATTATCTCCGCCTTCAATACACAAATGCTGGACCTGTTCTAGCATCCCCTTGTCTATATTCATCCGCATATATGCTTTAAAATAATTCCCATCTACTAGCAAGAGATACTTTGACAAGGGTAAATCTATTGACTGAGCGCGTATATTAGAAACCGCCTGATGCATTGCCTGTTGTGTAGCTTGTAAAATATTAATATCATCAATCGTTTTTTCGTCGGCAAATGTAATAGACCAGAATAAAGCATTTTGTTTAATATATTCAGACACCTCAGTAATCTTCTGTTTAGAATGGAATTTTTTACTGTCCTTCATTTTACTATGGTCAAAACTGTCATCTTTAGGTAAAACGACTGCCGCTGTATATACCCTTCCGAACAACGGTCCTCTACCAGCTTCATCTATACCAACCTCCATTATATCTGGCGATTCATTGTGATAGGGTAATAATGTTGGTTTTTTAATAGCTTCTGCCATAATATTTTCTATTAATAGTTATTATATTTATTTTTAATATAATAATTAAATCAATTTTATAAACTTTTTTCCATATATATAGAATGAATACAATGTATCAGGCATTATTTTTATTTTTAATCCTATTAGTAGCATTATTATTATGTTCATTTTTAGGTGGTAACTGTAGTAAGACTGTAGAAGGACTAACAAGTAGTGTTAATAGTGAGGATAAATTATTACACGTTGTTACAGGCAGTGAATGCTCTAGTCCAAGTAATTGTGTATATAATCACTATACTCGCGTAACAACCCCTTTATTATTTTTTGGACCCAAATATTCAACAGCAACTATGTATCCTACTAATACTGGATATATGCTTACAGTAGTGTATAGCGACGGACAATATGAGGGATTTAATGAAATTGGAACTTCTGCTATTTCAGACCCAGAAGGAACTAAAAAATATCATGACGCTACATTACTTGGCACAGATGGGGGAACTGCCACAGTTAATATTGATAGTAAGGGAAATATGACTCTTCACGTGACTCGTTTAGGTGGAATATCTACGTTATATACGCCAAATAATATTGATAACACTACTACTAATACGAACACTGATGGGTCAGATAGCAATACAAATACAGGGTCTAGTGTTAGCGCGTCTGATTATAATTCAGTATATACAGCGGCGTATAATGCGGCATATAATAATTTCTTTAACCAAGAACATATCAATTATGATAATGAAAATGATAACCCTGATATGACTACATCAGATTTGTCGTCAATATATTCAAGCTCACTTCCGCCTGGAATTCCTGCTAGCCAAATTCCACGTGGTCAAGAGGATTTATATATATTAAAATCGGAGGTAGTTCCACCAGTATGCCCAGCATGCCCGGCATATCCACCAGTATCTAGTAGTACATCAGGCTCGTCTGGTTCTAGTAAGAGTTCTATCCCACCATGTCCTGCATGTGACCGTTGTCCCGAGCCTAGTTTTGATTGTAAAAAAGTTCCCAATTATAAATCTAGTGGCGGCAGAAGCAATAGTAGCAATATGCCTAATCCTATTGTAGGAAGTTATTCAATGTTTGGCGTGTAATTTCCTGGTTTTAACACACTTCTTATTCATTTGAAATGTCGCGCCTCTTTCACTCTGCGGCACAATTTTAATAATACATTTAGATTTTTTACCATATAAGGGTTCAGTACAACCCTTTTCTTTTTTCTGTTTACTATCTACTTTTGAGTGTGCTTGTATAATCGGTTCAACCTTCATTGTAACCGGGTCAGCCGTACACCGCGACCTAAAGTTTTCATATCGCTCTCTCACATCACAATAAGATAAATGAGATGTTTTCTTAAGCATTTTATTTATTAACTCATGTAAATTATAAACATATCGGGAAAAGGTATCTCGGTTAGCCATTTCGCTCATAGTAATCGGCATCTTTTTATAATTTTTTACTAAATTCATGCGACAATATTTACAAGGTAAAGTATACTGAAGACTAAGCATAAAATCCCGGTAATGTTTTTTATCAGCTGGTGTCGGGGTGACAGGGTAATTGAAGCTCATGGTATGTAAAAAATGCCACATACTGGGTCCCCATACTGAGGTGAGCATTCCATCTCCACTAACAAAATCATTTTTTTTATATGTTCTATTTTTACGTAACGATGTCTTCATACATAAAAGAATATATAATTTATAATAAAAATATAATAAATGTATATTATAATATGAATAATACACCATTTCAATATTACGCAAATGAATCTAAAAATATATGCGCATGTATGATGCTATCTATTATTCTTATTATTGTATTTATAATAAGTCCTCTAAACTCATTTGTATTAGCATCGCGATTTGGTAAAATCATTATATTACTTCTTTTAGCATACATTTTATGGAAAAATTATATTATTACGACTAATTTTGCGACGCAGTCTAATACGACTCTAATGGACGGGCAGTGGACAACAGTAAAGACAAACTTAACATGTAGTTATATTTTCTCTCTATTTATATTTATTCTACTATTTACAGTATTAAGACAAATGTTTTAAAATTGTTGTCTCCGTCTTAGTACGTATTGAACTTGTTCTCACTTTTACTACCACTTGCATAATTCGTTCATAATAAAGACGGTCATTTTTATAATCGCCTTTATTAATTTCTATCAAAGTTCCATCATATTTTCTAAATAACATAACGATATTAAATATATAGCTAAATCTTTAAATTCATTCGTTCAATCAAATTCTTCTTTATAAATATATATAATATGTCATTCAGAAGTGTTAATTTTAAAATGCCTCAACCTCCATCATTTTTAACTAATATTATGAACAATACTGGCGTGCGCATATTAGGCATTGCACTGTTATTGGTAATTATTGCAATCGTTATGTATTATTTTGTATATAAACCATATGTAGAACCTGCGACAAATCCTACATATAAGGCGAATGGTGGAACCGCCAATGACGGGTCAAGTAATAAGCATGCGGAATTAATGATGTTTAGCACAGATTGGTGCCCTCACTGCCAAGCAGCTAAACCAGAGTGGGAAAATTTGAAATCGGAGTATGAAGGGAAGACGATTAATGGATATGTCGTAACATTTACGAATGTAGACTGTACGAATGAAACTCCTGAGGTTGAGGCTTTGATGAATAAATATAAGATTCAGGGATACCCGACTATAAAATTATTGAAAGACGGTCAGGTGATTGAATATGATGCGAAACCGACGAAGGCAACCATGGAACAATTCTTGAACACTGTCCTTTAACACACTTTTAAGAAAAGTGTAGCAAAAAACTTCGTTTACGGGGGCAATCCCCCGTATAAAAAAGTTGATGCAGCTTGTATACCCTTTTCCAACAATTCTTTTCTTAAACTAGATGATGACAAGGCTTCCTTAATATACGAAATATGTAGACGCGATGTATTATAAGTTATTTCATTAGGAATGCTTATTTGTTTTTTTTCAGTATCTACGTTTTCAATTAGTTTATGAATAAAGTGGAGCATATAATCTAATATAGTAGAATCGTCATTTATGTTATTGTTATTAGTATCGCTGTCAACCGTATAATTATTTTTAAGCCCCAAGATTTCATCCACGTTCGTATGTTGTTCTAAACAGAAACTCAACGGGTAATTACTAATTACTCCACCATCCACAAAGCATTTATTATTTTCACAAAAAGGCGAAATGAAAATAGGTAATGCTGCGGTCATATGTAGGGCGTCCATCAGTTGTAACTCTGGATGTGTAGTGTGCGAAATATCTATTGCCTTAAATTCATTTAATTCCAAAGAAAATACATGAAAATCAATGTTGGAATATACAAACAACTCTTGTAAAGTGATTTGGAGAGATAAATCCTTGGCTTTTAGTAAAGAGGTGAATATAACTTCAATAAACTTTTTATCAAATATACCCTTATTGCCATAGGCTTCCAAAATTTGTTTCGCATGAATAGGGAAAGCCTCATGCCATGGTCTATTTAGTATATAATTATTCAGTATTTGCCAGTCAAATTTCATACAAATCATTGCTCCTAGGAAGGCTCCAGCAGAAGTGGCATAAATACTTTCAATTTCCGAGATTTGTAAGTATTTCTCTTTGTCAAGATGTTGAACTGCGCCGAGCGCCATAATTGCATTAGGTCCGCCACCAGATATTACCAAATGTTTGATTGTCATAGTTGATATAATAAATATGTATTTAATTTCATTTCACTATAACTTTACAATATATCAAATATATTTTTTTCTACAATACCTGTAAATTACATGGCGAACATATTTACGCTGGAAAATTTAGAAGATTTTTCAGAAAAGTTGAATATAGACGATTTATATGAGAAAAAGCATAATTATGATATTAGTAAACTCGCCTTATTCAATAAAATCCTGAATCGTATTCACGTAAGAATTAAAACCACGTCTAGACAAAAAATGGACGAGAACTTCTGTTGGTATGTAGTGCCGGAAATTATTATTGGGGTGCCTAGATATGACCAAGGCGCATGTATTGCGTATTTATTAGATAAGCTGACTGATAATGGGTTCATTGCGAAATATATTCATCCAAATACGTTATTTATATCATGGCAACATTGGGTTCCAGGATATGTTCGTACAGAAATTAAACGTAAAACTGGGGTTGTTTTAGACGAATATGGAAATAAAATAGGGGAAGAAGATATTCCTAATGTAGGAAAATCTAGTTCTAGCTCAAATTTAAATGTACCCGTAAATTCACATAACAAAGATTTAGCGAAAAATATTGCGGCAAAGAAATATACACCAATTAATGCATATAAACCTTTAGGCAATTTTTAAAAAAAAATATATTTTTTCTAATGAATGTATATAATGACAGGAGGAAGAAGACAACGAACTGCGCGCCGCACAAGATCCCGCTCTGCTGCTAAGACAATGAGACGTTCCGCTGCCAAGGCAAGAACCGCTGCTCGCATGGCTAGCCGTGCTGCTAGCCGTGCTATGGCTGCGTCCAGAGCTGCTTCAAAGGCAGCATCTAGATCATAAATATTAACGCATTCATTTATAATGTGTAAAATTTAATTATAATTTTACATATTATATCACCTTTTAGGCATAGACATTGGTTCTAAAAATTTAGGTTCTACGCTGTCTATTTTAGGGTTTACTTGTGGTTCTATATTTTGGTAATTTTCTTCTCTAAATTCTAATGAGGAAGGGGAGGGGGAAGGCGCGCCTGTACTAGGAACTGTAGGTCTTAATATTTTTGTTTCTGGGGATGTTTCTTTCGTCATTGTAGTAGGTTGTATTTCTGGTTCTTTAAAGTCCATATTAAGTTTCGTATCATCAGTCATGTTAGGAGCAACGAGTTCTTTGTTGCTAAAATTCATGATAGGGCCCTCTTTATTAGTAGCTGTGATAGGTTCAACATCAGGTACATATAATGCCTCCGCTGATTTTTCCAATGTTGTAATCTGGCGTTGCGTGGTTTCTAAAATCTTTGACTCTACAATAGCTTCAAATATTTTAATCCCCTTTACATAGTTGATTTCACAGGATAAATATAAATCAATAATTAATGACCTGGTCTCCTTTATAATTTCTTGTAAAGACATTTCAGTTAATTCCGGATGAATAATAATGCGTTTATTTTTACTATTAGGGTCAATTACATAAGTAAATAGTTTATTAATAACCGTCAACAATTTCTCTTGTTTTTCATTCGCTGATTTCACTAGACGCCTTATATTTTTAGCATATTCAGCGAATAATGGATTTTTCATGGAATCTCTATATGATTTATGGAACGGTTTATTCCCATCACGGCACCCTGGTTGCGATTGATAATCTCTCAATTTAATATCACTAAACGACTTTATAGTATCGGGCATAGGCGCATCCTCACTATCTGTGAATACGCTATAAAATAATCTCAAATCCGACTCATATTGCTTTCGTGATTCAGGAGACATTCCGAGAAATTTACCAGATTCTGTGTTATAATCCGAATCTAAATATAATTCCATTAATTCTCTAATTCCGGGTTCTTCCATTAATGTTTTGGGGTTTCCCTCCATATCTATGTTAATAGAACATACTTTAGGATGTACTGAGATAGATCCATCAACGTTATCTGAGTTAAAGGTTTTTAAATCCTGTTTCCCGGTTAAATCGTCTATGCGATTAGAACATATGTTTAATTTAAATAATTCTTTCTTTACATGTGGCGGAATTTTATCCTTTTTAGAAAATGGCTGTTTAATAGTATTCCCTTCTTCGTCCTTATACATGTATACTGGATTAATGGTCATGACAATTGCTGCAAATATATGCGCGACCTTTACGTAAAATTTAGAGATTCCTATACATAATCGTTTCTTTTTTAGAGCATTACTTACATTTAATTTATCAACCGCTTCTTTATTGAAAAATACTACTTTGTCTTGCTCCAGCTCATTTACTTCTACACCTTGTTTTACACGTTGAGCTAAATAAGTAATCTCTCTATCAGTGAAATATCGGTCAACAATATCAGAGGTCAATATAACTAAACTGTCGCAATATTCTTTTTGATATAATCTCTGTAAACTCTTGAAATCCATAGTTAAAATATAGTGTGTCGCAATATAGTCAATAATTTGACTGACAGATACATCTTTATCTATACTAGTTTCACTATTAGGTCTTGAACTGGCTTGTCCCATTTAATATACTTGAATATTTAAATTTACGGGGACAAACCCCCCGTAAAAATTGAACTTAAAATATATATGTAAATGACAATAGCACAGGATGACAAGTAAAAAAAGAAGTAATAATACAAATAAAGTAGAATTATGGAATATTTTTGACAATGAAGTCGCCGAGAAAAAGGCGCCTTTAGAGTGTATTTATAGGGCTTGCGGGAATCGCGAGTGTTGTGAATTATGCCAATCTAGTCTATGTTTCTCTGACGAAGGATTCCTCACGTGTACAAATAACAAATGCGGAATTATTTATAAGGATATTGTAGACCAAAGCGCCGAATGGCGATTCTATGGAGCAGACGATAATCAAAATAATGACCCTACCAGGTGCGGCATGCCCATGAACCCATTATTAAAAGAATCATCCTATGGATGCAAAGTTCTATGTTTAGGAAAAACATCCTATGAAATGCAGAAAATCCGCCGTTACACCGAATGGCAGGCGATGCCATATAAAGAAAAGTCGCAATATGACGAATTTCAGCGTATTACTATTATGTCGCAAAATGGCGGAATGCCTAAAATGATTATTGATGATGCTATGAGGTATCATAAAAAAATATCGGAATATGAGTTGACTTTTAGAGGTGATAACAGAGACGGCATTTTAGCAGCTTCCATATATATATCATGTCGTATTAATAACTTCCCTAGAACTGCGAAGGAGATTGCGACTATATTTCATTTAGATGTGACAAGTGCGACAAAGGGATGTAAAAATGCCCAAGTAATCATTAATAATTTAGAGAAGGACATGGATAATACAGAGAAAACCTCCTTTTGTAAAACAAAACCAGAGTCCTTTATTGAGCGATATTGTAGTAAACTGAATATAAACAATGAACTGACCAAACTCTGCCATTTCATCTCTATGAAGATTGAGAAAAACAACTCTATGCCAGAGAACACGCCGCATTCTATTGCCGCAGGGATTGTGTTCTTCATTGCGCAAATGTGTAAATTGAATTTGAGTAAGAAGGATATTAGGATTGTGAGTGAAATTAGTGAGGTAACTATTAATAAATGTTTTAAAAAGTTGGAGAAGATGAAAGATGAGTTGCTGCCAGCGATAATCTTGAAGAAGTATGCTTAATAATTGTGGTGCATACGTTAACGCGTGAATTAAAATAGTTAATATACCTTGTGTAATAGTGTCGTGCGTATTAATTATTTATAAAAAATAGATTACAATATATATAATAATGAATTATTCGAATAGCGATAATAAAGGTGTCTTATTAGAATATAAATTAGATGTTCTTTTTACACCTTTGCACATTTAAAACGCCGATTAATATTGCGTTTAAATTATATAATAAATATATAATAAAATTATATAATTAATGAATAGTTCCTTAGTAAATTATTATGTTACAAATAAAAATGAATTTGTTGGTGAAGATGGACATGAAAAATTATTAGTTGGATTAAAGAAATATATAACAAATATTAATGATACTAATTGTAAAATAGTTGGTATTGATGTTGGTTGTTGTATTGGTGATTATATACCTAACATTAATGCTATTTGTATGGAAAAAAATAAAAAAATATTATGTTTTGAACCTAATCCAGTAAATATTTTAGCGTTAGAACCAAAAATAAATCAAGATAATACTTTAAAATTATTTAAACATTGTATTTCAAATGAAACCACAACAACTTCTTTCTATAATTGGAAAGATAGTAATAACAATAATACTGGAAATGGAATAGCTGGACTAAGAAGTGGAGGTGAAAAAATATGCGATGTTGATGTAAAAAAATTAGATGACGTTTTAGATAACGAATTTAATAACGAAAATATTATAATTAAATTTATAAAAATAGATACTGAAGGCAATGATGGTAATGTAATTAAAGGATTTGAAAAATATTTACCAAAAACGAAATATATTATATTTGAGTG
>Ga0214919_10004894_pt1 | contig 19268 bp, 17 predicted proteins | sample LL1503_MetaG_FD_177994 | JGI IMG/M metagenome (GOLD analysis project Ga0214919, IMG submission 177994) | Freshwater microbial communities from Lake Lanier, Atlanta, Georgia, United States - LL-1503 | ecosystem: Environmental > Aquatic > Freshwater > Lake | place: USA: Georgia | collected...
GTTTGTGCTCTCAGAAATTTGATTCGCGTGCAATTAGACAATCTCACAGATCGGATGACGTAGACGGTGTTCTGCTGTGGCTTTCGTCACAAAGTTGGGCAGACACCGCAAAGATCGCTTTACTCGGCTGGTCACTTGGCGGTACGACGGTCTTGGTCAGTACGGATACGAACAGACAAAAAGTTGCATCGAGAAAAGTTCAACCGAGCGTTGCAATTGCCTTTTATCCAGGATGTTCCGACGCATTGAAATCTAAATATCGCCCACATGTTCCATTGGTCATGATGCTCGCAGAACTAGATGACTGGACGCCTCCAGGACCGTGTATCGAATTAGCCAAGGAAACGGGCACAGAGCTGCATGTTTACCCTGAGAGCTACCATGATTTTGACAATCCGGTCGGAAGTGTAAGGATAAGAACTGATGTGGCAAACGGCGTGAATCCTGGAGGAGGTGTCCATGTTGGACGCAATCCTCAAACGGGTCCTCAAGCTTGGGAGCAGGTACTAAGGACCTTGCGCAATAGATGGCACTAAGCTCGGGCGCATAGATTTGGCGTTCCTTTCGCCTAACACGATACTTGCCTGATACTTGCTTACCACGTCATGCCAGTAGCCCTGTAGATTGCCCAGTATTTACGATCTTGCGGTCTCAATAATCATCGGCAATCGCTTCACCTGGGTTGCATGAATTATTCGTGCCTGTGGGCCAATATCACGTCACGATTTTTGGCGGCATAGGCATCGCCCTTTTTTGCAGCTCTTATGTAGTAACTCAGCGCGCGGGCCTCGTCCTCTTCGACGCCTTGACCGTGCTCGTACATAAAGCCCAAATTGGACAGGGCTCCGGCATGCTCCTGATCCGCCGCGAGCCTGTACCACCGCATACCCTCTGAATAGTCAAGCTTGACGCCACGGGCATTGCAGTACATGAAACCCATTTTGACCTGTGCATCGGCAAATCCTTTGGATGCTGCGGCTTTGTACCAACGCAGTGCTTCATGGACATCCTCTTTAACGCCGTTTCCTAGCTCAAACAATATGCCCACATGCAGCATTGCTGGTGCATAGCCCTTATCGGCAGCGACTTTAAAGAACAGCATGGCTTGCGCAAAATCCTGCTTGAGGTCTATCCCACGTTCGTATATTTGGCCCAATTTGACATGCGCATCCAGATGGCCTTGAGCGGCTGCCTGCTTGTACCATTCGGCTGCTTTTGCAAAGTCGAGTTCTACGCCATGGTGATTTTCATACAGCGCGCCAATGGCAAATTGTGCATCGGCATTGCCTTTAGAAGCAGCCATTTTGTAACATTGCATTGCCGCTTGATAATCTTGTTTAGTGCCCTTGCCCAGTTCGCACATATTGCCTAAGCGCATCTGTGCGCTGACATTTCCGTGCGTTGCGCCTTCTTTGTACCAGTTAAGGGCTTGAACAAAATCTTCTTGTGCCCCTTGGCCGTTTTCAAACATTAAACCCAGCTTATGTTGCGCATCGGAAATCCCCTGGGCGGCTGCCAATTTATACAGGCGCATGGCTTGCGGATAATCCTTTGGCACGCCTTGACCAAAATGAAGTAACAGTGCCAACTCATATTGTGCCTGCGACGCGCCCTTTGCCGCTTCGTCGCGTGCTCGGATAAATTCGGCCTCTATGGCTGCGACAATCCGTTCTTGCTCGAGCAGAAGTTCTTCCATTTTGGTCATTGCTTAACCCTCACATCAAGTGTTTGGAGACGCGCAGTCAGGAAAAAATAGCCTAGGAGACTTCAATCCAAAATAATTTGTGCATTAATATTTTTGAGGCAATTCAAAAAACCACAAAAATATATTTGAATCACGCTGAGAATACCACTGAAGCGGCATTTTTAAGGGCCTTCAATCGTTAGTCCGGTTTGCTTGATACCCGCTGGGTCCACCAAAGGCCCAAGTTGGCGCGCAGAATTGGCTCCTAGCGAATAGGCTTTCCGCCCTGCATTGGGGCAGGCGGTCATAATGGATCCAAGACCGCTTATTCCTCTAAACTGGCACCCGCTTCGATACCTAACCTCCAGTGCCCATGTCACGCTTCCATACACCTTTTGAAATTCATGTCCATGGCCAAGTACTGGTCCGTCCGGACGTCAAATTGGCTGAAATCCACGAGGCACTCAAGCCCCTGTCGCGCTACCTTGGCGCCCGAACATTCCCCGACATCTCCCAAAGCGCCTATGAGGACGAGCCCGGTATCGAGTTTTTACCGCAAGAGTGCAAGTTGCAAATGTGCTGGACGGTCGCTGGCGGCGACGACTTCCGCCAGGTACTCGACGAGGTGTGCATGAACCTGAACGAGTTAGCCGCTGTGGGCGCCGCGTTGGAAGTTACCTTTTACGATACCGACTACGAGGAAGAGGAATCGTCCGAGCAGGACGACTCACGCGACGATTTTGTGATGCTGTTTGTCGGCCCCACGCCGGCAGCCATCATGCAAGTGCAGCGCGACTTGCTGGTGCAAGATCTGGTGCATATGATGGAGCGCCACTTTGACGGCGCCGAGTTGGTGGGCGTTGTCGCCGAGGTCGACAAGCTGTTTGCCCAGCGCTTTGATGCGCTAGTAAGCTCTTTGGAGATCGGTAAGCCCCCGCGTGGCTCGGGGGGCGGCGGCTTTGGCAGTGGGCATGGCGGCGGGCGCAAACCGCGCCACCTCCACTAAGCCCGCGCCGCAGTACCGGACGGGCGGCTGCTGGTCCGAGTTAGAAGCCGCGGGTCACCGGCATCTCCACCGGCGCGGCATGGGCGGCGTATTTGCCTAACTCCATTTTGGCGATCGCATTGCGGTGTACCTCGTCCGGTCCGTCGGCAAAGCGCAGGGTACGGGCGCTGGTGTAGGCATAGGCCAGCGGAAAATCATCTGACATTCCTGCGCCGCCATGCACTTGCATAGCCCAGTCGATGACCTGACAGGCCATATTGGGCGCCACCACTTTGATCATGGCAATCTCGTTTTTGGCAAATTTATTGCCACCCATGTCCATCATCCATGCGGCTTTGAGCGTAAGCAGGCGCGCCATGTCGATACGGCAGCGTGCCTCGGCGATGCGCTCCTGCGTGACCGTCTGGGCGGCTACGGTCTTGCCAAAGGCCACGCGCGAGGAGGCGCGCTTGCACATCAACTCCAATGCCCGTTCTGCCAAGCCGATCAGGCGCATGCAGTGGTGAATCCGTCCAGGCCCGAGTCGGCCTTGGGCGATTTCGAAGCCACGTCCCTCACCGAGCAAGATATTGCTGGCGGGGACGCGCACGTTTTCGAACAGCACTTCCATATGCCCATGCGGCGCGTCGTCATAGCCAAAAATCGAGAGCGGCCGCACGATGGTGATGCCCTTGGTGTCCGCGGGCACCAGCACCATGCTTTGCTGCGAGTGGCGCGGCGCGTCAGGGTCGGTTTTGCCCATGACGATGTAAATCGCGCAGCGCGGATCGCCCGCGCCTGAGGTCCACCACTTGCGGCCGTTGATTACGTAGTCGTCGCCGTCGCGCTCGATGCGGGTGGCGATATTGGTGGCATCGCTTGAGGCCACGGCGGGCTCGGTCATGGCAAAGGCGGAGCGGATCTTGCCCTCAAGCAGAGGTTTGAGCCAGCGCGCCTTGTTGGCGTCCGAGCCGTAGCGGGCGATGGTTTCCATGTTGCCGGTATCGGGCGCCGAGCAGTTAAACACCTCGCTGGACCACATCACACGGCCCATGATTTCGGCCAGCGGCGCGTATTCCTGGTTGGTCAGGCCGGCGCCGTGGTAGCCCGAGGCTTCGGCGCTATCGACCGGCAAAAATAGGTTCCACAGGCCTTGTGCTTGCGCCTTGAGCTTGAGCGACTCGATCAACTGCAGCGGCGTCCAGCGCTTGCCCGCTTCAACGTGGGCGCGGATTTCATCGTGGTAGGCCTTTTCGGCCGGGTAGATGTGTTCGTCCATGAAACTGATGAGCTTGGCCTGCAAGGCCTTGGTTTTGTCTGAATATTCGAAGTCCATAGGTGCTCCAGTTTGGGGTGAAATCGATGAGAAAGGGGGCAATGTGTTTTTAGGCTGGCCGGTATTTCTGCGCAAAGCTCCATGCCAGCTGCGCCAGGGGGCGGGCCCCTGAGGCCGAGTTGACGGCCTGGGCGCTGGAGGCCGTTCCCGCCTCGACCCGCTTGGCAATGCCTTGCAAAATCGCAGCGATGCGAAACATGTTGTAGGCCATGTAAAAGTTCCAGTCCGCCTGCACATCCTGCGGTTGCAGGCTGCCGCCCTGGGCGCAGTACATGGCGATATAGGCCTCTTGCGTGGGGATGCCTAAGCCGGCAAAGTCGCTGCCGGCAATGCCCCTGAAGCTGCCTGGCGGAATATTCCAGGCCATGGCGTGGTAGCTGAAGTCGGCCAGCGGGTGGCCCAGCGTGGACAACTCCCAGTCCAACACCGCCAATATGCGCGGCTCGGTGGGGTGAAAAATCAGGTTGTCAAGCCGGTAGTCGCCATGCACGATGCTGACCATGGATTCGTTTTTCGCCATGGCCGGGATGTTGAGCGGCAGCCAGGCGATGAGCTGGTCCATCTCAGCAATAGGCTGCGTGATCGAGGCCAGGTACTGCTTGCTCCAACGACCGATCTGGCGCTCAAAATAGTTGCCGGGCTTGCCGTAGCCGGCCAAGCCCTGGGCTGCGAAATCAACCCGGTGCAGGGCGGCAATGACGCGGTTCATCTCGGCATAAATAGCGCCGCGCTCTGTCGCTGTCATGCCTGGTAGGGTCTGGTCCCACAGGATGCGCCCTTCGATGAACTCCATGATGTAGAAGGCGCGCCCGATCACCGACTCGTCCTCGCACAGGCAGTGCATCTGCGGCACAGGCACTGGCGTACCGGCCAGGCCGCGCATGACGGCAAACTCGCGCTCGATGGCGTGCGCCGAGGGCAACAGCTTGGCCACGGGGCCGGGTTTGGCGCGCATGACGTAGCTGCGCTGGGCTGTGATGAGTTTATAGGTTGGGTTGCTTTGCCCACCCTTGAAAGATTCGACGCGCATTGGCCCGCTAAATCCAGGCAAATGCTGCGCCAGCCAGGCGGCTAAGGCTTCCGTGTCAAAGGCGTGTTTGGCCGATACCGCTTGCGTGCCGATGAAATGGTCAAAGTCGCTCATGGGGAAGTCTCGTGGGTAGGTGAGGGGCCGTTTAGCCGACATCGGCCTCGGCAATTCGCATGACAGCCGAACGGTCGCGTACCACCAAGCCACCCGGCTCAATGCGGATGATGTTGTCGCGCTCCATGGACTTGAGTTCCTGGTTCACCCGCTGGCGCGAGGCGCCCAGCAGCTGTGCCAATTCCTCTTGCGCCAGCTGCAGGCCGATCCGTGTTTCGCTGCCGTCGCTCAAAGAGGGAATGCCGTAGCTGCGCACCAGGTGCAGCAACTGCTTGGCCAGGCGCGCACGCAGGGGCAGGGTGTTGAGGTCTTCCACCAAGCCATAGAGCTGGCGGATGCGCCGTGCGTGCAGCCGCAAAAGTGCCTCGTACAGCTCGACATGGTTAGAGAGTATTTTTTTGAAATCGGCTTTGGCTACGCAAAGCGTAGTCGTCTCGCCGTGCGCATAGGCGTCGTGGGTGCGGCGGTCGCCGTCAAATATGGACACATCGCCAAACCAAATGCCGGGCTCCACATAGGTCAGCGTGATTTGCTTGCCCGAAATCGAGGTAGAGCTGACCCGCACGGCGCCTTTGGCGCAGGCGATCCATTCCTCAGGGGGCTCGCCGCGTGCGGCGATCAGTTCGCCATCTCGGTAGCGGCGCACATAGGCGCAGCGCAGGATGTCGTGCTTGAGCGAGGGGGAGAGCGTCGAAAACCAACGCCCGGCGTTGATGGCGTTGCGCTCGTCGACCGAGAGAATAGGCTCGTCCATGGCTGGGCTCTAGGCGGAAACGGGCAAGTGGCACATGGGCGCATTGTGACCGCAAGTACCCAGCAAAGACGCCTATTTTGTCGCCAGGGTGTCAAAGCGCACCGAGGGGCGCCTTTGCGCGCCTACATGAGCATGGTGTTGCGGATCAGCCCCACGGCGAGCCCCTCGATGGCAAAGGGCTCGCCCGGCTGGACGACGATGATTTGGAAGTCGGGGTTTTCCGGGTGCAGTTCGATCAGGTTTTTATTGCGCCTAAAGCGCTTGACAGTGACTTCCTCGCCAATGCGCGCTACGATGATTTGGCCGTTTTTGGCCTCCTGCGTGGTTTGCACCGCCAGCAAGTCACCGTCCATGATGCCGGCGTCCCGCATAGACATGCCGCGCACCTTAAGCAGGTAATCGGGCTGGCGCTGAAACAGGCTGTTTTCCACGAAATAGGTTTGGTCTACATGCTCCTGGGCCAGGATGGGCGAACCCGCTGCGACGCGCCCGATCAGAGGCAAGCACAATTGGGCCAAGCCGGGCATGGACAGTGAAAACTGCTTGGCGCGCGAACTCTGAAGGTCCCGCAGCGAAGGCGCGCGCAGCCGGATACCTCGCGACGTGCCGCTGACCAGCTCTATCATTCCCTTGCGTGCCAAGGCTTGGAGATGCTCCTCGGCGGCATTGGCGGATTTAAAGCCCAATTCGGCTGCAATTTCGGCCCGCGTGGGCGGCGCACCGGTTTGGGCGATCGCGTTTTCAATCAGGGAGAGAATCTCTTGCTGGCGGGCGGTGAGTTTGGGTGCTTCAAGCATAAGGGCTCCTTGGGAAGTGGGCAGTATCAGCTGGGTTTGCAAACAGACTGGTTTATTAAACAGTAACTGTATTTTTATCCAGTTTATATCTTTTTAGCAAGGATTATTTGATTTCATGGCTAATTCCATCGTTTTTTTGGGTACCGGCGGCACGATTGCCGGCGTGGCAAAGCAGGCCGGCGATAACCTGTCCTACGCGTCGGGAACGCTGGCTTTGGCCGATTTACTGCGCGATATGCCCGGCCTGTCTCCCTTGTTGGGCGACCACGCGATGGTTTGCGAGCAGGTTTTCCAGCACGACAGCAAAGATTTGGACGCGGGCCATTGGGCGCTCCTGTCAGAGCGGGTCGCCCATTTTTTGACGCAGCCGCACGTGGCAGCCGTCGTAATCACCCATGGAACAGACACACTCGAAGAAAGCGCGTATTTCCTGGCGCGCACCTTGGAGCCGGCGCTGCTAGCGCGCAAACCCGTTGTTTTTACCTGCGCCATGCGGCCTGCCACGTCCTTGGCGCCGGACGGCCCGCAAAACGTGCGCGATGCGGTCTCGGTGGCATTGCATCGGGGCGCCTGTGGCGTCGTGTTGGTTTGTCAAGGCGAGGTGCATGCGGCCTTGCCGCTGCGCAAAGTGCACCCCTACCGCCTGAAGGCTTTTGATTCCGGGGAACGGGGGCCGCTTGCGCTGGTGGAAGAGGGCGCGGTGCGCACGCTGTCGCCGTGGTCGCAGGCCCTGGATTTTCCGGCTTTGGCCGACTTGGCCGCATTGGCGGCCTGGCCGCATAGCGAGACCGGCTGGCCACGGGTGGAGATCATTTGGAGTCACGCCGGGGCCGATGGCGCGATGGTTCGTGCGCTATGCGCTGCGCCGCCGGCAGGCGATGCAGCTCTGGCGGGCTTGGTCGTAGCGGGCACAGGCAACGGGACTTTGCACCATGCCCTGGAAGCCGCTTTGCATCAGGCTCAAAGCCAAGGGATAGCGGTGGTGCGTACCACCCGGTGTGCCTTAGGTCAGGTGTTGGCGCGTGCCGACGGCCAGGGTGCTGGTTTGGCCGCCTGGCCGCTACCGGCGGTAAAAGCGCGCGTGGAGCTGATGCTGCAATTGAAAAGCAAATACTAATTAGCGGCTTTAAACGGCACGCCGACGAGCTTGCCGCCGGCTTTCAGCCCTTTTTTGACAAACCAGCCCTGGTTCATTTCCAAAACAAAGCGCACCGGTTTGCTTGAGCAGTGCGACTGCGTGGTCTGCGGCTGCATGTCTTCTAGGTTAACGATGGTGCCGTCGTCTGTCACGAAGGCTGCCGTTAGCGGGATCAGGGTGTTTTTCATCCAAAAACACTGCTGGCTGGCGGTCGGGAATACAAACAGCATGCCCTCGTGGGCGGGCATTTCCGTGCGAAACATCAGCCCGGTGGCCTGCTGCTCGGGGGTGGCGGCCACCTGGACTTGCAACTGGTGAAATCCGATGGACAAAGTGGTGCGCGGCAGGTTCAGCTGCGGCTGGTTTTGCGCGTTGGTGCTTACGCTGGCCAGTCCCAGCAGCAGGCTCAGTAGAAGGGAAACGGAAATTTTCATGCTCGCCATTGTGAATCATGCGTCCGCCCAAGGGCCAGGGCCGAGCCCAGCTTTACATGCTGATTTGACGTGCTAGGCCCATGCCGGGCCTTGGTCCAGCGGGCCCGGGTTGACAGGATGGCGTAAAGGTTTGGGTCTAAAATTAGCCTCGGAAACAGTGCCAAGCCCGCTGTGACGGGGCCAAAAGCCACCGTGCGGGCTTGGGAAATTTACCTACCAAGAGACTCACTTCATGTACCAGCACATCAAGGTCCCCGCCCAAGGCCAGAAAATCACCGTCAACGCGGATTTTTCCCTCAATGTCCCCGACGAGCCCATCATTCCCTTCATCGAGGGTGACGGAACCGGCCTGGACATCACCCCGGTGATGCTCAAAGTGGTCGACGCAGCCGTTGCCAAGTCCTATGGCGGCAAGCGCAAGATCCATTGGATGGAAGTCTTTGCCGGCGAGAAATCCACCAAGGTCTATGGCCCCGATGTCTGGTTGCCCGAAGAGACATTGCACGCCATCCGCGACTACGTGGTCTCCATCAAAGGCCCGCTGACCACGCCGGTAGGCGGCGGCATCCGCTCTCTCAACGTGGCGCTGCGCCAGGAGCTGGACTTGTACGTTTGCCTGCGCCCCATCCAGTACTTTGACGGCGTACCCAGCCCGGTCAAAGAGCCACACAAAACCGATATGGTGATCTTCCGCGAAAACTCGGAAGACATTTACGCCGGCATCGAGTTTGAGGCCGAGTCGGACAAGGCCAAGAAACTCATCAAGTTCCTGATGGAAGAGATGGGCGTCAAGAAAATCCGCTTCCCCGATACATCGGGCATCGGTATCAAGCCGGTGTCACGCGAGGGCACCGAACGCCTGGTGCGCAAAGCCATTCAGTACGCCATCGACAACGACAAGCCCAGTGTGACCATCGTGCACAAGGGCAACATCATGAAGTTCACTGAAGGCGGTTTCCGTGACTGGGCCTACGGCCTGGCGCAAACCGAGTTCGGCGCCCAGTTGGTGGACGGCGGACCCTGGTGCAAGTTCAAAAACCCCCGGACCGGCCGCGAAATCACCATCAAGGACAGCATTGCCGACGCCTTCTTGCAGCAAATTTTGCTGCGCCCTGCCGAATACAGCGTGATTGCCACCTTGAACCTCAACGGCGACTACGTCTCGGACGCGCTGGCGGCCCAGGTTGGCGGCATCGGTATCGCCCCTGGAGCCAATCTGAGTGACACGGTCGCCATGTTTGAGGCCACCCACGGAACGGCCCCCAAATATGCGGGCAAGGACTACGTCAACCCCGGCTCGGAAATCCTTTCGGCCGAGATGATGTTGCGCCACATGGGCTGGAAAGAAGCAGCCGACATGATCATTGCTTCCATGAAAAAGTCCATCCACAGCAAAAAAGTCACTTACGACTTCGCCCGGCTGATGGACGGCGCCACCCAAGTGAGCTGCTCTGGCTTTGGCCAGGTCATGATTGACAACATGTAATCAGCGTAACCGGGCAGCCCGGCTGCCCCGCGACCAGCCCCGAGCCCGGTGCGCACCAGCGCCCCGGGCTATTTTTTCGCCCCACCGTCTTGAATAGCCGCCTAGGCGCTCCAATTACCCTTGGCGCTGCGCTAGGATGTGCGCACCGATAGAATGATTTCATGGCTTCGATTCCACCCAAACCCCCTCGGGAACTTCCCAAGCAAAGCCCCCAAAAGGACGACGGCGGCGGGGCTATCGTGCTCGAACGGCTGCCGCAAAAGCTGCAGCCCCCGGCCATGCACCAGGTTTTGATGCTGAATGACGATTTCACGCCCATGGAGTTCGTGGTGTTGGTAATTCAGGAGTTTTTTGCCAAAGATTTGGCCACGGCGACCCAAATCATGCTGAAAATCCATATTGACGGTAAAGGTGTGTGCGGCGTGTACACCCGGGACGTGGCGGTGACCAAGGTAGACCAGGTAATGGATGCAGCCCAAAAGGCTGGTCATCCCCTGCAGTGTGTGAGTGAGCCGGTAGGCTTTTAGGCGATAAGACGCGTGTGGCGCCCGACCAGGGGGCGGCGCCACTTGGAATGAACAACGGATTCGTAGAAGGAAAAGTCATGATCGCCCAAGAATTGGAAGTCAGTCTGCATATGGCGTTTGTCGAGGCACGCCAGCAGCGCCACGAGTTCATCACCGTGGAGCACCTGCTGCTCGCGCTTTTGGACAACCCCAGTGCCGCTGAAGTGTTGCGCGCCTGCTCGGCCAATGTGGACGAGTTGCGCAAGTCACTAAGCCATTTCATCAAAGACAACACGCCCCAGGTCTCGGGCGTCGACGAGGTGGACACCCAGCCTACGCTGGGCTTTCAGCGCGTAATCCAGCGCGCCATCATGCACGTGCAGTCCACCGGAAGCGGCAAAAAAGAGGTTATGGGCAGCAACGTCTTGGTCGCTATTTTTGGCGAGAAAGACTCTCATGCCGTGTATTACCTCCACCAGCAGGGCGTGACTCGCCTCGATGTGGTTAATTTCATTGCCCACGGCATCAAAAAGAGCGATCCGCCCGAATCGAGCAAAGGCCCCGAAGGCAGCCCCGAAGCGGAAGAAACCACCAGCGAAAAGAACGAAAAAGCCTCGCCACTGGAGCAGTACACCCAAAACCTGAACCAGCTGGCCAAAGACGGCAAGATTGACCCCTTGATCGGCCGCGAGTACGAGGTGGAGCGGGTAATCCAAATCCTGTGCCGCCGCCGCAAAAACAACCCGTTGCTAGTCGGCGAGGCCGGCGTGGGCAAAACCGCCATCGCCGAGGGCCTGGCGTGGCGCATTTCCCAAAAAGACGTGCCCGAGGTGCTGGCCGACTCGGTGGTCTATTCCCTGGATATGGGCGCGCTGCTGGCGGGCACCAAATACCGGGGCGACTTTGAGCAGCGCCTCAAAGGCGTGCTCAAGTCGCTCAAGGACAAGCCCAATGCGGTGCTGTTTATTGACGAAATCCACACTCTGATTGGTGCCGGCGCCGCCTCGGGCGGCACGCTGGACGCCTCCAATTTACTCAAGCCCAGCCTCAGCTCGGGCCAGCTCAAGTGCATCGGCGCGACCACCTTCACCGAATACCGTGGCATTTTTGAAAAAGACGCCGCTTTGTCGCGCCGGTTCCAGAAAATTGACGTTGTCGAACCCACCGTGGAGCAAACGGTGGAGATCCTTAAAGGCCTGAAATCACGCTTTGAGGAACACCACAAGGTGAAGTACGCCGTCGCCGCATTGCAGGCGGCCGCCGAATTGAGCGCCAAGTACATCAACGACCGCCATTTGCCCGACAAGGCCATCGACGTGATTGACGAGGCCGGTGCCGCCCAGCAAATCCTGGCGCCTAGCAAGCGAAAAAAGACGATTTCCAAGACCGAAGTAGAGGAAATCGTGGCAAAAATCGCCCGCATTCCTCCGGCCAATGTATCTAATGACGACCGTGGCAAGCTCAAAACCCTGGATCGCGACCTCAAAAGCGTGGTGTTCGGGCAGGACAAGGCGCTCGATGTGCTGGCATCGGCCGTCAAAATGGCACGCTCGGGCTTGGGCCGTGCGGACAAGCCGATTGGCTCTTTCCTGTTCAGCGGCCCCACTGGCGTGGGCAAGACCGAGGCGGCCAAGCAGCTGGCCTACATCATGGGCATCGAGCTTCTTCGCTTTGACATGAGCGAGTACATGGAGCGCCATGCCGTGAGCCGCCTGATTGGCGCCCCCCCGGGCTACGTCGGATTTGACCAAGGCGGCCTGCTGACCGAGGCGGTGACCAAAAAGCCCCACTGCGTGCTGCTGCTCGATGAGATCGAAAAAGCCCATCCGGACATCTTTAATGTGCTTTTGCAGGTGATGGACCACGGCACCTTGACCGATAACAACGGGCGCAAGGCCGATTTCCGCAACGTGATCATCATCATGACCACCAACGCTGGCGCTGAGACCATGAACAAGGCGACCATCGGCTTTACCAACCCCCGCGAGGCAGGCGACGAGATGATCGACATCAAGCGCCTGTTTACGCCCGAGTTCCGCAACCGTCTTGACTCCATCGTGGGCTTTAAGGCGCTGGACGAAAACGTTATTTTGCGGGTGGTGGACAAGTTTCTGCTCCAACTGGAGACCCAGTTGGCCGAAAAGAAGGTCGAGGTCACTTTTACCGACAAACTGCGCAAGCACCTGGGCAAAAAAGGCTTCGATCCGCTCATGGGCGCGCGCCCCATGCAACGGCTGATCCAAGACACGATTCGCCGCGCCTTGGCCGACGAGCTGCTCTTTGGCCGCTTGACGGACGGTGGCCGCCTGACGGTGGACTTGGACGACAAAGACGAGTCCAAAACCGAAGTTTTGCTCGACATCCAGCCCCTGCCAAAGCGCGAAGGCCGTTCCAAGTCGGAAGAGGCGGCTGCCAGCTGATGTAAAATCAGCAGGCTTTGCTCCGGGGTGCCTTCAATGCGGCGCCCCGGGCCAAGTAAATCACAAACCGTCTCTATCAAGGTGTTCCCCCTGCAAGCTGTCGGCCTGCGCGGGAAAAATCGAGCCGGATTTAAGACCTAACCTTTGGAGTTTTTATGTCAGTCACTATGCGCGAAATGTTGGAAGCGGGTGTCCATTTTGGTCACCAAACCCGTTTCTGGAACCCCAAGATGGCCCCGTTCATCTTTGGCCATCGCAACAAAATCCACATCATCAACCTGGAAAAATCGCTGCCGATGTTCCAGGAGGCCACCAAGTTCGTGCGTCAAATCTCTGCCAAGCGTGGCACCGTTTTGATGGTCGGCACCAAGCGCCAGGCCCGTGAAACCGTCGCTATGGAAGCACAACGTGCCGGCATGCCCTTTGTGGACCAGCGCTGGTTGGGCGGCATGCTGACCAACTTCAAAACGGTCAAAACCTCGATTAAACGCCTCAAGGACATGAAAATCGAGCAAGAAGCCGGTTTGGATGCCATGAGCAAGAAAGAGCAGCTGATGTTCGCCCGCGAACTCTCCAAGCTGGAAAAAGACATCGGCGGCATCCAAGACATGGCCACCTTGCCAGACGCGATTTTTGTGATCGACGTGGGTTACCACAAGATTGCCATCGCAGAAGCCCGCAAGCTGGGCATCCCGCTGATCGGCGTGGTGGACTCCAACCATTCGCCCGAAGGTATTGACTACGTCATTCCAGGTAACGACGACTCCTCCAAAGCGGTGACCTTGTATGCCCGTGGCATTGCAGACGCGGTGCTGGAAGGCCGCGCCAACGCGGTGGACGATTTGGTCAAAGCGGTTGTGGCCGAAGGCGAAGACGAGTTTGTCGAGGTCAACGAGGCCGCTTAAAGCGTTCCCCGACCCTTAAAAGGGGGCTTGTCAGCCCCTTTTTTTTAGCATTTCAACGATTTTTAACGGATACGGAGTAACAAAAATGGCAGCAATTACCGCAAGCATGGTCGCCGAGTTGCGTGGCAAAACCGATGCACCCATGATGGAGTGCAAAAAAGCCCTGACCGAGGCTGAAGGCGACATGGTCAAAGCCGAAGAGATTTTGCGCGTCAAACTCGGCAGCAAGGCCGGCAAAGCCGCCGCCCGCGTGACAGCCGAAGGCGTGGTCGCGATTGCCACAGCGGGCGCGGCCAGCGCCATGATTGAAGTCAACTGCGAGACTGACTTTGTCACCAAGAATGATAGTTTCCTGGCTTTGGTCAAATCGGCGGCTGCCTTGGTCGCCGAGCACAATCCTGCCGATGTCGCTGCATTGGGCGCCCTGGCCTGTTCGCAAGACGGTTTTGGTCCGACTTTGGAAGATGTGCGTAAAGGCCTGATCGGCAAGATTGGCGAGAACATGACTTTCCGCCGTTTCAAGCGCTTTGGCTCTAGCACAAAGGTGGCTTCTTACCTGCATGGCACCCGGATCGGCGTGGTGGTCGAATTTGAAGGCGATGAAGTCGCTGCCAAGGACGTCGCCATGCACGTGGCCGCCATGAAGCCGGTTTCCCTGTCTAGTGCTGACGTGCCTGCCGAGTTGGTCGAGCGCGAGCGCTCCGTCGCAGCCGCCAAGGCCGCCGAGGACGCGGCTGTGGCTACGGCGGCGGGTAAGCCGGTGCAATCTCCGGAAATCGTGCAAAAGCGCATCGAAGGGGGCGTGCAGAAATACCTCAAAGAGGTGTCGCTGTTCAATCAGTCTTTCGTGAAAAATGACAAGCAAACTGTTGAGCAAATGCTCAAAGCCTGCGCTACCACGGTGCATGGATTTACCCTGTATGTGGTGGGCGAGGGCATTGAAAAGCGTGTGGACGATTTCGCCGCCGAAGTGGCCGCCCAGGTTGCCGCTGCCAAGCAGGGCGCCTAAACTAGGGCCCTGACCGGCCCGTGCCGGGCGACTGGCGCCCGGCAATTTCCCCAAACCCGCCTCAACGCCGTTGGAAGCACTTATGACCCACGCCAAGCCTGCCTACAGTCGAATTTTGTTGAAACTGTCCGGCGAGGCTTTGATGGGGGATGATCAATTCGGTATCAACCGTGACACGATTGTCCGTATGGTTGATGAAATCGCCGAGGTCACCCGCTTGGGTGTGCAGGTGGCCGTTGTTATTGGTGGCGGAAATATCTTTCGCGGTGTAGCGGGTGGTTCAGTCGGTATGGACCGCGCCACGGCCGATTACATGGGCATGCTGGCCACGGTCATGAATGCCCTGGCCTTGGGCGACACCATGAACAAAGCCGGCCTGACTGCCCGCGTGATGTCGGCCATCGGCATCGAGCAGGTTGTCGAGCCCTATGTGCGGCCCAAAGCGCTGCAATATCTAGAAGAAGGCAAGGTGGTGATTTTTGCCGCTGGCACCGGCAATCCCTTCTTTACCACCGACACCGCTGCTGCGTTGCGGGGCGCCGAAATCGGCGCCGAAATTGTGCTCAAGGCCACCAAGGTCGATGGTGTCTATGACGCCGATCCGAAAAAAGTGCCTACGGCCAAGCGCTATGCTGCGCTGACCTTTGACAGCGCCATGCAGCAAAACCTGGGCATCATGGATGCGGCAGCTTTTGCCCTGTGCCGCGACCAAAAATTGCCCATCAAAGTGTTTTCTATTTTCAAGCACGGCGCGCTCAAGCGCGTCGTGATGGGCGAGGACGAGGGCACTTTGGTGCACGTTTGATTCTTTGGAGTAAAGACTATGGCGATTGCAGAAATCCGCAGCGGTGTGGAAGCCAAGATGGAGCAATCCATCGCCAACTTCAAAAACACCCTCACCAAGGTGCGCACCGGGCGCGCTAACCCGGCTTTGCTCGATACCGTGCAGGTCGAGTACTACGGCTCGATGGTGCCGCTAAGCCAGGTTGCCAACCTCAATTTGATCGATTCGCGCACCATCGGCATCCAGCCTTGGGAAAAAGGTATGGGCGCCAAGATTGAAAAAGCCATCCGCGAGAGCGATCTGGGCCTCAATCCGGCCAGCATGGGCGACCTGATCCGCGTGCCCATGCCCATGATGACCGAGGAGCGCCGCAAAGAGCTGACCAAGGTGGTGCGCAGCGAGGGCGAAAGCGCCAAAGTGGCGATCCGTAATCTGCGCCGCGACGCTAACGACGCGGTCAAAAAGCTCGAAAAAGATAAAACTGTTTCCGAAGACGAGCAAAAGCGCTCCGAGGCCGATATCCAGAAATTGACCGACCGCTTTATTGCCGACGTCGACAAACTGGTGGCGGCCAAAGAACAAGAGATCATGGCCGTTTAGGCCCTGCCCATGCTAAAGCAGCGGATCATCACGGCGGTACTTATGCTGGCGGTGTTGATTCCATCGGTATGGGCCCAGGATTCGCGCGCTTTCGTCGTCATCACCGCCGCAATGATTGGTGCCGGTGCCTGGGAATGGTCCCGGCTTTGTGGATGGGGTGGCGCTCGCGCATGGTTGGCCGGCGCCCTGACTGCGCTGGCCTGCGCGCTGTGCTGGTGGGGCGGCCTGGCCCAGGCCAATTTATTCGGTTTGTGGGCGCTGGTGGGCGCGGCGTGGGTGCTAGTGGCGGCGCGCTATCTGGCCATGGGCGTGGACTCATGGGCCGCAGTTGCCCCGGCGCTGCGCTTGGCCGTTGGCTTAGTAGCCTTGGTCAGCGCCTGGCTGGCGCTGGTACAGGCGCGGCTTTTGGGCATTAACTTCTTGTTTTCTGTGCTGGTTTTGGTCTGGGGCGCGGATGTCGCCGCTTATTTTTGTGGTCGTTTTTTGGGCGGACGCTGGATCGAGCGCAAGCTTGCGGTGCGCATCAGCCCGGGGAAAACCTGGGAGGGGGCCTTAGGCGGTCTGCTCGCCGTGCTGCTGATTGCCTTTGTCTGGAAAGCCCAAGAAGCGGGTGCCGATTGGGGTGCGCCCAGCCTGTACACACGCCTTTTTAGCGCAGGGACCTTGTTTGCGGTGGTTGCAGTGGTGTTTCTTACAACCATGAGCGTGGCCGGCGACTTGCTTGAGTCGCTGTTCAAGCGCGCCGCCGGCGTCAAAGACAGCAGCGCGCTGCTCCCGGGGCATGGCGGCGTGCTCGATCGGGTAGACGCTTTGCTGCCGGTTCTTCCCCTGGCCCTGCTGGTGTGTACTGCGTAAACGGATAGGCCTATGCAACAAAAGAAGCAAGTTGTCACGGTTCTGGGCTCTACCGGCTCCATTGGCGTCAATACGCTGGACGTCATCGCACGCCAAAGCGCCGATTACGAGGTATTTGCACTGACCGCCAATACCCAGGTGGACTTGCTAGCCGCCCAATGCCGCCAATGGAGGCCACAATTTGCCGTCATGGTCAGCGAAATCCATGGTCGGCGCTTGCAGCAGAAGCTGCGCGAGGCCGGTCTTGCCACCCAGGTGCTTTGGGGCAGCGCAGCGCTGGACACCGTGGCCGCCGACCCGCAGGTGACTACGGTGATGGCCGCCATCGTGGGCGCCGCTGGTCTGTCCTCGTGCATTGCCGCTGCCTTGGCGGGCAAGCGTTTGCTGCTGGCCAATAAAGAGGCTCTGGTTGTGGGCGGTGACTTTTTCATGGAAGCGGTGCGCCGTGGCGGGGCCACATTGCTGCCCATCGACAGCGAGCATTCGGCGATTTTCCAGTCCCTGCCCGAAGACGCGCGCACCTGGTCGCAGGTGGTGGACAAAATCATCCTGACGGCCTCGGGCGGCCCCTTTCGCCAGCGCGATCCAGCGACATTGCGCGTGGTCACACCCCAAGAGGCCTGCGCGCACCCCAATTGGTCTATGGGACGCAAAATTTCAGTCGATTCGGCCACCATGATGAACAAGGCGCTGGAGGTCATCGAGGCCAAACACCTGTTTGCCATGGCGCCCGAGGCCATTGAGGTGCTGATTCATCCGCAGTCGGTCATCCATTCCATGGTGCAGTTTGTTGACCATTCGGTGGTGGCGCAGTTGGGCGCGCCCGATATGCGCGGCCCGATTGCTTATGGCCTGGCCTGGCCCCGGCGCCATGTCTCGGGCGCCAGCGCCATCGACTTTGCCACGCTGTCGGCCCTGACTTTTGAGCCCTTGTCCACGCCCGGCCATTCCGAGCGCTTTGCAGGATTGCAGCTGGCCTGGCAGGTGTTGCGCGCGCCTTCGGGGACCTCAGCTGTGCTCAACGCGGCCAATGAGGTGGCCGTAGCGGCCTTTCTAGACGAAAAAATACGCTTTGACCAAATCCATGCCGTCAATTTAGAGGCCTTGGCGCGCTACCTGCCGCCCAAGCCCGCCAACTTGGAGGACTTGCTGGCCATCGACCAGCAGGCCCGCGCCTTGGCGCAGGCCTATGCCGACAGCCTGCAGCCATGAGCACCTTACATGAGCCCGTTATGATGGCGCCCGGTGCATTTCGCTACAAGGCCCCGCTAAGGGTCGCTTGATTGCGCCTTGCCCACACACTTATTACTATGCCCCAAGCTTTCATGCAGATTATTCGCCTTCTTGCCGCGCTGACACTGGCTTTGTTCGCCCATGCGGCCTTCGCGCTGACCCCGTTTGTTATTGAGGATATCCGGGTGGAGGGTTTGCAGCGGGTGGAGGCCGGAACCGTTTTTGCTTCCTTGCCGGTGCGGGTGGGCGACAGCTATTCGGACGACAAGGCGTCGAGTTCCATCCGATCTTTGTTTGCGCTGGGCCTATTTAGCGACGTGCGTATCGACGTCAAAGGAAAGATCCTGATGGTTGTGGTCGCCGAGCGCCCGACCGTGGCCTCTGTCGCTTTCACCGGCACCAAGGAATTTGACAAAGACGTGCTCATCAAAGCGCTCAAAGACATCGGCTTGGCCGAGGGCCGCCCCTTTGACAAGGCCATGGCGGACAAAGCCGAGCAAGAACTCAAACGCCAGTACATCAACCGCAGCATGTATGCCGCTGAAGTGGTCACCACCGTTACGCCCATCGAACGCAACCGGGTGGATTTGAGTTTCGCCGTCAGTGAAGGGGATACGGCCAAGATCAAAGACATCAAAATCATCGGCAATAAAGCGTTCCCAGAGGACACCTTGCTGAGCTTGTTCGATTCAGACAGTGGCGGCTGGCTCAGTTGGTACACCAAATCGGACCGCTATGTGCGCACCAAGCTCAATGCCGACGTGGAGACTCTGCGCGCTTACTACACAGCGCGCGGCTACCTGGAGTTCTCGGTGGACTCGACGCAAGTGGTGATTTCACCCAATAAACAAGACATCAGCGTCACCATCAACGTAACCGAAGGTGAGCGCTTCGTCGTCTCCAAAGTCAAGATGCAGGGCAATTTCCTGGCCAAGGACGCGGAGTTTGAGGCCTTGGTGTCCATTCGCGTGGGCGAGCCCTACAACGGCGCCGAAGTGGCCCAGACCACCAAATCCTTTACCGACTACTACGCCAATTTCGGCTATGCCTTTGCCGTGGCTGAGACGCAAACCTCGATTGACCGCAGCACCAACCAGGTGGAAATCACCATCAAGGCAGACCCCGCGCGCCGGATTTATGTACGCCGCATCAACATTACCGGCAACGACACGACGCGTGACGAGGTGATTCGCCGCGA
>Ga0214919_10004895_pt1 | contig 19265 bp, 16 predicted proteins | sample LL1503_MetaG_FD_177994 | JGI IMG/M metagenome (GOLD analysis project Ga0214919, IMG submission 177994) | Freshwater microbial communities from Lake Lanier, Atlanta, Georgia, United States - LL-1503 | ecosystem: Environmental > Aquatic > Freshwater > Lake | place: USA: Georgia | collected...
GCCGGCGTCGCGCACCTTGCACATGGCCTGGTCAACTTTGTCTACTGCCGCCAATAAACGGGCTTCACCACCTTCGGGGCAGCCCAAAAGGTAGCTTTGCCCCATGATTTGAACTTCAAGTTGTTTGCTGCTCATGTGTTGGCGTCAGAGGGGGAGTTTTGGGGCAAACGCTCAATCAGGGCGTCGACACGCGAGCGGGCGGCGGCCAATTTGGACTTGAGCAGGTCGCGCTCGTGAGAAAGGGCCAAGACTTGCTGATTCAGCAGTGCATTGGTCTTTTGCAGCTCTTCGTGGCGGAGCAACAGGTGCTCGACGCGGTCTGCAATCTGGTCGACGGTGGTGGGATTCGTCATGTCACTAGAATTGTAATGTCACTGATTGTAGGCTTGGTGCAAGTTCACATCTTACAATGGCATTTGTTGGTGCTCGAGGCCTGGTTCACAGGCCTCAGTTCAACGGGAAGCAGGAGAGAGACCCCTTACAGGGCAATCTTCACCTGCGCTGCCCCCGCAACGGTCAGCAGACGGGCATTTTTGCCCCGCTTTCATCAGTAGCCACTGAATGCCCTGAAACAGGCGTTTGGGAAGGCGATGAAGGTTGTTCTGCTTAGCCCGGATACCGGCCAACAAGGTGGCCAGCCCTAGGGTTGGTCGTACGTTCGCGCACTGTCGGGGAAGGCGGTGAGAACAAATTTGTTGGGTTTTTCATCATGAGAATTTTTAGTTTTCGCAGGGGTGCGCTTGTCGCCGGTTTCTGGCTGCCTATTTTGGCTTTGTCGCAAACATTCCTACCCGATACGGTCATCACGGCCAGCCGTGTAGCGCAGCGCGCACAAGATGCCTTGCCCGATGTTTCCCTCATCACGCGCGCCGACATTAACCGCTCTCAAGCCAAAGACATCCCCAGTTTGCTCCAACAGCTGGCGGGTATGGAAGTCACACAATCGGGCGGTATGGGTGGTGTGGCCACCTTGTTCATGCGCGGTGCTGAATCACGGCATGCCTTGGTGTTGGTCGATGGTTTGCCCATGAACAATTTGAACTTCAATTTGGCGGCCCTTGAACATTTACCGCTAAGCGGCATAGAACGGATTGAAGTGGTTCGCGGCAATGTGTCTAGCCTTTATGGCAGCGCTGCTTTGGGGGGTGTGATCCAAATTTTCACACGACAAAATTCAGGCGATGGCTTGAAAGGCCCGTGGCTAGAGGCTTCTGGGCAAGTGGGGTCTGAGAGTTTTCGAAGCGCGCAAGTCAGTGCCGGCCAAAAATGGGCTTCGGGTTTTGGCTTGAATGCCGCTGCAGAAAAAGTTCAAACACAAGGCTTCAATGCCATCAACCCATTGCAACGCCCAGGCACCAACCCCGATCGCGATGGCTACAACAGACAATCCAATGCGCTTCATTTGTCTCAAGAATTTGAGGGCGCTCGCATGGGCTTGATGGTGCGAGAAACCAAAGCCACCGTGCAGTACGACAGCCAGTACGGCCCTGCCACGCAAGCGGACGAATCGCGCAGTATTTTGAGAAGTGCTTTGCTCAATACAAGTTTCAAAGCAGCCAGCAATTTGCAGCTAGATGCATCAGTAGGACAACAAGAAGACAAGTTGGATGCCACCCTCACGGCGTATCCTTATTTTGTCAATTCAAAATCCAAAACATCGGCACTGGGTGCGGTGTGGACCTTGTGGCCCCAGCATTCCCTCACAGCGGGTTATGAAAACACGCGCCAACAAATAACCAGTGATACCGAATACAACCCAACCCACAGAACGCTTGACTCATGGCGTGTGGGGTATCAGGGCAAGTTAGAGCAGCAGCAGTGGCAGTTGAATGTGCGTCAAGATCAGTACTCTGATTTTGGCAATGCCAACACATGGTATGCAGGCTACGCTTATGTACTCACGCCTGAATGGCGTGTGAAAGCCAGCGCTTCGACCGGCTTTATGGCGCCCACCTTCAACGATTTGTATTACCCTTGGGGCGGCAACCCTCGTTTGAAACCTGAACAAGCGCGTTCCAATGAAGTGGGATTGCAATACACGCAGGCTGCTTGGAATTGGCGCCTCACGGCCTTTGAGAATCGTTACACCGATTTGATTGACAACGATGTCAACTTTACCCGCACCAACATTGCCAAAGCCAAAAACCAAGGCGTCGAAATGGCGCTGGCGGGGCAGTGGACGATGGCAGGCGTTGGCGCGCAGCAATGGCGCTTGAGCCTCACTTCACAAGATCCCCAAAATGAAACCACGCACAGCGCATTGGCCAGGCGCGCCAAAACTTTGGTGCAAGCCGGCTTGAATCAAAAACTGGCCGATTGGGATGCCGGTGTGCAACTGCGCTATGTGGGCGCACGCACAGATGCGACCCAAACATTGGCGGCCTACACCTTGCTTGATTTAACGGCCAGCCGTGTGTTGACGCCTGAGCTTCGCTTGAACTTGCGCATTGAAAATGCCAGCAATGTCAATTACCAAACCATTTATGGCTACAACATGCCCTCGCGTGGTTTGTTTGTGGGCTTGAAGTGGACGCCTAAGTTGTCATGATGGGTGCGCTTCAATGGGTGAGCTTGGTTGGCATGTTGCTTTTTGTGCAAAGCGTATTGGCACAAAATGCAGCGTTCCCCCCAACAGGGGCACCCTTCTCGGTGACAGACGATCGTGGACGCACGGTGGTCATTGAAAAAGCGCCACAACGTGTCATCACCTTACTGCCATCCTTGGGCGAGATTGTGTGCGAGCTTCAAGCCTGCGAATTGCTGGTGGGTGTTGACCGCTATAGCAACTGGCCAGAGCATGTGAAAACTTTGCCCAAGCTAGGCGGATTAGATGACACACAACTTGAAGCTTTGGTGAAACTCAAGCCCGACTTGGTGTTGCTGGCGCGCTCTTCACGTGTGACGCAACGACTAGAGTCGTTGGGCATCAAGGTCGTGGCCTTAGAGCCGCAAAGCCAAGAAGACATGCATCGTGTGATTCAGCAGATTGCAGGTGCATTGCACTTGGACAACGCCAAAGAACGTGCTGAACATCTTTGGCAAAGCATTCAACAAAAGTTAGAGGCAGTCGCATCGCGCGTACCATCCTCCGCCAAAGGCGCACGCATTTATTTTGAAGCCGGCAGTGGTTATTTCGCGGCGGGCGAAGCCTCTTACATCGGTGAAACACTCAAGCGCTTGGGCATGGTCAATGTGGTTACGCCTGTGATGGGATCTTTTCCTCAAGTCAATCCTGAGTTCGTGGTGAAGGCCAATCCCCAAATTATTTTCATGGGCGAGCGAGCAGCCACCGATTTGAAAACCAGGCCCGGTTGGAGCCGAATTGAAGCCATTCAAAAGCAACGCATTTGCAGTTTCACGCCAGCACAATCCGACATTGTGGTTCGCTCAGGGCCACGCATTCCCGATGCCGCTGAATTGATGCTGGCTTGTTTGAAACGGATCTATCCAGAATGAACGCCGCCAAAGTTGCATCCGCTTCAAAGCTGGCTTGGCAGCTGGGTTTTTTGCTATGGCTGTTAATGATGGCAGGGGCACTGGTGGGCAGCGAAGGCTGGGCTTGGGGTCAGGTTCAAGCCGACGCCAGTTTGATTCTTGACATTCGATTGCCCCGAACATTCGGGGCCTGTTTGGCAGGCGCCTTGTTGGGCTTGGCGGGTGCATTGGCACAGGGTCTGTTTAGAAATCCATTGGCCGATCCGTATTTATTGGGCAGCGCTTCGGGCGCCAGTTTGGGTGTGGCCATTGGCATGGTCATGCTGAGTCAACTTGATGTTTCGCCGTGGTTTGTGCGTGTGGGCATAACTGGCATGGCCTTTATGGGCGCTTGGTTGGCGGTGGCATTGTCATTGGTGTTGTCGTGGGGCGTTCAGCACACACTTCGTTTGCTGTTGGCGGGTGTGGTGGTGGGTGTGGTGTTTGGTGCCATTGCCTCCTTGCTGCTGGTCATGTTTCCGCAAATTCAAGGTTCGGTGCAGTCTTTCATGTTGGGCTCTACGGCCTATGTCAGTTGGCCTGCTTGCGGCTTGATGTTGGGTGTGCTGTTGGTGTCTTGGGGTGTTTCGGTGGCCGCCAGTCCGCTGCTAGATGGCTTGGCCTTGGGCGAAGCCACAGCGCTCAGTTTGGGTTTGCCAGTGAAGTCTTTGCGCTGGGTGTTGTTGGTGGTATTGGCTTTGTGCACGGCCGCGGCCGTCGCGCAAACAGGCCTCATTGCTTTTGTGGGTTTGGCTGCGCCGCATTTGGTGCGGGCTCGGGTGAAGGGTATGCACGGCAAAACACTCAGCTTGTCTTGCCTCATGGGTGCGGTCTTGTTGGGCGCTGCCGATTTGTTGGCGCGTGGTTTGATGGCGCCCAATGAATTGCCTGTGGGCGTGTTGACCGCCATTTTGGGCGGTGGCTATATGCTGTATCTGATGCACGGCATGACCTCACGGTCAGCGGGCGGCAAAGGAGGCAGCGCATGAACACACTTCACAAAGTGGCATTAATGGCTCACAACATCACCGTGATGCACAACGAATTCAAAGCGGTCAACAACGTGTCGATCACTTTGCATGCGGGTGAATGGGTGTCCTTGGTGGGGCCCAACGGCGCGGGTAAATCTAGTTTGTTAAAAGCCTTGGCGGGCTTGGCGACAGCTGAGGGCCAAGTGAGCTTGTTGGGCAAGCCATGGGCTGAATGGCACCGCCGCGAGCGCGCGCAAACACTGGCTTGGTTGGGCCAAGCGGAAGCCGGCCAAGACGACCTGACGGTGTATGACGTGGCCATGTTGGGTCGCTTGCCCCATCAATCTTGGCTGTCAACGCCCAGTGCCAAAGACCATGCGGTGGTGGAGGTGGCCTTGAAAACAGTGCAGGCTTGGGATTGGCGCACACGCAGTTTGGGACAACTCTCTGGCGGTGAGCGGCAACGTGTTTTGCTGGCGCGAGCCTTGGCCGTGCAAGCTCAGGTGTACCTCATGGACGAGCCTTTGGCGGGTGTGGATGTGCCGCATCAGGCCGATTGGTTGGAGTGGGTGCGTTGCCTAACGGAGGCGGGCGCTGCCGTGGTGAGTGTGTTGCACGAACTCAATTTGGCACTGCAAGCCAATCGGGTATGGGTCATGTCAAAAGGCCAGTGCGTGCACACGGGTTTGCCCAATTCAACAGACACCCACAGCGCCTTGTCGGCGGTTTTTCAAAACAGATTGCAGTGGCGTGAATGGCAAGAAGAAGGCATCACACGCTGGGTGGCTTTGCCTAAGTAGTTTTCGGTTTGAAGCTGCAATAAGCCGACACAGCACACTGTTGGCACAAAGGTTTTCTGGCTTGGCACACATAGCGGCCATGCAAAATGAGCCAGTGGTGTGCGTCGACCAAATACTTTTCTGGAATTCTTTTCAAAAGCTTCAACTCCACTTCAAGCGGATTTTTGCCGGGGGCTAAACCTGTTCTGTTGCCCAGCCTGAAGATGTGTGTGTCCACCGCCATGGTGGGTTCGCCAAAGGCCACATTCAAAACCACATTGGCCGTTTTGCGGCCCACGCCTGGCAATGCTTCCAAGGCCTCGCGAGAGCGTGGCACTTGACCTTGGTGTTGCGAGATCAAAATTTGACAGGTTTTCAGCAGATTGCTGGTCTTGTTTCTATAAAGCCCAATGGTTTTAAGGTAGCCCTCCAACCGGTCTTGGCCCAAGGCCAGAATGCGGTCCGGCGTATTGGCCACAGGGAACAATTTGCGGGTGGCTTTGTTCACGCTCACATCGGTCGCCTGGGCCGACAGCAGCACCGCCGTGAGAAGCTCAAACACCGAGGTGTAGGCCAACTCGGTGGTGGGCAGGGGATTGGCCTTTTTCAGGGTGTGAAAAAAGAGTTCGATGTGATGTGCGTTCATGAGAGAAAATGTGAGAATTGACCAACCGTGTTTTGTGGAAGATACACCATGTCCTTGAAATTTGCCGATCGTTTGAACAATGTCGAGACTTCAGCCATTCGGGAGTTGTTCAAACTTCTGGGCAAGCCTGGCATCATCAGTTTTGCCGGCGGCTTTCCCGACAGCGCCATGTTTGACGTGGAGGGCATTCGCGAAGCCTCCGCCGCGGCCTTGTCACACGAACCCGGTGCCGCACTCCAATATGGCGCTACCGAAGGCTACGGCCCCTTGCGCGAGCAGTTGGCGCATTTCATGGGTCAAAAGGGCGTCACGGAATTAAGCGCAGAGCAACTGATTGTCACCACAGGCAGCCAACAAGCGCTTGACCTCATTGGCAAAACCATGATCAGCCCGGGCGATAAAGTCATTGTCGAGGGACCCACCTTTTTGGCCACCATTCAGTGTTTCAGGTTGTATGGCGCAGAGCTCATTTCTGCACCTGTCGATGGCCATGGTGTCAACACCGATGTTCTCGAGCAACTCATCGCCGAGCATCGCCCCAAATTTGTCTATGTCATTCCCACCTTCGGCAATCCTACTGGGGCCTTACTCAACTTAGAGCGCCGCAAAAAGTTGCTCGAGCTGGCGGTCAAATATGAAACGCTCATGGTGGAAGACGACCCCTACGGCGATTTGTATTTCAAAGATGCACCGCCCCCCAGTTTGTTGGCCTTGAGTGCGCAAGTACCAGGCAGTCGCGACTGGTTGGTGCATTGCGGTTCTTTGTCAAAAGTCTTAAGCCCAGGGCTGCGTGTGGGTTGGATGATTGCACCCGCAGAACTTTTAAGCCGAGCCGTCATGTGCAAACAGTTCAGCGATGCACATACCAGCACCTTTGCCCAAGCCACAGCCGCCCATTACCTCAAAGCCGGGCGCATGCCGGCCACCCTCCACAATGTGCGCCAAGTTTATGCATTGCGCGCGCAAACCATGTGCGATGCTTTGCGCCACAATTTGGGCGATGCCATTTCATTTGTACAGCCCCAAGGCGGCTTGTTTGTGTGGGCCAGTCTCACGGGCGCAGGCGGAAAGGTGAAAGACGGCAATGTCTTTGCCAAAATGGCCATCGACAAAGGCGTGGCCTTCGTACCGGGTGCACCGTTCTATTGTCAAAACCCAGATCACAGTACTTTGCGCTTTAGTTTTGCCACGGTGGGCGAAGACAAAATTTTAGAAGGTGTTGATCGTTTGAAACAAGCCATGGATGCACCGGCGTCAACATCGGCTTGAACGCCATGAAGATTCAAGGCGTTGACATTCAAATCGAAGGCAACGGCTCTGAAACGCTGGTCATGTTGCATGGCTGGCCTGATACATCGGCACTTTGGAACGACACAGTCATAGCGCTCCAAGGCAGCTACCAATGTGCGCGCTTTACCTTGCCAGCTTTTGATGCAAATGCCCCCATGCCCGCCAAGTCATTGAGTGACATGGTGGCCTTTGTTCATGAGGTGTTGCAACAAGTCAGCCCGCAAAAACCAGTCACCTTGGTATTGCACGATTGGGGTTGTCTTTTTGGTTATGAATACGCCGCCATGTACCCTGAGCGTGTAAGCCGCATGGTGGCTGTTGATGTGGGTGATCATAATTCCCAAGCCCTGTATGCATCTTGGAACGCCAAGGCCAAATGGGGTGTTTTCAGCTATCAAATTTGGTTGGCCATCGCTTGGCAAATTGCACAAATTTTGGGTGCCGCAGGTCGCCCTTTGGCTGATCGAATGACGCGTTATATGGCCAAGACTTTAAGGTGCCCCAGCCCTGTGGCAGCCATGCACGCCGGCATGAATGCACCCTATGCCATGAAGTGGATGCGGGCTTTCAATGGTTTTGACATGGCGGCCGATGCCCTCCAAATATTGCCTGCAGCGCGGCCCATGCTTTACATCTTTGGGCGACGCAAACCCTTCATGTTTCATTCTGCGCATTGGCTTGAAAAAATTGCATCACAGCCTGGCTCTAGGGTCGAGGGCTTTGACACAGGTCATTGGGTCATGAGCAACAAGCCAGAAGCTTTCAATGCCTTGCTCAAAGAATGGCTAGGAACGCCTTGAATCACACCCACGCTGAAGAAGGGGCTGCAGGCATGATAAATCAGTCAAGGCGCGATGTGTTGAAGTGGGCTGCTGCGGCGGCTGCACCCCTCACTTATGCATTGTCCTCAGCCCAAACACCTTTCAAGCACAACCCCTTTTCCGTGGGTGTGGCCAGTGGTTCTCCCAATCACCATTCGGTGGTCTTATGGACCCGTCTCATGCCCGATGTCAGCAGTAGTTCCGCTGTGTTTGCAGCCACGGATGTGACGCTGAAGTGGGAAGTGGCAGACGATGAGTCCTTCAAAGTCAATCGCCGCGCGGGGCAAGTGGTGGCGCTCGCCGCCTTGGCCCATTCGGTGCACTTAGAGCTTGATCAATTGCAGAGTGACCGGTGGTATTTTTATCGCTTCCAAATAGGCGATGCGCAAAGCACCGTGGGCCGCACACGAACGCTGCCACATCCTGAGGCCATGGTTCAAAAACTGCGTGTCGCCTACGCATCCTGCCAGCGCTGGGAGCATGGGTACTTCACAGCATACGATCACATGTGCCAAGAAAATCTCGACTTGGTTTTGTTCTTAGGTGATTACATCTACGAATATGCGGGTGCTGCCAATGCCGTGCGTTTGCCCACAGGTGGCTGGGTGAACAGCTTGTCCGACTATCGCGACCGCTACGCGCTTCAAAAAAGTGAAAAAGGCTTGCAGGCCATGCATGCGCAATGTCCATGGCTGATCACTTGGGACGATCACGAAGTCTCCAATGACTATGCTGGCAGGGTGAGGGGGCAAAGTGGCAACATCAGTTTTGATTTTGCGGCGCAGCGTGCGCGGGCTTATCAAGCGTTTTACGAGCACATGCCACTGCGCGTGAGTGCGCTGACCCAGTCTCTTGCTGGCTTGGCCAGCGGTGCAGAAATGCGAATTTATGGTCAAGTGGCGTATGGCAAATTGGCCAATATTTATTTGTTAGACAGCAGGCAATACCGAGATCGGCAAGTTTGTAACAAGCTTGGCAACTACGGCTCTGGATGGGTCAACCCTGAGCAATGCGAAGAATGGTCAGACCCCCAACGAACATTGTTAGGCGAAGCGCAGTCTCAATGGCTGGACCAATCGTTTGCAAAAGCCAAGAACGATGCCCGACCCTGGAACGTGGTGGCCCAACAAACTATATTTGGACGAAGAGACTACAAGTTAGGCACGGGTCATTCATTGTGGAACGATGGCTGGGACGGCTACTCAGGTGCGCGTCAACGCATGACGCAGTCAATGCAAAACCATGCCCTCAAAAACCCTGTTCTCTTTGGCGGTGATGTGCATGAAAACTGGGTAGGGCATGTGATGGCCGATGCCTACAAAGACGACAGCGCCAAAATTGGGGTGGAGTTTTGTGGTGCTGGCATTACAGCGCGCTCTGCAGGCAATACAAAGTTGGCGGCACGTTTAGCAGAAAATCCGCACTTCATTTTTGCAGACAGCGAGCGCAAAGGTTATGGCGTGGTGGAGTTTACGGCCCAACAAATTCAAACAGAACTGCGTGTGGTGGACGATGTGCGTCAAGCTCAAACCAAAATTGAAACTTTGGCCAAGTTTGCGGTGGAGGCAGGGGTGCCTCAAGTTCAGCGTATTTCTTGAGGCTGAAGACAAGCCGCTGATGGCAATCAGGCCATTGCTTTTTTCATTCAAACACCTCTAGCAAGCGATCAAGCCCGCCTTCTTCAATGGCCACCATGGCTTGCTCGCGCACCTTGGGCTTAGCATGGTAAGCCACAGACAAACCCGCTACGCCCATCATGGGCAAGTCGTTGGCACCATCGCCCATGGCAATGGCTTGAGCAGGTTGAATGCCCATTAGCTGGCAGGTTTGTAGCAGCATCTTGCGCTTTTCTTCACCATCGCAGATATCGCCCCAGTCTTGATTCACCATGTGGCCTGTCAACTCCCCATTCACCACTTCCAAAACATTGGAGCGCGTCCAATCGATGCCCAAGCGGTCGCGCACGGCGTCTGTGAAAAAGGTAAAGCCGCCGGAGACCAACAAGACTTTCATACCGGCGCCTTGGCAGGCCTTCACCAGCGTTTCTGCGCCAGGGTTGAGTTGCAGGCGATGGTTTAAGACTTCGGTCATGTGCGCCACGGTCACGCCTTTGAGCAAAGCCACACGTTTGCGCAAGCTGTCTTTGTAGTCGGTTATTTCACCGCGCATGGCGGCTTCGGTAATGGCAGCCACTTCGGCTTTGCGGCCCGCTGCATCGGCAATTTCGTCCACACACTCAATGTTGATGAGGGTGGAGTCCATGTCAAACGCAATCAGTTTGAAGCTGCTGAGTTTCAAAGGCGGTGTGAAGCCCTTCACGGTCATGCCTTGAAACCTAGGGGTGCTGCGCTCGTTGCTCATGCTTGTTTATCCTTCAACTTTCTCAATTTTAGGCTGACCCAAAGAGCGCAAGATGTCTCTGACCATTTGCGCGCGGGCTTTGGGGTCGGGCAGCTCGCGTTCAATGCGCAATTTGTCGTTGCCGGCCAATTGAATGTGCTTGTTCTTTTGAATCAGCTCAATGATGCGCATGGGCTCAATGGGCGGATTGGGTTTGAAGCTGATTTGAATCACACCTGGCGCGGCATCGACTTTCACCACACCATAAGGCAAACTTAAAACCCTTAAGCGATGGACATCCATCAAAGTTTGCGCCTGCGGTGGCAGCTTGCCAAAGCGGTCCACAATTTCTTCCAGCAAGCCGTCAATTTGATCGGAAGTTTTGGCGGTGGCCAATTTCTTGTAGAACGACAAACGCAAATGAACATCGCCGCAGTAGTCGTTGGGCAGCAGGGCAGGAGCGTGCAAATTGATGTCGGTGGCGGCCGACAGGGGGCTGAGCAAATCGGGCTCTTTGCCTAATTTCAAACACCGCACCGCTTCGTTCAACATTTCGTTGTAAAGCTGGAAGCCAATTTCTAGCATGTTGCCGCTTTGGTTTTCACCGAGCACTTCACCTGCACCGCGAATTTCCAAATCGTGCATGGCCAAATAAAAGCCGCTGCCCAATTCTTCCATTTGTTGAATGGCGTCCAAGCGCTGCGCAGCATGTTTGGTCAGCGCATCTATTTCGGGCACCATCAAATAAGCATAGGCTTGGTGATGGCTTCGGCCCACACGGCCACGCAATTGATGCAGTTGTGCCAAGCCAAATTTGTTGGCGCGCGAAATCACGATGGTGTTGGCGGTGGGCACATCAATGCCCGTTTCAATGATGGTAGAACACAGCAAAATGTTGTAGCGCTGCGCCACAAAGTCACGCATCACTTTTTCCAAGTCACGCTCGGGCATTTGACCATGCGCCACCGCAATGCGTGCTTCTGGCAATATCTCTTCCAGCTTTTGTCGGCGGTTCTCAATGGTATCGACTTCGTTGTGCAAGAAGTAAACCTGCCCACCACGTTTGAGTTCGCGAAGGATCGCTTCGCGAATGACGCCCACGCCTTCGTTGCGCACAAAGGTTTTGATGGCCAAGCGGCGCTGGGGTGCCGTGGCAATCACGCTCAAATCCCGAATGCCTTCCAGCGCCATGCCCAAGGTGCGCGGAATAGGGGTGGCGGTGAGCGTGAGCACATCAACTTCAGCGCGCATGGCCTTCATGGCTTCTTTGTGGCGCACACCAAAGCGGTGTTCTTCGTCAATGACCAACAAGCCCAGATTTTTAAACTTGGTGGACTCACTCAAGAGCTTGTGGGTTCCCACCACAATGTCCACGGTGCCATCGGCCAAACCTTTGAGCGCTTCAGTGACTTCTTTGCCGGAGCGGAAACGAGACACCTCGGCCACCTTGACAGGCCACTTGGAAAACCGGTCTTTCAAGGTTTGAAAGTGTTGCTCAGCCAACAAGGTGGTGGGTGCCAAGATGGCCACTTGCTTGCCACCTGTGACTGCCACGAATGCAGCACGCAAGGCCACTTCCGTTTTACCAAAGCCCACATCGCCGCACACCAAGCGGTCCATCGGGCGTGGGCTGATCATGTCTTGAATGACGGCATGAATGGCGGCGTTTTGATCGGCGGTTTCGTCAAATCCAAAGTCGTTGGCAAACACCTCGTAGTCTTGCGGGCTGTATCTGAAGGCATGGCCTTCGCGCGCTGCCCGTCTGGCGTAGATGTTCAACAACTCTGCCGCTGAATCACGCACTTGCTCGGCCGCTTTGCGCTTGGCTTTTTCCCACTGGCCACTGCCCAAGCGGTGCAGGGGAGCTTCATCGGCACTCACGCCTGTGTAGCGGCCAATGAGTTGCAGCTGACTCACGGGCACATACAGCGTGGCCTTATCGGCATATTCCAAATGCAAAAACTCTTGCAGGGCAGGAGTGCCGTCGGGATTCTTCTCGCCCAAATCCATGTTCACCAAACCGCGGTAGCGCCCAATGCCGTGTGCGTTGTGCACCACAGGGTCGCCCACATTGAGTTCGGACAAATCTTTGATGAGCGCTTCAACATCGCTCACTTGTTCTTGTTTTTTACGCCGACGTGTGGTGGGGCCAGCCGCAAACAATTCGGTCTCGGTGACCAAATCAATGCCAGCTTCAAACCAATGAAAGCCCGTATTGAGCGCGGCAGTGACAATGCCTATTTTTTCGTCACTGGCTTGAAATTCCTTCAGGTCATCAAAGGCCGGTGGGTTGACACCACTGGCGCGCAGGAAGTCGAGCAGACTTTCGCGGCGGCCCGCGCTCTCGGCCAGAATTAAGACGCGATTGGAGCTGCCGCGAATGTGCGCTTGCAGCTTGGCCAAAGGCTCTTCAGCGCCGCGGACGACTGTAAGGTCGGGCAGGGGCTGCGCCATGGTGTTGTGGGCGTTGTTGTCTTGGGTTTCGCCTTCAGAATCTTTGGCACTTGGACGCAAAGCCAACTGCGCATGCTGATTCGTGCCCGTATAAAACTGCTCAGCCGACAAAAACAAAGCTTCGGGTGGCAAGGCAGGTCGCTCGGGGTCGCCTTGCACTAAGCGATAACGTTCCTTGGCGTCTTGCCAAAACCGTTGAAACGCAGGCTCTAAATCGCCATGCAAGACCAAGGTGGCTGGCGTGTCGCTGCCCGCGCCCAAGTAGTCAAACACGGTGGCTGTTTCTTCAAAGAACAGCGGTAAATAATATTCAATGCCGGCCGTGGCCACACCATTGCCAATGTCTTTGTAAATGCGACTTTTGGTGGGGTCGCCTTCAAGCAACTCACGCCACCGGCTGCGAAACTTGGCGCGCGCCGCGTCGTCCATGGGAAATTCGCGGCCCGGCAACAAACGCACTTCGGGCACAGGGTACAAGCTGCGCTGTGTGTCGGGATCGAAGGTGCGGATGGAGTCAATTTCATTGTCAAATAAATCGACGCGGTAGGGCACTTGCGAGCCCATGGGAAACAAATCAATCAGACCACCGCGCACTGCATATTCGCCAGGGCTGACCACTTGGCTGACATGGCTGTAACCGGCCAATGTCAATTGAGCCTTGAGTTTGGCTTCGTCCAATTTCTGTTTGGTTTTAAATTGAAAGGTGTAGCCCGCCAAAAATGAGGGGGGTGCCAAACGGTACAAAGCCGTGGTGGCCGGAATGAACACCAAGTCAGCACCCTCGGCTTTGTCGCGCTGATTGATTCGCCAGAGGGTGGCCAAGCGTTCGCTGATCAGGTCTTGGTGAGGCGAGAAAGTGTCGTACGGCAAAGTTTCCCAGTCGGGAAAAATGGCGCATCGAAGGCCAGGTGCAAAGAAGGCCACCTCGTCCATCAGGCGCTGGGCATCGGCGGCGTCAGAGGTGACCACAGCCGTCAGGCGCCCCTGCGATTTTTCTCGTTCGGCCAGTTGGGCCAATAGCACCGCGTCTGCCGATCCCATGGGACGGGGCAGGGTGAAGCGTTTTCCTAAGCTAAGCGCGGGTAATTGCATGAACTCCAATAGTATAGTTGGCGTATTGGCACTCCAAAGCGATTCACTGTGAACCCCACTGACCTATCTGATCACTCAAGCCCTGTGGCGCGGTGTTTTGCGCTGGTGCCCTGCGCGGGTTCAGGTTCCCGTGCGGGCACCGTCGCTCCCAAACAGTACGAGCAGATTGCGGGCCAAAGCATGGTGATGCACACCTTGGCCGCCTTGAAATCGGTTGGCAGGCTTGAAAAAATTGTGCTGGTGCTCTCACCCGACGATGCGCATGTGTGGCCAGATGATGCAGTGGCGCACATTCAGCGCATTCATTGTGGCGGTGCCACCCGCGCCGAGTCTGTCTTCAACGGCCTAACCCAATTGCTGGCTGAGGGTGCAAAAAATTCTGAAGGTGTTCAATCAAGCGACTGGATCTTGGTGCACGACGCAGCGCGTTGCCTCATTACTGACTTAGAAATTAACCGCTTAATTGATGCGTGCTTGGACGACGATGTGGGGGGCTTGTTGGCCCTGCCATTGCCCGATACTTTGAAGGCTTCAGTGAATGGCCGCGTGAGCGAAACTTTGCCACGCCAAGACAAATGGTTGGCGCAAACGCCGCAAATGTTCCGGGCTGGCCCCTTGCGCACAGCCTTGTTGGCAAAGGCTGCTGAAAATTTTGAAGGCATCACAGACGAAGCCAGTGCCATGGAGATGGCAGGTTTTGCGCCCAAGTTGGTGGTCGGCAGTCCACACAATTTCAAAGTGACTTATCCGCCAGATTTTGCATTGGCAGAAGATTTGCTCAGGAGCAGAAAATGAACATTCGAGTCGGTGAAGGTTGGGACACTCATGCCTTGGTAGAGGGGCGTCCGCTGATGTTGGGCGGTGTGCAAATTCCACATGACAAAGGACTGCTGGGTCATTCCGATGCCGATGTGTTGTTGCACGCCATCACCGATGCGCTGTTGGGCGCTGCGGGCTTGGGCGACATTGGTCATCACTTTCCCGATACCGATGACAAATACAAAGGCGCTAACTCAGCGGTGCTCTTGAAGAAGGCCTACGACACCGTGAAGCATTTGGGATGGCATTTGGGCAACGTCGATTGCACCATCATTGCGCAAGCGCCAAAGTTGGCGCCCCATCGATCTGACATTCGGTCTTCCATTGCCAAGGCCTTGGGTGTGCCAGAATCATTTGTGAATGTGAAAGCCAAAACGGCTGAAAAAATGGGCCCGGTGGGTGAGGGCCGCAGCATGGAAGCCAGGGCTGTGGTGTTGATTCACAAGCCTTGAACTTGATTGAATGTGAATGGCCACCTGACCCGGTGGCTTATTTATTGAGCGGCCCAGCCGCCGTCCATGTTCCAAGCCACGCCGCGAATGTTGTTGCCGGCGGCGGAACAGAAAAACACAGCCAATTCACCCAACTCTTCGGGTGTGGTGAATTGCATAGAAGGTTCTTTTTCACCCAACAACAACTCGGTGGCTTTTTGATTGCTCAAACCCAAAGCTTCTGCTTTGGCATCCACTTGTTTTTGAACCAAAGGTGTGAGCACCCAGCCAGGGCAAATGGCGTTGCAGGTCACGCCCGACAGGGCGTTTTCCAATGCGGTGACTTTGGTCAAACCCACAATGCCGTGCTTGGCGGCCACATATGCCGATTTCTCTGCCGAGCCCACCAGGCCGTGAACCGATGCGATGTTGATGATGCGGCCCCAGTTGGCCTTTTGCATGGCGGGCAGCACAGCCCGTGATGCATGGAAAGCGCTGGACAAATTGATGGCAATGATGGCATCCCATCTTTCAATCGGAAAGTTTTCAACCCGGGCCACATGCTGAATGCCTGCGTTGTTGACCAAAATATCGACACGGCCAAACTTTTCTTCGGCAAACTTTACCATCGCTTCAATTTCGGCGGGCTTGCTCATGTCAGCACCGTGATAGGCCACTTTGGCGCCCAAGGCTGCCACCTCGGCTTCGGGTCCGGCATGGTCACCAAAGCCGTTGAGAACAATGTTGGCGCCTTGCTTGGCCAAGGCTTTGGCAATTCCCAAGCCAATGCCGCTGGTAGAGCCGGTAACGAGTGCAGTTTTGCCTTTCAGCATGGTGGTTCTCCGAATGAATTACGATGTGTAGAAGTGAATTATGGCGCGTCAATTCTTCATTGAACTGACAGCCAGCCCGTTAATTAAGTTAGAAAACCATGTCAGAACCCATCCTCGACTTCGTCCAATGCCCCGATACCCTGGGCAAACACCGCATGGCTTATTGGTCTTGGGGTGACAAATCGGCCTCGCATCTGGTGTTCTGCGTTCATGGCTTAACCCGCCAGGGCCGAGATTTTGATTTGCTGGCCCAAGCCCTGGTGGCCTCTGCACAAGTCGGCCATTTGCCCTCTGTCAGGGTCATTTGTCCCGATGTGGTGGGCCGCGGCAAAAGTGATTGGTTACAAGACCCCCTCGGTTATCAATTTGCACAATATGCGAGCGATATGGCTGAGCTGCTGCAAAGCTTGAACGAACAGCGCTCCATTGATCGCTTAGATTGGGTAGGCACCAGCATGGGTGGCGTTATTGGCATGCTGATCGCTGCAAAAAAAACCTCTCCGCCCATCAGCCATTTGGTTTTGAATGACATCGGCCCGCCCGTATCGTGGAAGTCCATTTTGAACATGAAGACCTATGTGGGCGAGGTAGGCAAGTTTCAGACGGTGCAAGACGCTGCCAATGCCCTGTGGGAAATTTCTAAATCCTTTGGACCGCATACAGCTTCAGAGTGGCTCGCTCTTTCTCAAAACATGGTGCGTCGATTGGAAGATGGCACCTATTGCTTGCATTACGATCCTCAACTCAGAGTCCCCATTCGAGCGGTCACTGAAGAACAAGCCATGGCAGGTGAAACCACTTTGTGGCAGGTTTACGATTTGATTGAGTGCCCCACATTGCTCATTCGCGGTGCTGAATCGGTGTTACTGAGTGCTGCTGCTGCTTTGGAGATGACCCAGCGCGGCCCCCGTGCGCAGGTGGCCAGTTTGCCGGGCGTTGGCCATGCGCCAACCCTGACACACGAAGATCAAATAGCCATTGTTTTGAAATTTTTAGGTCGGCATGCATGAGTGCTGTGGCTGAAGACATCTTGGTTCGTGCAAGAGCGTTTGTAGAGCCTTTCTTGTTGGGTGAATTTTTAGACACCGGCGAGAACATGCTCGAGCATGCCGATGCAGTGGCGACCATTTTAGATACCTTGAGCAGCGGCAACGATGTGAAGGCTGCCAGTTATTTGGCCTATGCCTGCCCGCACTTAAGCCGTCCTCAGGAAGTGATTGCCAAAACATTTGGTGATGAATTTGCTTCTTTGGCGGTAGAAACGACCAAACTCATGGAGGTTCAGCGTATTTCTCGCGCCGCCGCATCGTCTGTGCAACTTCAAGTTGATTCGCGTGTACAAACTGAAAATGTGCGCAAAATGCTTTTGGCATTCAGCAAAGATTTACGCGTGATCATGTTGCGCTTGGCGTCGCGTTTGCAAACGCTTCGGTATTTTGCGAGTGTCAAAAAAGAAGTGCCTGCCGCATTGGCCAAGGAATCGTTGCAGGTCTTTGCACCGCTGGCCAATCGATTGGGTATTTGGGAAATTAAGTGGGAGCTTGAAGATCTTTCATTCCGTTTTTTAGAACCCGATACTTACAAGAAAATTGCCAAACTTCTTGATGAAAAGAGAGCCGAGCGCGAAGTCAATATGCATCTTTTGCGCGAGCAAGTGCAAACCGAATTGGCAGCGCAAAATATTCACGCCACTGTTCAGGGCCGACCCAAACACATCTACAGCATTGTTAAGAAAATGCGGGGTAAGACGCTCGAGTTTTCACAGGTTTTTGATATCAGGGCCATGCGTGTGATTGTGCCCAGTGTGGCCGATTGTTATGCGGCGCTCAGTTGGGTCCATTCGCACTATGTGCCCATGACGTCTGAGTTTGACGACTACATTGCTAAGCCCAAGACCAATGGTTATCAATCTTTGCATACGGTGGTGCGAGATGAGCAGGCAAGACCCATTGAAATTCAAATTCGCACACAGGCAATGCATGAGCATGCGGAGCATGGTGTGGCTGCACACTGGGCTTACAAAGAAGCCGGCGTCAAGGGCTATCTGGGCGTCAGTGCCAACAGCGGTTACGACGCCAAGATTGCGGTGCTGCGCCAGTTGCTGGCGTGGGAAAGGGAGATGTCGACCGAGGCTTCAGGCGCATCTTCCGAATCTGTAGGTCAAAATACCGATGCCTTGTTTGACGATCGCATTTATGTGCTCACACCCAATGCCGCCATTGTGGAATTGCCCAAAGGCGCTACCCCCATCGATTTCGCCTACACGGTGCACACCAACTTGGGACACAGATGCCGCGGTGCCAAAGCCGATGGCGTGATGATTCCTTTAAACACAGCTTTGCAAAATGGTCAGACAGTAGAAATTACCACTGTGAAAGAAGGTGGACCTTCCCGAGATTGGCTGAATATTGAACTGGGTTTCTTGGCTAGCCAGCGTGCGCGCTCCAAAGTCAAGTCTTGGTTCAATGCGCAAATTACGCACGAGAGCATTGCCAAAGGGCGAGAGGCTGTGGAAAAACTATTGCAGCGCGAAGGTAAAACCGCGCTCAAGTTAGAAGACCTGGCCTCTGATTTGGGATTCAAATCTGCAGAAGCACTTTTTGAAATGGTGGGCAAAGAAGAATATTCGCTGCGCAACATTGAAGTCTTTTTACGTCCCTCCGAACCCGCCATGCAGCCCGATGATTTTGTGCTACTTAAAAAATCTCGCGTGGTGCCACCTAAATTGCAGTCGGGTGTATTGGTGGTGGGTGTTGATTCCTTGCTTACTCAGTTGTCTAAGTGCTGCCGACCTGCGCCGCCCGATCCTATCAGTGGCTATGTCACGCGGGGCAAGGGGGTGAGCATTCACAGGGATGACTGCCGCAACTTTCAGTCGCTGGTCACCAGACATGGTGAGCGAGTGATTGAAGTGCGATGGGGTGTGCAAAAACCCGGGCAAACGTTGCTCTATCCCGTAGAGGTTTCTATTGAGGCTTCAGACAGACAGGGTTTACTGCGAGATATTTCTGAGGTGTTTGCCAAAGAAAAAATGAATGTGGTGGGGGTTCAAACCCAGTCGGTCAAAGGCACGGCTTGGATGACCTTTACTGTTGAGGTGTCCGACGCCTTGCTCTTGAAAAAAGTGATACAGAGCGTGAAATCAGTGGCTGGCGTGGGCAGGGTGAAGCGTAACTAGGGGCCTTGCGCAGGCATAAAGGGGTGATTTTTTGATGCTACAATGCGTGCTGAATTTGTAGGCGCGTAGCTCAGCTGGTTAGAGCACCACCTTGACATGGTGGGGGTCGTTGGTTCGAGTCCAATCGCGCCTACCAA
>Ga0214919_10004896_pt1 | contig 19264 bp, 17 predicted proteins | sample LL1503_MetaG_FD_177994 | JGI IMG/M metagenome (GOLD analysis project Ga0214919, IMG submission 177994) | Freshwater microbial communities from Lake Lanier, Atlanta, Georgia, United States - LL-1503 | ecosystem: Environmental > Aquatic > Freshwater > Lake | place: USA: Georgia | collected...
AGTTCCTTGGCCGCGCGGTCGGCGCCATGTTTGCACGAGATGAAGTACGCGTTGCCCTTGGATTTAGGCATCATGGCAATCATGAGCTTAGCCTCGGCGGCAAACACAGCTGGCAGACCAGCTAACAGGAGAGTGGCGGATAACAGGCAGCGGGAGATGTGATGATTCATAATGGGTAGCGGGTGGGATAATCAGCGCGCCTGACGGCGCGCACGGAGGTAATTCAAGAATGTCGGGACCGCATTGCCGGTCAAGGCGAGGAGTAATAGCGCACCGGTCAATAGACCGGACATTTCTTCGGCGGCATTGAGGCGAATCACCACGGGGAGGCAGGCGAGCCCATTTTTCAGTACGGCAATCGCGGCTACTCCGAGCAAAGTGCCGGTGACACTGCCGCGGCCACCAAAAATACTGGTGCCGCCCAGAACCACGGCCGTGATGGCAAAGAGTTCATAACCGGTGCCAGCATCCGCCTTCGCTTGGCCGAGTCGCGCGGTGTAGATCAGGGCGGCGAGCGCAGCGATGATCCCGGCTAAAATATAGACGATACTCACGCGGCGCTCTACGGGGAGGCCTGCGTAGCGTGCTCCCTCTGGGGAAAATCCGATCACGCGAAACGATCGTCCCCAAGTTGTCCGATGGACCAATATCCAGACGAGCACCGCCATTAATAAAAATAACCACGCTTGCATGGGCAGTCCGTTCCAGCGCTCTTGGCCTAAGAAAAGAAATCCACTGGGAAAATCAGTATAAGTGACGGCGCCCTGCGTGATCGCCTCCGCTAGTCCGCGGAAAAGAGAGTAGGTGCCGAGGGTCACTATAAGCGGCGGAAGTCGCAGCGCGGTGATCAGGCCGGCATTGAGCCCGCCCCCCATAGCACCCACGACAAGCGTGAGGGCCGCCGCGAGAGGAATGGACAGGCCGCCATCATGCCAGAGCTTGCCAAAAACAATCGCACATAGTCCGAGGAGGGAACCGACCGACAGATCGATGCCTGCGGTCAGAATGACCGGCGTCAAGGCTAAGGCTAGTAAGCCGATTTCACAGGAGTGGCGCAGAATATCGAATTGCCGGTCGAGAGTGCCGAAGCCTACGAGGTGGCCCCGGCGATTAGTTGAGGTGCCATAATGGTAGAAGATTAACCACTCGATCACGAGGACAGCCAGGAGCAGCGTCTCGTAGCGGAGGAGGGAGCGTCGCCAGTTGGGCTGAGTGTTAGCGGCGATCATCGGTGTCCTCCTTTAAGTCCTCTTTGCCGCAGACCATCAGCGACGACGGCCAGTAAAATAATCATCCCTTGAATCGCTTTTTCCCAATAAGCTTCCACGTGCAAATGCGTGAGAGCGGGCGAGACGCAGGCGAGTAGCAGTAGACCGGCGAAAGCGCCCCACACGTTCCCGCGTCCGCCCGAGATCGCCACGCCACCCACGACGACCGCCGCAATCACTTTTAATTCCAAGCCGGAGCCGACGAGGGGTTGGATTTGGGGAGATTGAACTAAATTCATAGTCGCAGCGAGCCCCGTCAAGGCACCGATAAAAACGAAAACAAGAAACGTGACCCAGTGGGGGCGAATGCCGGCGAGTCGCGCGGCTTCGGCATCAGTTCCGACGGCATAAACCCAACGGCCGGCCGCAACATGCCGCATAAAAAGTCCGCATGCCAACAACAAGCTGAGGGCGGTCGCGACGAGGGTCCATTGCCCAACGGTTTGGCTGAGGCCGAACCATTGCACGCCATCCGGTAGATTAACAAAAGCGCCTTGCTGGAGTAAATTGAGCCCCTGGCGCAGCATGACCATCGTCGCTAGGGTGACGACGATGGAGGGCAAGCGCAGGCCAGCGATGAGCCACCCATTAAACGCCCCCAAGCCAGCCCCCATCATCATCGCGGCGGGCAGCACCGCGACGAGGGGCCAACCGCGGGCGGCCAGGAGTCCGGCCCCGATACTGCACACGGAAAACTGTGAACCGACCGATATGTCGATTTGGCGACTAATAATAATGAGCGCCATGCCACACATCACCACCAGCGTTGGAGCTTCCCGGGTGAGGAGGGAAAGCAGCGGCTGCGCCTGATAAAAACTGGGCGCAAACGCCGCCATGATCAAAAGCACTAAGCCCAAAGCGACGGTGACGGAAATTTCGCGAAAATAGCGATTCATGCGGCGCCTTTTGCTGATTCCTGTCCGAGGGCGGCTGCCATTACGGCGTGGGCATCAGACTGACCGGGGAGAATGGTGGTTAATTTTCCACCCCGCATCACCCCGATGCGGTCGCTCATGCCCAAAATTTCCGGCAGATCACTCGAGATCATGATGACGGCGAGGCCGGCTTTCGCCAGCTGACGAATGATGCGGTGAATTTCGCTTTTGGCTCCGACATCGACCCCTTGGGTTGGCTCGTCCAGAATCAGGATTTTTGGCTGGGTCGCGAGCCAGCGAGCCAGCGAAACTTTTTGCTGATTGCCGCCGCTGAGGCTGCCGCCGAGGGCCTGGGGACCAGCGCACTTCACCGCGAGATCCCGGATGAAATCAAGCGCTAGCTTTTGTTCGGCGCCCAACTTGAGCCAAGCGTTGGGAAATAAACGAGGATGAATCGCCATCGTTATATTTTGATCAATCGGCAGCTCCAGCACGACGCCGTGGCGGCGACGATCCTCCGGTACATAAGCGAGACCCAGGGCGACCGCGTCGGCGGGCGACCGCGGGGCGATTGGTTGCCCTTGGAGTAAAATTTCGCCGCGGTCGGCTGGAGTGAGACCAAACAACACCCGCGCCAATTCAGTGCGGCCGGCGCCGACGAGCCCAGCTAGCCCAAAGATTTCCCCGGCCCGCACAGCCAAGCTCACGTGATTGACCCCGGAGGCGGCACAATCGACGTTGCGCAATTCGAGCACGATTTCTCCTCCCATAAATTCAGTCGGAGGGTAGAGTTGGTCAACTTCGCGGCCCACCATCAGCTTGATGAGCCCGGCGTGCGTGATCGCCCTGACGGCGTGAGTCCCCACGCTCTCGCCATCGCGGAGAACGGTGACGCGATCTGCGAGCGTAAATATTTCATCGAGCCGGTGTGAAATATAAATGATGCCGACACCGCTGCTGCGAAGCTCCCGTACTACCGTGAAGAGGCGCTCTTGTTCGCGACTGGTGAGGGAGGCAGTGGGTTCATCCATGACCACAATGCGTGCGCCGGCCCCGACCGCACAGGCAATCTCGACTAACTGTTGCTCGGGCATAGACAGCGTGTGAACTTCCGCTTCAGGTGAAAGATTCGCTCCGACTCGAGCGAGTAGTTCCTGCGCTCGCAGCTGACGCTGGGACCAGTTAATGCGCCGCATCGATCCGGCTGGCTCCAAGCGCAGGCCAATATTTTCAGCGACGGTGAGATCAGGGAAAAGCGCGGGTTGCTGATAGATACAAGCAATTCCGAGTTGTTGCGCGAGGGCGGGCGTCAGTTCTGTCAGTGACCGACCCGCCACCATAATCTCTCCCGCGTCAGGTTGATGAGCGCCGGTAATGATTTTGATCAACGTGCTTTTCCCTGCGCCATTTTCACCCAGGAGCGCGTGAACTTCCCCGGCCCGTAAATCAAAGTCGACGCCCCGCAAAGCGCGGACGCCGCCAAAATTCTTAGCGGCACGGCGTAACGTCAGGAGCGGGGGAAGAGGGGTGGGTGGGCCTGAAAGCATACAGAATCGCTAAGAGTAAAAAGCAGAAGAGGTGCGCTGACACGCTCAAAGGTTAGTTTATTTAAAATTTTAATTCCGGCGCGCTGCTCGGCTGATTCCGTCAACGTGAAGCTGGGCGCATTTAGCCGTGTCATTTAGTGCTAATCATGGCTATCTCCGCTCAGTATTTTTTCGATGCAAACTTCCTCCGACAATCCTGCGCTAGAAGATGAGCTGGGTGATGTCTTAGAAAAAGCGGCCCGTCAGGCTAATTTGAGTCAAGAGAAGCTCGCGGCTTTCGCTGACGTTGATCCAGCGCGGATCCAAGATGCGCTCGATTATCGTTCCGAGTTGAATCAGCTGGAGTTGGGTCGGCTCGCGCGGGTCCTTGGTCTGAACGAAGTGGGTCTCAATGCGCTGGCGCAGGGCGCTTATCCCGTCGCCGAGCTCACGGGGTTATCGTTTTGTGTTCATCCGCTGCGGATGCCGTACGGGGTGGGCGTGGCCAACTCGTACGTGGTTTCGACCGGTGGCGATAGTGCTATTCTTTTTGATACCGGGGCGAGCCATCCTGAATTGCACCGCGCTTGGCCCACGCGCATTCAGGAAATCGAGGCGGTCTTCATTACCCATTATGAGGCTGAACATATTGGCGGACTTGACGTGGTTTTACAGGAAACCGGCTTGGCGCAGTTCTATGGTCCCCCAACCGGTCGTTGGCCGCGCTGCCATGGATTAGGGGAAGGCGAAACGGTGCAGTTTGAGAAAATTTCGGTTACGGCTTTCTGCACTCCGGGGCATGCGGCCGAGCATAATTGTTATCTCATCCAAGCGACCGCTGCACCGGTCGGAGCGGCGCTGTTGATTTCCGGTGATCTTATTTTTGCCGGTTCGCTCGGGGGCGGTTATTTCTGTTGTCAGCGTCAACTCCAACACGCGCGGCGGATGCTAGATCTGCTGGCACCGGATACGGTGATTGCGCCGGGCCACGGTCCGTTGACGACGGCGGCGAATGAGCGTCGCTTTAACGCTTTCCTGGCTCGCTAGGATCCGGCGTGGAGTGCGGCGGGGCGCACGGGATAGCCCTTTAAGTGCGCCATACTTCCGCCCCAAAGTCCCAGCCGCGACGGGCGGGTTGGCGAACAATCTGCTCCAACCCATCGTGATTGGTGACCCGCATATTCGCGGCATCCCATTCGATATCGCGATTGGTGCGTTGCGCCATGACGCCGACGAGAGACATTTCAGTGAGGCGAGCGGAGTAATCAAAATTAGAACCGGGCAGCGGTCCTTCATTTTTGATGGCGCGGACCCACTCTTGAAAAGGCCCGCCTTTGATCCGCGGAATAGTTTTGGCGGGTAGGTTTAATTTAAATTCCTCCCAAAATTTATCCGGTAGCAAGCGGGGTGTATCGGGGCGGGCGCCAGTCATTAAGGTATTTTTATCCCCGATCATGAGCATGCCCGAACTGGGGAATTTTTTGGTCCGATCCCAATCGAGCGGTGGGGCAGGATGTTGGCCGCCATCATACCAATGCAAGGCGACCGGCGGTTTGTTGCCGCGAGCGGGGAACTCAAATTTAAGATGGGAGGAACGGCAGACGAACCCTTCTGCGATGGGCTCAAGGTTGATCACCGAGACGCGGGTCGGTGCATCCAAATCCAGTGACCAGAAGGGAGCATCGAGGGTGTGGCAGGCCCAATCACCGAGTTCACCACAGCCAAAATCCCACCAGCCACGCCACGTAAGCGGCGCGTAGGCAGAGCTGTATTTACGTTTCTTTGCGGGCCCGAGCCAGAGATCCCAATCGAGGGAGGCGGGTGGCGCCATAGTCGGTGCGGGGAAAGTGGACGGAATGCTGAAATAAGGACCTTTCACAAAGTTAGGGCCATCAAACCAAGCGTGGACTTCGCGGACCTCGCCGAGCACGCCCGATTCATACCATTCTTTAACGAGGCGAATGCCTTCCGTGGTGTGCCCTTGATTACCCATTTGGGTGATCACCTGGTAGTAGGCGGCCGCGCGTCGCAGGGTTCGCGCCTGCCAGATATCGTGGGTCAGAGGTTTCTGCACATACACGTGTTTCCCGAGTTGCATGGCCAAATAGGCCGCCGCGAAATGGCTGTGATCAGGGATGGAGACAATCACGGCATCGATCTCGCGATGCATTTGATCAAACATCACCCGATAGTCCTTGAAGCGTTTAGCTTGAGGATATTTGGCGCAATTTTTAGCCGCGCGCGCGTCATCAACGTCGCAAATTGCGACATAATTTTCCCCGAGGCATCCATCGAACGCGACATCGGCAATGCCGCCTCCACCAATAAACGCTAGGTTGAGCTTACGGCTCGCGGTGGGACCAGCTTGAGCGATAGCAAAACGCGGCAGAACAAAAAGTGACGCCGCGGCGGCAGATGTTTGCAGGAACTGGCGGCGGGATAGGTCGAGGTGGGTCATGGGGTGATCGGGGTGAAACTAGAATTTATTACCTAACCAGACCTGTTTTCTATAAAACGAGCCGCCAACTGATTAAGTCGCCATGGGAAAAATTGCGCGCCAGCGGGATTAAATTCTCCTGCCCCATGATTAGGGCAGGAGGGCATCTCTGGTCAGCGCTTACTCAGGGCGCTTGTATTCTTTATGGCCTTCTTTCTGAAGTGCGGAGATTTTAGTAAGTATCTCGACTACGCTTTTATTGTCACCGGCCTTCAGGGCGATTTCTACTTGGTCAAAGCCCACGATTATCTCTTTAATTTTTTTCTTATAACCAGCGATGAATTGATCGCGCTTTTCCGCGGGAACATCGCGGGCGAGGTCAGGCGAGTACGAAAGACTTTCCTTGGCGGCAGCTTGGATCGTAGCGAGCAAGGCGAGGGAAGACGCATTTTTGGCCGGATCCGCGGCCTGCTTGCGCAATTTACGCCAAGACTTATTGAGCGTATCCATCGATTTTTCGAGGGGCGTCTCCGCTTTCTCTGGTTTTGCTTTAGGCTCTTCGGCCCGGCTGAGGGCCGGAGTGAGCGCGAGAATTAAGGTAAGCAGCGGCAGGAGGATTTTTTTCATATAAAGTGGTTTTAAATTAAGCGGCTCTAAATAAAAAAGCCAGCGCAAGTCGCTTATTCCCCGCCTTCATCTGCTGGCATGCGCGTTTCATCTATACTGGTATCCACTTTCAGCCCATCACCCCCCGCGCTCCTACGCCCCCCGTGCCCTGACGCCATCCCCGCCCCCCGGCCATGCTTTGCGACGCTCTGTTTGTAATATATTATATTACAAACAGAGCGTCTTTTCCGCGTCATCAAACGGGGGGCTTGTATGTTTTTTTTAATTAAAAGATTAAAAATCCATGAATTCACTTCGTTTGCCTCGATCTACTTTATTGGCGGGGGATGTGGCGCTCGGCTTGCTTCAAGCGATTGAAGCGACCGCACGCGTCGCCGCGCGCAATTTAAAGAAAACTGGATTGCTGGGCACGCGGAAGCCAGTGGGTTCGACCTTACAACCCGGCGCAAAGACGCCCCTTTGGAATGAGCTGGTTAAGCAAACTCTGCCCTGGGTCGAGAAACGCGGCAGCAAGGCGCGGTTGGCGCGCTTTCTTGGCCTACCGCGCCAGCGTTTACAGGATTGCCTGAAATCGCAACGCGCTTGCCTTGATGCCGAGAGAACGTTGCGCCTGCTCTGCTGGGTAGCGGCTCGTCAACAAGGGCGAGATTTGATCCTTTGAGGACATTCTATTTGTAATATAATGTATTACAAACAGGCCCCCGTGATTTTTGCGTTAAGGACCAGTCGGGGGGTGGGAGGGATTTTGGCGCAGGCGATAGGCCGCGGAAAAGAGGGCGAGCATGGCGGTGGGGCTGAGGGAGGAGCCGGGACGTTCGCACCAGCTGATTGGTCGGGCGATCACGGGCAGACCAGCTGCGCGGGCGCGCAAAAGGAGCTCGAGGTCAAAGGCGAAGCCGTCTTCACGCCACACACTGGAGGCGTAAAAAGCACGGGGGATGATTTTTAGGCCGCATTGAGTATCGGTAAACTTAAGACCGAGGCAGAGCCGCACCCAACGATTGAATACGCGGCTCCCGATTCGGCGGTGCCAAAATCTGGTGACTGATTTATTGGTCGCCGCCGTGCGCACCCCCATAAACACGGCGGGCTGCTGGGCCGCTTGCGCTTGAGCGATCAGCGCCGCTACTTCCGTGGCGGGCGTGGCGCCGTCCGCATCGACAAAGGCGAGCCAAGCTGACTGCGGAGCGGTCGCCCAACCGGCGCGAATCGCATGCCCTTTACCGCGATTCTGCGGGTAGCTCTGCATGGGCTGAAGCGATGGGTAATCACCGCGCAGCTCAGCAATTTTCGCTGCAAGCCAATGCTGTTCACTCTCAGGGGAGCCGTCCACGACGACTTGGATGCGCACCTGACCGGCGTTCGCTTTAAGAGCGGCGCAGAGCGGCGGTAGAAATTCAATGAGCCGTTTACCGTCGCGGTAACTGGGAATAACCAGGAGGGTATCTGCTTGATTCATGCAAAAGGTGCGCCTTGCCGGTAGCTCTGACCTGACGACGTGCAGACTAAACTAGCGATGCGCGGATCTTGGGCGGTGAGTTGGGTTAATTGCGAAGCGTTGAGCAAGAGGGCCGCGGTGCTGAGTGCGTCAGCGAGGGCCGCACTCGGCGCCAGCACGAGGGCGCGCGCGGCCGGCTGCACTGCGGAGTTCGGGCGCGAGTCGATGATGTGCCCAGGTTGATACTGGAAGCCAGAAGCTCCCAAGCAAAATTTTCCGGGGAGGGGCAGCACGCTGCGGGGTTCGTCAATTTCTAACGACCAACCGTCGCCTCCGAGCCCGCGCAGACTACTACCGCCAGCAATGAGGCAACCCGTAGTGATTTCCCATTCCGCGAGCAATGCCGCCGCTTGATCAAGCGCGTAGCCTTTACCCAGCGCTCCCAGATCTAGCCAGGGCCCGGCCCGCAATTTATGCACGCGGCCAAGTTCAGGTTGGAGGCGTACCATCGGCCCAGGTTGATCTCCGGCAATTGGATTCGGAACGTCATGCAAAGAGAGGGGAATTTCCTGACCTTTAGCCGCGACACTCGCCCGACCGGTGAAGGCATCGAAGGCTCCATCCGTAAGACGCGCGGCCTCTGCTGCCAGAGCGAGACAGGCGAGGGTATCAGGACTGACGGCAACTTCGGTCCCGCGGCCGGCGCGATTTAAACGGGTGACGTCGCTTGATTCGCGATAAAAACTCAATCTCTCCTCTAGCTGATCAATGAGGGCGAAGGCCTCCGTCGCGGCTTGGCGTAGATAAATTGGGTCATGACCACCCAAGTGAAATACCCACTCGGTCGCCATGGCTGCATGGGTGGAAGCGGTGAGCCCGGCGGGCAGTGTTAGCCGGAAATTCATCGCGGCGCGGACCAAAGTAAAATGTCGGGTCGTAGGCCGAAGGCGGTGGCAGCTGCTGGTGGAGGCAGATCGATTCGGGAGTCGCGCAGCACAATATCATACGCGGAGAGATTTTGCGGTGGCGTGGTGAAATACCCTACCGTAGCGCGGTGACGTAGATACCAAGGAAGCGGCCAAGCATGATCAGGGCTGATCACGGCAATTTTTTTATCGAGTGCTTGAGTTTCTAACGTCGTCACCAGTCTCGCAAGATCAGGTGATGTGGGTTGGTAGAGGTAAGGGTTGCGACTGTCATTGGCGTAACGTCCCAACGCCGGGCCCGCGCGCCAAGCGCACGCGAGCACGAGCGCTAAGCCCGCGATGATAGGCGCAAGCTGCTCGATTTTCTTGGGCAGCCAAGTCGCGGAATGGGCTGCGCCGAGACCAGCCAAGAGCGCGAGCCCAGCGTAAGGTGTCAGCAAGAGCCACGGATTTTTATACGGGATTACACTATAGACCAGCAGCAGCGTGGCGGTGAAAGCCGCCAGGGCGCGATGGGTAGGGTTGGCCCGAGAAGAAAAGGCGAGGATCGCGCCGCCGAGGGCGCCCAAGAGCAACAGCGGTTCGCCCCAGTGGATGCCCCCCTGCGTATGGGGCCAGAGAATCGCGCCGTAATAAAACCAGGGTTGGTCATGGGGCCCACCGGAGGCGCGCTCGGCATAATTAAAATAAGCGCGAAGACCATCCGCGACCCCAGCGGGGTGGGTGAAAAATGCTGAGTAAAAAATGACATAAACCACGCTGGCGGCCAGCAAGGCGATCAGCAGTCGAGGGACTAGGCGCTTGATTTCACGCCACGGTCGAACGATGAGCAGGGCGCCGCCAAGTGCGGCGAAATGCAGAATAGAGGTTTCTTTCGTAGCCTGCATCAGCCCGGCGATTATGCCGACCATCAAGGCAGCGGTGAGGGTGGGGCGATCGATGAAGCGCAGGGTCGCAAAAAATAAGGCCCAAGTGAAAAAGCTGAACCAAGCTTCTTGCACAAAATAAGTATCATAGATCACCGCCAAAGGTGCGACCGCGAGTAGGGCGGTACCGATTAAGGTGGCGGTGCGCCCGAGGCGAGGGCTGGCGCTGAGCAACAAGGCCAGCGTGCCTAATCCGGCGAGCAGCGTAACCGCGCGGAGCTTGGTCGCGGTCAGCGTAGATGGCGTCTGGCCAGTAATCTTCGCTAAGCCCGCCGCGGCATAGTAGAGCAAAGGCCCGTGTTTATCAGCGGGATCGTAGGTGTAGCCATCGCCGCGCACGAGTTGCCACGTTTGATAAGCTTGCACTGCTTCATCGGCGTGCAGAAGACGTCGATCGATTTGCGCAAAACGTAATAAGCCCGCGCCGGCGAGGAGAAGACCGGCGAGCAAGACGAACAACCGGCGGCTATGCGCGGGGTCGGCCAAAGACTTCGACCTCGATGTAGTGGTTGAGCTCGTTGGCGGTATTGCCCGCGCTATAGAGGCGAACATAGCGAGCGACCGCTTTGTTGGCGGGAATGAGTCGGCCCGTATTTTTGTCCAAATAAGCCGGCGAGGTCCCTGCGCCGAAGCCAGCGTGGTTTTGATCATCATTATTAAACAGCGTGCGGACGTTCTGTTTAAAAGTGGGGTCATCAGAAATTTGGACAATGACTTCGAGGTAGGCGCGAGATTGGGCGTGGTAATGCCAGACGGCGATGGCGTAAAGTTCCGCCGCAACTCCGAGATCGATTTGCACCCATTGGCGGCCGCGATCGAGTTCCACGAAATAGCCTTCTTCGGATTCTTTATCGCCATCAGTAACGAGGGAAAGATCACCGATGACGGGAGCTGGGTCAGAGGAGGTGACAGGCTTGCCTTTCGCCAAATTAGTGACGTCAGCCGGTATCAAAATCGGGGCGGGCCGAGCGCTGGGGGATTCTAGGTTGGTGAGTTTGGCCGGCACCGGCGTGCCGGTAAGAATCGGCGGGGGGAAGCTTAGCTTGAGCGGAGTCAGGGCTTCTTCCGCGCGAGCGGCGCAAGGGGCTAGACCGAGGAGAACGAGTGCGAGGATTTTATGCATGCCAAAAAAATTAAACAATGAAGTCGGAGGGTTTGTAATCATAAGCCGAGCGGGCGGCGACGGCTGGATTAACTTGGAAGATGGCGGCTTCGCTAGTGAAGGCGTGGGCGGCATCGCACGTCAGCGTGGCTTGTCCGCGAATGGCCGCAAAGAAATTTTCGAGGTGGGGCTGATGCAGCGGTTTGTCGAGCACGATGGGCAATTCGTAGGCCACGAGTGGGGCGGTTTCGCGGACATCGACTTTGCCCGCAGTTGGGGCGGCCGCGACGTAGGCGCTTTTTTTAATGTAATTAAGTTCCACCCATTTCTCCCAATCAGGGGCGCGATCTTCGCGGTAGACTTTGGTGAGGGCGGGATTTTCGGAAATCTTTACAGAGCCTTCATCACCCATAAATTGCTCGAAATATCCGCCGCCCGCGCTGGTCGTGGTGAGGACTTGATAGAAGGCGCGCGCTTTGCCTTCCGGCGTAGTATATTCAAAAATCGCCATGACGTTATCGTACCATTCCCGGCCCTTGTAATAATCAGCGCCACCTGAGGCGATCACGCTGGTGGGGTTGCTTTGGAAAAACCAATTAAAGATATCGATTTGGTGCGCCCCGAGGTCAGAAATCGGCCCGCCCGACAGATCGCGGTACCAACGCCAGTTGCGGAATTGGTGCATGTCCTTGAAGCCATATTTTTTTAAGACGTCCGCTGGGATTTCCGCATTTTTGGGCCAACCAGCATCCGGGGTGACGGCGCGATTCCATTGCGCGTTAGCGTTGGTGAGGCGGCCGGGCAGGCGGGCTTTTTTGATAATATTATCTAGGGCGTGGCGGTAGCGCGGATTGCTGCGGCGTTGATGACCGATTTGGCACAATTTGCCTGACTCGCGCATGGTCCGCACGATGGAGCGAGCGCCTTCGATCGTATTGGACATCATCTTTTCGCAATAAACATGCAGGCCGGCCTTCAGGCAGAGATTCGTGTGCGGCGCATGCCAAAAATCAGGAGTTGCGATGATGACCGCATCGAGGCTTTTTTCCTTCGCCAGCATGTCTTCAATATCAGCGTAGGCGGCGACCTTGAAGCCGGCTTTGCCCAGACGATTTTGTCCGTAAGTGCGGCTGAAGGACCAGATATCGCAGACGGCGCGGAAATTTAGACCAGGAATGCCCAGCATGGCATCGAGTAAAATTCGACCCTGCACGCCGAGGCCGACAATGGCGACTTGCAAGGCGTCGGCGCGGGGGGTCTGCGCGCGCAAAAATGCGGGAGCTCCGAGGAGAATTCCGCCGCCGACCAAGAGGCTGGTCCGCATAAATTCGCGACGATCAACGCTGGGGGTGGGGGCAGAGGCAAGGGGAAGGGTCATGGATAATTTTACCAACGCTTGGTCAGGGCGAAGCGATTATGGCTGGCGAGTCCGAGGGCGGCGACGACGAGCAAGAGATGGATCGCGAGCCAAGCGACGCCGGCGCTCTCGTTGATTAAAATCAAGCCGAAGGAAAGGCTGAGATAAATCAATCCGTGCACCAGCAGTGACGTGCGGGTGGCGATGCCCAGCAGGAGTGCGACGCCGGCGATGATCAGCGCATAGCCGAGGGTCGCGCCGTACGGTTTGAGTAAAAAAGCCGGCAGCAGAGGTTCAGCGGCGAACTTTGCTTGGAGCGCGGTCGGAATACCTTGGTAATATTGCAAAGCGTAGACCTTGTGATCTACCGCAACCATGGCGCCGTTGATGTCGGGTTGGCCAAATTCATCGAGCAATGGTTTTTGTTCAGAAACCTTGCCGGCAAATTTCTCCAACCCCGTGATAATCGCGCGCAGGCCAAGCCACAGGCGGAGCAGGATAAAAGCGCAGCTGGAGGCGTAAGCTTCAAGGCCGCAGTCAGATTTTTGAGGGCTAGATGGCATAGCTTTTAAACAGGAATGATCCACTCGGGGGCGAGATTGGGTTTGAGCAAAGCATCGACGGCGGGGACGTCGAGGGCAGACATTTTTTCGCGATTCCAGATGATCGGCTGGCCGGTGCGTTGGGCTAACGTGCCGAGCAGCACAGCCTCGGTGAGCGGCGCGCTGTAATCAAAATCAGCGCCGGCTTTACCGCCGTCGCGAATCGCCCGGAACCAGTCGTCGAAATGGCTGCCTTTGAGTCGCGGGATGGTGGCGGGAGGCAGGTGGGTATAAAATTCCTTCTCCAGTTCGAGCGGGAAAATCTGGGGTCGGCTGCTGGCGCGCATATCGGGCACCAAAATAGTTCCGCGGGTGCCAACGAAGGCGATGACGTTGGTTTCTTTAGCGATCAAGGCCGCCGGCACGTGAGGAACGGCAGTAGGTTTATTTAGGACGTCTCCCTTGTAGCCATTGCACCAATGCAGTTTTACCGCTGGGCGCGAGACGCGGGCGGGATATTCGTAGATTGTATCGGAACAGCGCGGCACGGTTGGTCCGCCGCGGTGGGGGGAATTGTCGGTGACGCGGGTCGGGAAGCCGACGCCGAGCACGGTTTCAACCACGTCCATCATGTGGACGGCGATATCACCGATCGCGCCGGAGCCAAAATCCCACCACGAGCGCCAAGCTTGGGGCACGTAGCGAGAGGTATAAGGCCGCGGGCGGCGGCCACTGAGCCAGACTTCCCACGGAAAGCCATCTGGCATGGGTTCCGCTGGGGCATCGGTCTGGAGGCCCGACCAGCGCTGCAAATTAAGCCGATCGGTCCACAAATAAACTTCGCTGATTTCACCGACAGCCCCGGCATCGATCCATTCTTTAAGCACGCGCAAGCCGCTAAAGCTATGACCTTGGATGCCCATTTGGGTCACGACCCGAGATTTTTTTGCCATAGCATGAAGCTGGCGAGTTTCCCAAATCGTGGGGGCGAGGGGTTTTTCGATATAGACATGCTTGCCCAGCTGCATGGCCACCATGCCGGTCGTATAATGGGCATGGTCGGGGGTGCTGATGACGACGGCGTCGATCTCGCGGCCGAGTCGATCAAACATGGCGCGAAAATCTTTAAATTGGGGGACGTTCGAAAATTGCTTGTAGGCATCGACGGCGCGGTTCGGGTCGACGTCACAAAAAGCCACGTAATTATTGGCCGACAGACTAAGCGCTGGTTCGCGGCCTTTGCCGCCGACACCAACGAAAGCGAGATTGATGCGGCTATTGGCGGAAGGGCCGCCGTCACGCGCCCGCACGATGGCTGGAAAAGCCCAAGCGCTGGCGGCGCCCAAGGCGAGGCGCCGCAGAGCTTCGCGGCGAGAGATCGGGGCTGGGCGTCGGCTATCAATCTGGCGGTGGTGACGGGACATAATGAGAAGGGTAAAGATGAACGTGCTTCTACGCAGAGCTACAACCTCCCTAGGCTAGGAGCAAGCGCTCAGCAGAGAAGGGGAGGAAATTAGAGACGCTCGATGAATAAATTGCGAAATTCAACTTGGCCGCCGTGATCTTGCAGTCCGACGCGACCGGCGCGGGCCATATCTTTATACGCCGTTTTAAATTTGTTGGCGGTGCCGTCGGGGTTGAAGCCGGCGGTGGTCCACTCGTCGAGGTTCACTTTATTAACCACCTCGCCGTTGAGCATGATGCGGAGCGATTTGCCTTTGGCGGTAATCACGTAGCGATTCCATTCGCCGGGGACGATGGGCACCACACGGGCCGGAGCCGCCACATCGTAGAGCGCTCCGACCAAGTGGACGGGCGTGTCCTCATCACCTTGGAGAATTTGAATTTCGAGAGAATTTTGCAGCCAGTGTACAATATCAGTGGTGCGAATAAAGACGCCGCTGTTCGATTTTTTCTGCGCCCGAAATTCAAGCGTCAGAATAAAATCGCCGTAGCTTTCTTTCGTCCAGAGATCGCCATTGGCTTTGGCGCCGGCCGAGCGCGTGGGGGCAAGCACGCCCTCGGCGGTAAAGGCCCAAGCCCCCGTCCGCATATCGGCGTTACTGAGATCTGGCGCAAACAGCGGTTGCGGCGCGGGCCAGCGGGCGGAATCGCGGCTGCGACCCGAGGCTAAGGCGGCATGAACATCCAAACTATAGCCCGTTGGAGCGATCAAGCCGCGGGTGAGATCACTCGTCGAGACTGCGCCGGCCGATCGGAAAAAGCTAACACAGCGCTCCACTTCGGCGAAGAGGGCGGGTGAGATATGTTCGTACTCAATGTAAGCGATGCCCTGAAAGCCCTGGCGGCGAAGTTCCGCTAATTGTCCGGCCACGTTGGAAGTGCCCGTGCCCCAAGGTAAATCGCGGGAGCGTTTGCCGCGTTCAGCGATATCTTTAAAATGCAGCGAATTGATGTGGCCCGCGGCAAGTTGCAGCGCCGCGACGGGCTCGAGGCCAGTGCGGGCCCAGTGGCCGGTGTCAGCGCATAGCCCAAAGCGATCACCCAGTTTGGCAATCGCCGCGAGGGCGGTTTGCGGCTGAGCGTAAAATGAAGGGGTCGGATGATTGTGGAGAGAGATTTTGAGCGAAGTCTTCGCCACGGTGGGCGCGATGGCCGTTAGCACCTCGGGCTTAGCTTCGGTCACGATTTCCTGCAGACCAGCCGCTTGGGCGAAGGTGAAGAGAACGGTCCACTCCGCCATATCTTTTGGGGTGATGACGCCGTAGCTGGTGATGGTGACATCTTTGGCTTGGGCGAGGGCGAGGATTTCTTTCAACGTCGCCGCATCCATCGTGTGGTGGAATTTACCAGTCAGGCCGCCGCCCAAGGTTTGGCCGGGATAGGTTTGCAGATAGCGAATGCCTAGCGTGTGCACTTGGTCGAGGGTTTCGACCAAGGTAAGATTGCGGAATGTCCAAGCTTGGAGCCCGAGTTGCGGCTGGCCGCTGGCTACAGTCGGGGGCAGCGATGAGCAGGAGCTCGCCAGCAAGCAACCGAGGGCGAGAAGGAGAAGAGAAAAGCGTTTCATATTATAAAGAGAGAGAATCGTTATTAATAAACCCGGTAGGCTTTGCGGACGAAGCGATCGGCGGAGGGCAAATTACTGCAAATCATGCGGGCTGAATCCCATTGGATCGGCTGGCCGGCGCGTATCGCCAGATTTCCGAGGAGACAGAATTCCGTGAGATCAACCGCGTGATCGACAAAGTTAGAGCCTGGCGCGGGACCCTGGCCTTTGCAGGCGGCGATCCATTCGAGATGCGGATTGGATTTAGGGACGCGGGGGATGACGCGTTTGGGTCGATCGGTAAATGCTTTCATGCGCGACTCAGGCAGCAGGCGCGGAGCGGCGTTGTAATCATCGGGGTTAATTAGTACGCCTTTATCGCCGTAATAAATGGAACCGCCGCTGGGTAATTTACCGCCAGCACCGAGCTCAGCCGGCACCGGCGGCTTGTGGTTGCCGTCGTACCAGACCACCTTGACGGGCGCACGCTGGCCGCGTTGCGGAAATTGGTAGGTGACGATTGAAGCATTGGGCGCGATCACATCGCTCCCGCCTTCGCTGGTGGCGCTGATGCTAACATCGCCGCGAAGATCGAGGGTCCAGAAAGCGGCATCCATAATATGGCAGCCCATATCACCGAGTGCACCGCAGCCATAATCCCAATAGCCGCGCCATTTGAAGGGGGCGATAGTGCTATTGTAGCTGCGGACTGGGGCGACGCCTAGCCAGAGATTCCAATCCATGGTGTCGGGCGCCGGCTGCGCTGCGGGCAGGGGAATGCCCTGCGGCCAAACGGGACGGTTGGTCCAGAAGTGTACTTCGCGCACGGTGCCGATCACGCCCGCCTCGATCCATTCTTTGGTTAGGCGGGTGCCTTCGTTGGCGTGGCCTTGATTGCCCATTTGGGTTACCACCCCGTGTTTAGCCGCGGCGGCTTTGAGGATCCGCGCTTCCGCGATTGTGTGGGTGAGCGGCTTTTGGACGTAAACATGCTTGCCCATTTCGATCGCCATTAAGGCAACGGGAAAATGCATGTGATCAGGCGTGGAGACGGTGACAGCGTCGATGCGGTCACCCATTTCCGTCAGCATCTGCCGGAAGTCGCGGTAGCGAGGGACGAGCGGCAGTTCTGCAAAAGCCGCGCGGCCTCGGGCGAAATCCACATCGCAGAGGGCTACGATATCTTCGCCAAGGCAGGCCATAGTATCGCTGTAGCCTTTGCCATCGATGCCGACGCAGGCCACGCGTAATTTGCGGCCGCTGGTCACTAGATTTTTAAAACGAGTCGGGGCATTAGCCTCCGCGGTGAAGCCACGAGGGGCGAGTCCCGCCGCGAGGGCGGCGAGCGAGGCGGTTTTTAGAAAGCGACGACGGGTGACGGGATGTGGCGGGGGAATATTCATGGGGGAAATTAAAAGCTAAGCACAGTAGCCGGCTGCGGTGAAGAAATTGGGTAGGGCAAGCCGCGGAAAATAAATTAAGGCAGGGGCGACGCGGCAACCATGAGGCTAGTGGTTTTTAAATTGAGAAAATCGGCGATGTAAGCGTGCTGGTTCGGTGCGAACCCAGAGGGGAAAATAAAAAAATGCGGACAGACTATTTAGATGTCAGGTGGCAATTTGTGCAAGCGTTACAACCACCCTGCGAGCTCAAGATTTGCTTGGTTGAGTTGACTGGTCCGCGTTTGGCGCGGGAGCAGTGGGCTTACTTCCCCGCTGCTGGTTCGAGCTGCGCGATGACAGGATCTGCTGGCGTGCCGAATAGCCAGAGGTGGCGGAGCGAAGGTAATTTCTTCAAGGCAGTCGCGGCCGTTTTATCAGTGGCGGTACTAGTCAAATTGAGCACCGCGAGATTTTTAAGCTGATGAAGTGCGCTTAAACCATTCGGGGTTATGGCGGTTTGGGTGAGGTCGAGGATCTGCAGGTTTTCGCAAAGTGCGAGCGAGGCCAGCCCAGCATCGGTGATTTTAGTGCGCGCCAATTCTGCTTCGACGATCAAATCGGCGACGGGCTTGAGTTGGGCTAGGACCGCATCGTTACATTGCGTGGGTGCGCTGGCGGTGCGCAGCACGAGACCATCGGTGGGCACGATTGAGCGTGGGACTAGGCGAAGACCAAGTTTCTGGGCCAAGGCCGTGGCGGCTGCAAGCCGCGGGCGATAATCCGGCGCGGCCAGTGGGGCGATGAGTGCACGCAAGAGCGCGGGGGCATCAAAGGGCTCAGTTGCAGGGGCTCCCGCGGCGATCCATTTTTCGAGCAGCGTGATATCCGCGGAACTCAGGAGCGGCTTGCCGTCGCTCGGCATGACCTCTTCGTCGCTTGCTGGTAAGGTAATCCGCCGGTGGAGTTCGCTGGCGGAAAAATCCTTCACTTTAACCACCAGCCGGTCATCGCTGCCGCGCATGATGTGCGCAAAGGTGTCGAGGCGGAGGCCGGCTTTTTGTTTATTTTCGCCGTGACAACCGCTGCAGTTTTTCTCGAGCACGGGGGCCACACGGGTGGCAAACGTGGCCGGTTCCGCCTCCAACCGTGGGTTAAAGGCTAATAACGTGAGCGCGGTGCCGAGGGTGAAAAATTTAGAGTAAGATATCACGAATGACGCGGGCGGGTAAAACGCCGGTAAGTTTTTGTTCCAAGCCTTGGAATTTATGGGTGAGGCGTTCGTGATCAAAACCAAATTGATGCAACATGGTCGCGTGCAGATCGCGAATGTGCACAGGGTCCTTGGCAATATTGTAGGAGAAATCGTCCGTCTCGCCGTAGGAGATACCGGGTTTTACGCCGCCGCCCGCCAGCCACATGCTGAAGCAGCGGGGGTGGTGATCCCGACCGTAGTCTTGGGGTTTCAGGGTGCCTTGCGAGTAGACGGTGCGGCCGAATTCTCCGCCCCAAACGACGAGGGTGTCGTCCAGCATGCCGCGGCGTTTGAGGTCGGCGATTAAGCCTTGCGTGGGTCGGTCAGAATCTTCCGCCAGAATTTTAATATTGGTGGGGAGATTATTATGCTGGTCCCAACTGCGGAGGAAGACTTGGGAGAAGCGCACGCCGCGTTCGGCGAGGCGGCGAGCCATCAGACAGTTGTAAGCAAAGGTGCCGGGTTCTTTGGCTTTCGGTCCATAAAGATCCCAAGTGGAAGACGGCTCGTCCGAAAAATTGGTTAATTCTGGCACCGAGGTCTGCATCCGAAAGGCCATTTCGTATTGGCTAATGCGGGCGTTGATTTCTGGGTCA
>Ga0214919_10004897_pt1 | contig 19264 bp, 10 predicted proteins | sample LL1503_MetaG_FD_177994 | JGI IMG/M metagenome (GOLD analysis project Ga0214919, IMG submission 177994) | Freshwater microbial communities from Lake Lanier, Atlanta, Georgia, United States - LL-1503 | ecosystem: Environmental > Aquatic > Freshwater > Lake | place: USA: Georgia | collected...
GTATCTAATCCATATCAATAGCGTTTTCAGCATCGATAGGGTCTCCCGAACTACCAAAGAATTTAAAATTATAATATTCCTTATTACGTCCTTTAGGTTTTCCGAGAAAACGCTCCATTTGCTTTAAGAACAATGGCTTTTGAGTCTTAAAATCGCGTCCAACAAATTGTTGAAATTCAGTATATAATGTATTGCTATCAATCTTATATCCAGGAGCTTCAACAATCTTATCATTAAAGAACTGAGTATAAGTACTAGCTTCATCTTGATATTCTTTAACTGCAATTCGCACTTTATCTGGAACATTAAATTTAAATCCACATTTCTTTAATTCCTTATAACGTTCGAATAATAAATATAGGAAATAAGGAGCCCAATCACCATATAAATGTTCTTGATTTTCAGCTTTAAAGTGATAAGGAAACTTAACAGGGTCATTTAATTTATATAAATCTTCATCTTTATAAACAAATTTTGCAGGACAAGGAACAATGAATATCTTTCTCCAAAAACCATCATCGGTAGATTCATTTCTAGGAATATCATTACATTGCATACACATAGCATATTGTGGTATAAAATTAATCAAATCCTTATTCAAATGACGACCTACTAATTCATCACCACTAATTAATTCTTTGACTTTATCGGATTCAAATGCTTGTCCTCCTTTTGGTTCTGTTGTAACGGCAATACGACAACCTTTTAATGATGCTACAGCAGGTGATGCTGAATTTGCATCACGTTTTGCAGTATTCAATAATGTATTGTCAAATGTTTTAAAATATTCGCCAAATACTTTATTAATCATTTTAAACCATTGTGATTTACCATTGGCACCAGAACCAGTGAAAATATGAAACCATTCTTTATATAAAACACCAGCCAATTTCAATGAGAATAAGTTCAAAACATAATCTTGTACTTCATCCTCTGGAAATATTCTATCAAGCCAATCTTGAATTGCTAATATAATTTCTTGTGCTTCAAATGATTCAACATCCTTAGGGAAATTTATTTTACTACTAATAGTCATCATATCAGCAGGTTCGCCATTTCGAAATGAACATTGTTCCAAATCAAGAACACCATTATTACATACAAATATATTACGATTTTCATCTAGATTCTTATAAAATTCTTCATCATAACATTTTTGACTTAAATCTTCAATAATTTTTTTCTTATTTTGAGGAGTACTTAAGAATTCAAGTATTTGACCACATTTTGATAAACAAGCTTTAGTATGCTGATTTTCTAAATAACGTGTTTTTTGTTCTGCTACAGTACCATCTGTTTCACGGTCATCTATTAAATGACGTTGATATGACACTAGTTTTTCTTCATCATTACTATCATCATCTCTTCTACTAGTTGCATCTATAATGTCACTATTTGTATTAGCTATAGCATTTACACGATTAGTTTCAATACGTTGTTGTTCATCATTTTGTTCTCGAAATACTTTATTCTTAAAGTCTTCATGAATAATTGATAATTCTCTTTGTAATTCTTCAGTCATAAGCATATAAATTTTATTTGCTGCCTTATCTTCAGTCCATTTATGATTATCAAATTTATACCAAATTGGACTAGCTCCTGGACAAGCACAAGCAATATTAAAATTTGCATAATCTTTTATATATATTTTAATAAAATTAGAAAGAGTACTAACACTAAGAGTTTTGATATGTGTTTCTTTAGCGTGTGCATAAATCCATTTATCAAAGAAATTTAATTTATTAATATTAATTATTTTATTATATTCATCTAAATTATCATTTTTTGCAAGTTCTTTTAATTTATTTAAACCTAAATTATATTTACCACATTTTGGAAACTCATGATACCATGATTTAATACAAGCATTTTCATCATACTTATCAGATTGAGAACTCCATGATTTCCACATTTCAAAATTGCGGTCATCCATATTATATAGACAAATACCAATTCTTTTCCAATCATTATAATCACTAGCCCTTTCAGGTTTTAAACAATTTAAGAAAGGTTTAGTTTCTGGTATTGTTAATGATGTAATTCTGCGAAAATTGGCTTGATTTTGTGCATAATTTCTAAGCATATTAATTTTTTCATGTCTTCCAAATGTTGGTTCTTTACTATATTTATATTTATTCGTCATATCTTCTTCTTCAAAATCAATTAAATATTCAACATTTGGTATTTTACCATAGTTGGAAAATAATTTAATATAATCGATAAGTGTCTTATCAGACTGTGTATTTTTAATTAGTATTTCTTCATTTTTTTTAATTATTCTAAATACCTTTGTAACTTTATAGAAATTTCCGTTATCTTCTGGTTTACCACAACCATAAGTATACCAAGCATTGGGATATATAATTCTTTTATCAATTACATCATTTACTTCACTTGTATTTTCTATTTTTTTTATTACAGATTTTAATTCATCTGATTCGATAATTTGTTCTCGAAGATAAAATAATGCAGTATTTGACATAACTATTTCTGGAATAATAATGTGAAGACCATCTTTAATATAATTTTCATTAGATATACGTGGTTCAGATTTCTCTTGAACATAAATAGTATATTTAGTGTTTATATCTATGACTTCATTTATACTATTAGCAATAGTTTTAACAAGGATATTAATAAATTCATCAGTATATCTACGTCTAAAATTATTTCTTGTTTTAAGTTCTTCTTCTGATGCTTTAAATCGCAAATCTACATCTACTTTAACCATATTAAATTTATCATTAGGTATTTCTAGAAAATGCATTTTCTTAGCTGGTATCATTGATAAATCTTTATGAATTGTTTCAAGAAATTCATCATATTTTTCATCTGGAACAAACCATTTACCAGACTTACATTGAATACCTCCTTGAGATAATATATTTTTCTTACATTCTTCTCCAAAAGAACGAAATGGGCTTAAAAATCCGTGAGCTTTTGTATGTTGCATTTTAGTTGTATGTTTTATAATTGCTTAAATATAATTGTTTAATTATAATTTTTTAAATAATATTGTTTAAAATGTTTAAAATGTTTAAATAGTTTAAATAATATTGTTTAATAATATTCTTTAATAATTTTTTAATTTTAGATTTTTAAATTTTAATATCAATTTTATATTTAATATTTTTAATTTACAAAATACATAAGTTTTTAAGTTTATATAATTCAAAATAATAATTAATATATATTAAAATATATTTTCAATTTTTAAGTTTGATAAAATTACAAATTAAAAAAATAAAAAAATAGATTTTAGAAACATCCGTGCCTAAAATAGCTTTTAAAAAATTATAAAACTTATTTCAATAATAAAAGGAGGGAGCTCGAGGGAACCTTGGTTCCTTCGTCAACAGATTCTATCAATATTACTCCAAGATACATTACAAGTATTTGCCCATTTACATTTTGCATAATTACCTGTATTTGGATTAGTAAAAATATCACTACTGAAATCCATTATATTTCCACCAGAAGTATTACTACAAGTTCCTAACATTTTTGTATTTTGGCATTTACCTTTGCCAATTGAATCCCAGTAATTAGGACACATTGAATAAGCTACTGTAGCTGTTGTAGCAAGTAACATTGTTGATTTATAACTATTATACATATATATAATAATAAATATAAGTGATAAAACACAAACTATTATTAAAAAAGTTGATGATGTATATGTAGATTTTTTTACAGTTTGATTAGTAGTATTATTATTCATTTTTAATTATTTAATTATTATTATTTAATTATTATTATTTAATTATTATTATTTAATTATATTATTATTTAGCTAGATAATAATTTACATTTGAAATGAAATATCAGGATTACCATCACTTGTTAAAGGAGGATTTGATATAATAATATTTGGTGCAAATATATTTGCAACACCTTGAAAATCTTTTTGTAAGAATATAGGTTTATTATCTTGAGTAAATTGACCACTTAATCCTGAACCATTTCCAGATGTTATTCCATCAACAGTTGCAGCATTCATTCCAGTTTTAAAATTTGCAGTATTATCATATGTATGAGAATTATTAATAGAATATTTATTAAATGTACCTAGTTGTTCATCTAATATTGTATATCCCATATCAGATTTTATACCACCTAATGTATCAGTTAATGATTTTCCTAAAGTATCTAATGTTGCATAATCACCTATAGTTGCATAATTATTTGATTGTGGTGTAGAATTTGAATTATTAAAAAGAGTACTATTTAATTGAGTAATATCATTTTGAAATTTAGGTAAATCTGAATTAGAACCATTTGTATTAGATAAAGTTTCTTCATTACCATCTAATTGTGACCAAGCATTTCGTCTTGCTTCTTCTTCTTTACTAATATAAAAATTTGGATTCATTAGATTATCAAGCATTGGAGCTTGATAAATAGTAGGTTGAGGTTTTGTTGTTTGTGTTGTTTGTGTTGTTTGAGGTATTGTTGTTTGTGGTATTGTTGTTTGAGGTATTGTTGTTTTTGATGTTGTTTGAGGTATTGTAACATCATAAAATTTATCAGTCTTCTTTTTCCATAATCCAAAATCTATTATTATAAATCCTAATATAATTATTACTAATATTAAAATATAAATATTATCATTTGATGTAGTATATATCCAATTATAAGGCGGCATTTTATTTTGCTTTAATATATAGTAATATTTTATTATTTGTTATTTAATATTATTTATTATTATATTCGAATATAAAATATAAGATAAATCTTTATAAATTTAATCTAATAAATTATTAAGTAAATATTAAGTAAATATTAAGTAATTATTAATTAATTATTTGTTGTTAAATATTAATTATAATTATAATTATAATAAATATAAATAATAAATAAGAATAAATTAATAATAAATAATAAATAAGAAATAATAAATAAGAATAAATTAATAATAAATGACAGATTTTAATCCAGGTAGTATTTTAATTAATACTACTAATAATAAATTATATGGTGTTCTTGTAGCAACACTACCTAGCAATCCTACTAATAAAATTATAGTTTTCAGATTAGATAGAAATACACATCCAATTTTTAGTAAATTTCAGTTACATCCTCATATTTCAAAAGTCGGTATAATTAATGAATATCAATATGCAAATTTAAAAGGAGCTTTATTAAAACATTATCGTACTTATAATTTAACACCTACTGAAAAACAAATGTTAAAACCACTTATGGATTTTGCATTTCCATTAGGTATTCCAGATTATCAACCACATAAAGATTTACCAGAACGTGATATACAATTAATGGATTTACATAGTAGAATAGTTCCTGGTTCTCGAATATTTGTTAATACGCCTATTAAATCATCTTATTCTCATCTAGATGGTAAAATATTAGATGTTATAGAAAAAAATGAAAAAGGAGTATGGATTAATTTACCTACTAATGAACAAGATATGAGTAAAATAGGTAATTCTATTCATTTTTTATTTTATAAAAATTCTGAAATACCAACTTTTGGTGGAATAAGTCGTATTACACCAATAACATCTTCTACTATTGACATTGATAATGATATTACACATATGAATACTAAAGATTTAACTCTTAATATTAATAAAATTATTGCAGAAGCTTTTAAAAAACTTAAAGAAGAAGATGCCCTTACAACAACAATGGAATATAATGGAGAAAAAGTTCGAGTTGTGCCAAAAACAGCAAAGGTAATTTTTCCTGAAGTATTTCAAAATATGACATATTCTCCAATTACTGATTCTTTTACTATTGACCCTTCTTTAATTACTAAAGGAATGGCTTCTAAACTTGGAGACAAACTTATGATTGGAGGTAAGGACTCTAAAGGAAATATAATACAAATGATTGGTGCTGATAATGAATTGGTATTTAATAATGATAATTATGGTAATTATGGTAATTATGGTAATGATAATTATCAATATGAAACTAAATTAAATTCAGAAGGAGAATTAATATATCAAGATGGTGGTGCAAAACAAAAAGATAAAGATAAATCTAATATTAGTTTTGAAGATTTAATAGATATAGAAAATAATGAAAAATCATTTTCAAAATATTCTCAATATGATAATAAATTAAATTCTATTAGAGAAACTTTAGGAAATATTGATGATATAGATGTATATGATTTTGATGTAGATGATATCGATACAAATTATCAACCTTCTTTAGATGATGATTTATCAGAGTTTATTAGTGGTATTATGCCTAGTAGAGGTAAAGAAGCTAGAGACGGTAAAGAAGCTAGAGAAGGTAATCAAGATTCTAGTGATAATAATACAATGTCAGATGCAGGTACTGATACAGATATTGAAACCGAATATGATGAAGATGAAATAGTTGAAATTATAGATGCTAATGATGTTGAAGAACTTGATAGTTTTGAAAAAGTTAAAAGAGTTGAGATTGATGAATTAGAAAAAGTATATCCAGAAAATATTCAAAAAGGATTTTTACATAAATATAAAACTGAAAATCTTACATCTTTACAAAAAAAAGATGAAACATTTTTAAATAATATTACAAAACATATTAATATTGTTAGTATTTTAAAACAAAATTTAACAGGCGAAGACAATAATATTGTTTTTAAACCACACGATTATAAACCATTAGTATCTAAATATATTAAAGGTGACTTTACTAATAAATTTCTTATTCCACTTGTTATTAATCGTAAAAAAATATATCTTGAAAAATCAAAACAAGGTCAAAAAGATGAATATGATAGCAATACAAATGAAGTTATTGATGATTATTTTGATAATATTAAGAATATAATACACTTACAAGATAAAAAAAATAATTCACTTAATAATGATACATATACTAATAATATTATTACTGAATTAAATCCTACATCAATATCACAAACTGATGATATTGGTATATTATTTAGACTTGGAAGTGAAATCCCTTCAGATGATTATGCACAACTTTGTCAAGATACACTTACTATTAAATACTGTGATAAACCTATGAAATGTCAATCATATTCATTAAATCCAATGAATTTTGATTATCAAATAAACTTGGGTCCTATGGGCAGATTTATTGATGATGAAGATAAAATATTAGAAAATCAGAATTATGAAAATCATGCAAATAAAAATGATGGTGATTTAAGGGAGGATTCAAGGATAAATCCATTATCATATAATGATGATGACGATGATGAAAAAAGACAAAATAAAAATATTATTTATAATAAACCATTATTTAAAACTTATTATAGAGGAGATACTATTAATATTATTGGATATGTTCGACCTCCTCTTAAATATTTTAATGCATCAAGTGAATATTTATTGGGTAATATGTACAATATTCAAAAAGAACATAATGAAGTGATTACTATTAATATTAATGATATTAATCCAGAACTAATGGATGATGAGGATGAGGATAAAGATGATGAGAATGATGAGGATGAGGATAAGGATAAAGATGATGAAGGTAAATATAATAAAAAAAATAAGACTATACATTCATCTTTAGAAGACCATCCTGATAAATTTGTATTATTTCTTTTACCCCAAGAAGGTTTTAAATGGAATGAGCTAGATACACATATTGATAAACTCATACCATCTATAGATGATTTAATTAAATTATATTTAGATAACTCTAGCAAAGGTAAATCAAAAATAGATAAAACAAAAACAAAGTTTAATAATTTTCAACATATATATAATGTTCTAGATAAATTTAATTATGATTATCAAACTATATCAACAGAGATATATAATAAATTAATTAATAAGCATAATGAAACAGTAACTATGTACAAAGACCTTAATGAAGAGCTATCTATAAAATTTGAAGAATATAAGAAAAATTTGATAAATACTATAAAAGAAAATGAAAAAAATAAAAAAGAGTCATCTCATAAAAAAGCTAATCCTAAGTTCAAATATATAACAGATGATATAATGCAAGATATTACTAAATTCTATTATGATACATATGATAATAAAGATATTACAATTGATTCTGATGATATGCGTCTTAAATGGATTATGAAAAGTTTTGATAATGGTAAATATTTTTTTAAAACTCTATTTATGAACCATCTTAAAATGTATCAAGAAAGTCATAATATAGAGAATCTAGAAACCGAAATGTCTATTATAAAGGAAAAACATGCAATGATGAATACTAATTCACAAATGGCAACATCTAATGTAATGCAAAATGGGTCACCTCGTTCTGAAAATAGTTCTTGTAATTCAAAAATAACTGGTCCTAATGTAATTAAATATCCTAGTCTAGCTAGATTAGAAAAAGATAACGGTAAAGTTGTAACAGATAGTGATGGAAGTGTAATTATGATAGGTGATTATGCTTTAGTAGATGTAGAAAATAGTAAACAGTTATTTAAGCGCGAACTAATAGGAAATAGTGATATGTGGATTAAAGAAGATATGGGAGTACTTTATAAATTAGTTCAAGATAAGATTAAAGATAAGAAGAATAAATGTCTAGCTAATCCAGAAATTAAATTAGAAGATGCTAATAAATGTATTTTTGATTTAGAACAAATTAAATGTGAAAAAACTGATATGTTTGATTCTACAAAACAAGTATTAGATATAGAATTATATATAAATAATCTTCAAAAAGAAATAGATTATCTTAAACATATACCTGTTCTAATTGCAAATGTAAATAAGGAAATTGTAAATGATAGGTTATCTCTAGTAAATAAAGTTAATAGTATGAAAAATTATTGGAAATTTAAAGCAGGAGAAGAAGAACAACTTGAAGCAAATAATGCAAAGCTTAAATTTTCTAATAAGCCTTGTATCCATTATGATGTTACAAATTATTTTTTTAGAATTAAAAATGAAAATGAACGTTATGAATTTGCTAGTATAATATTAAAAAAATTTCTAAATACCGAAGAACAATATAAAAATGATTATACAAACTTTAGTAGAGAAAGTAGAGAAAAAAACTATACCTATTGTAATATTTGTAATCAAGAATTATTTTGTAATCATTTTCGATTAGGAGTTAGTTATTTAGAAGATGATAAACCAATTGAATATGATAATATAGTATCTGCATTTGGTACAGAAAGAAATGGTTCATACTTATGTAAAGTTGATGGATGTAATGAACTTATTGATACAACTGAAATTTTAGATTTAGATGATTTTGGTAAAGGAGAAGATGTAGGTCGTAATAAAACTCGAGAAGTTACTGAAAATACTCCTTATATTGATAAGCAAAAAGAATATCTTAATAAAATGATTAATAATTTAGTTGAAGGAGAAATTACTATTAGTAAAGAAGAACTTATGCAGCGTATAAATATTTTTAAGATTATCAAAAGTTTATCTAATATTGAAATTCTTAGTATTAAGGATGAAATTGAAATGATAAATTTCTTAAAAACATTTCAATTTGAAACTAAAACTAGAATTCTGGAAGGAATTGTATCAAAAATAGGTAAATCAGATATTTCTTTGCTAAAGAAACTTGTGGATAAAAATTATATTAAATATCTTATATCTGATATTGGCGCCAGATTTTTAATTACATTACAAACTAGTTCTAGAATCTATCAGATTTCAAATAAAGAATGTTCTACAAATATAATTGGTTATCCTCTTATTGGTAGTAGTGGTAGTGGTAGTGGTGGTAGTAATGGTATTAGTAATGATACATTAATATTAGATGGTGTAAATTATATTATGTGTCTATTTACACAAATATCAGTTTTACCAGAATATAGTAATCTTGCAGATTTACAAAGAAATTTTCTTATAGAAAGAATTAGGTTACAAGTTGAAAATGATAGTCTAGTAAAAGATAAAATTTATAATGCATTAAATAATAAAGCTGATAATATTGATTCAATGAATTCATTCTATCTATATGAAACTAATTTCTGGAAACAATATGCACCTAGACTTAATAATATTAATATAACTTGGTCTCCCGAGAAAATTCTGAATCGAGCTAATCTAAAAGAAGTTACACATAAAACTTTAAATAAAATGCTAGAAGTTGGCAGAGAAAATAGTATTTATTATTCACTATCTTTGATGAAAGATATTAATAATATTATATCGAATTCTGAACATTCAAATAATAAGGAACTTTCAAATTATTGTTGTATGGATTCTTATAATAGTTCAAATCCTTATAAATATTTGAAATTTTTTAAAAAGCAAAATACGGATATTGATAGAAATATTAAAGATTTTATTGAAGTCAATGAAATTATGGCTAAATTAAAATTAAAAACCAAATATCCTAGTTTGAGTATTATATATGACCATCTTTTTAAACCTTCTCAAACAATATTTAAATTAAACTTTAATGTTATACCAGAAGAAATAAAGCAGATTTATTTAAAATATATTGATATTGGTTTATATAAAGGCAAAGTTCATATTTATGATAGATATAATAGATGTGTATTGTCAAATGAAAATAAGGCTGATATAGAAGCAAAAACATATACTATTCAAGATTATAAAAGAATTGAAAGTATAATTAATTCTAGTAATCAAATTAATACTAGAATAGATACAGAAATTGGTGTTGGTGTTGGTGTTGGTGTTGGTTCTGAAGATGAAACTGAATTTAATAATTTACAAAATATAGAAATTGTTAAATTAAATGAACTTATTGAAAAATGCCCTAAAATTGAGACAATGAAATTTATTAAAGATTATCTTGTAAAGATAAAGGAATCTCTTGGGCAAATATTTGATTCGCAAACTGGAGGTGCTTTAAAAAATAAGAAGCCAGAAACATTTGATATATATAGACATATTACTAATATTAATTCACAAATTGAAACTGAAATTAAAGAATTAACTATTAAAATAACAACAACTGATAAAAATATTAATAAGTATTCTAAAATAATGACTAATCTAGGAAATTTTAATAAGCATTATGAAGAATATAGAAGTAATATGGAATCTAAACTTGATAGTGATGGTAAAAGTGGAAAAGATAATAAGGATTTTGAATCTGAAATTATATATAATAGCAATTTATATAGATATAATAAGAAGGAAGAACATATACAAACTACTATTAAATTTCTTAATGATGTAATAAGTCAACTCAAGAATGGGGAGCTTTCTAATCCATTAAATAAAGAACATATTAGACCACAATTTCGCGAGTTTCTACAATATGGTGAAAATGTTAAATTATTTAAAAATTTAAGTCTAAATACACGTGAAATATATAATTATAGTAGATTACTTAAAAGTAAACATAAATATAAAATCTTTTTTCCTGAAATGGTTTCTAGTATTCTTCAATATTTAAATATAATATCTCTAGTTAATCTATTTAATGAGCTAGATAATAATAAAGTAAATAAAAAACTTGGTACTGGTGAAATTATAGATTATAGTTTTAGAATGAATGAAGAACCTGATGAAGCATTAAAGGATTTAAATCAAGATATGAATTTAGGTATAGAGTATAATAATGATAACGAAGATGAAGAGAATATGATTGAAAGTTTAGAAATAAAACACAATAATACAAATCTTAAAATTATTGGAGGTTTTATAATTAGTTATCTAGATAAGATTAATGATGTTCAACTTACTTATGATGAATTAACTACTACAAATATTAACTTAACTGTTAATACTCACGAACAAAAACTAAGAACTGCAAATTTGAAAAGCTTTGAATGGTTATCAAAGTCTGGTAATGAAATGGAAAGACAATTAGTTTTCTTACAAATGCATAAGTTTAAAAAACTTAAATATGCAGATTTGGCTAAATATGTATCTAATGAATATGGAGCAGAATTTAATAATGTATCTGCATTTACTGATTATGATAATGAAGATGATATTATAGAATCAGATAATTATGAAGGTGAAATAGAAGCAGATAATGAAAATGAATATAATGAAGATGGAACTGAAAGAGAAAAAAAAGATGTCGATATTGATATGGAAGAAATGGGACAAGTTTTTGATGAAGAAGAAAATGATGATGGTGACCAAGACTATGGCTATCAAGCAGTAAATAGTGGTGACCAAGAATAAATTTTTTTATGTGTTTTTAAATATTTTTTTAATTTTGTAATTATTATGATATAAAAGATAAATTTATATTAATATTATATTAAAAGAAGTGAATAACAAATAAAATGGAGGGAATATATTTGATGCATACTCGAGAATTTTATAATTCAAAAGAAAATATATTAAAACTTTGTAATAGCATTGATATGAAAAAACAAATACAAAGATATCCTAATGGTTCTCAAGTATTATTACAAATAAAATGTAAAAAATCAAAAGAATATAAAAGATATTTACATAATTTATTTAAAATTAATTTTGCACAGAAAACTTATTATGGTTCTGATTATTTTGAAGGTAATAAAGATGATATGATTTCTGAAATTAATAAGTATGTATTTTTATTTAATAATATAGTTGAAAATAATTGAAGATAGTTTAAGATTATAATAAATAATAATAATAATAATTAATATTAATAATAATAATAAAAATAAATAAATAATAATAAATAATAAATAATAAATAATAATAATAATAATAATAATTAATATTAATAATAATAATAAATAAATAATAATAAATAATAAATAAATAATAATAATAATAAATAAATAATAATTAATAATAACAATAATTTATAAAATATGTTTTACAATTTTTTTGTTCAAAATTTTTTTTAGAAAGGTCTTGCTCTCCGCGGTGTCAATCATTAATATTAAAAAATTCTGTTACGCGCGCATAGGCGATTTTAGCGCTCGTAGCAAAATTATAATAGGTGTCACTATTTTAATACTAACCTAAATATATAAAATCTACATCAATATAAATGCGTAGATTGTTTTGTTTAAAGTGTCGTAAAATTTGTTTAGTGATAAATAAGTTATTATGTTTTAAAAATTAAATATTCTTTTATAAAATAAGTTAATATTCATAATCTTCATCAGTCATATTATAATCCTTATAAAGTGCAATATCATCATTAACTTTAGATGTATAATGGTCATTTTTAACTTCTAAATCAATTGATTCTCCGTGTTGCAAATTTCTATGTCTATCTCCTACAACATCTAATTTCATTTTTATATTTTCTTCTCTCTTATAAATATTTACTATATCTCCTATAGTCTTATCTTCTTTATTTACTATGTATTCTTTTTCTTTTTCGATTCTATTTTTCCAATATGAATAAAAATTTGTATCTTGAAATTGTTTCATTTGAAATTCATAATTATGCTTATCTTTTGTGGAGTTAAAATATACTTGAGGGTCTCCTAATATATTATTTATATCTTCATCTGTTATAGAAATTTGTAAATCTTTACTAACATTATTGTTAAGTTGTTTAATATTATTAAGTTCATTTGTAGCATTTGTCTTTATCTCTGGGCTAATTTTAATTTGTTTAACAAATTTAGATATTGATGATTTATTATTAGCATTATTATTTCTAGTTTCTGATTCTATAATATTCTGTAATTTCTTTTCATATATCTCTGTTCTCATAGTAGTTTCAATATATTCAATATTATCGTAAATTAATTGTATTTCTAATATAGATAATTCAGTTTTACATAAATATAACATATGATGTAACAAAGTAATACATCTATCAAAAAGTACATCAGCAAATTGATTACCTTTATAAATAGTTAAATCAAATGAATCATTTAAACACGCAATATCAGATTTACCCATATTAGGTTTATAGAAATTCTTATTTTCAATTTGATTATAAATTGCTTTAATTATTAGAATACCAGAATGTACTCCAGACTTTAAAATCCGTTTCATTTCTGGAAGTGGTATTTTTCTAACATCTTCAAAACCAAATGGACTAATATGTTGTATTGTAATATTATTGGTATTATTAGTATTATTTTGTATAATATTATTCTGTATATTATTATTATTATTATTTGTAATATTATTATTATTTGTAATATTATTTTTAGTTACTAGAAATTGTAATAAATCTTTTGCTAAATCTGGAGGTAGTTTTGTTAAAAGATTTATTATATCAATATTATTATTAGCATTATTTTGATTAGCATTATTATTAGGAATATCATTAGGAATAGTTTGACTATTTATGTTATTAGGATTATTAATAGCATTAACTTGTAATCCAATACAATTTGATAATTGATGCCTTTTTAATGATGATGTTTTTGTAAATACACTATCACAAATATTACAACTTATTATTTTTTTTCTAACAATCTTAACATTGTTATTATTAAAGTTTTCAAAATATGTTTTAATTTCTTCTTCTGTTGATAAACATCTTGAAGAATTCTGTAAATGTCTTATTAAAACACTTGAATATTTATAATCTTTAGTACATTTAGGACATATAATTAAAGACATTATTGATAATTTTATAAAATTATTATATTTATAATTTATAATTTATATTTATATTTATTATATTATATAAATATAATAATTTTATAAAATTAAACGATACGCAAATTTAGTGACACATATTTGTTGAATTTTTATATTAAAAATAATAGACTTTTGTATTAATACAAAACAAATGACACATACCGACACATTATTGTATATCGTTAAGTAAGCATATTTGAATGTATTTGTTTTTTTGAATATTAATGTTTGACACCGCGGAGAGCAAGACCTTTCTAAAAAAAATTTTAAGTAAAATTTTGAAAAACACATATTTTTATAAACATAAATTTAAATGTATTTTATCTATGACCACATCTTTGATGGCGACAAGTATTACCACAATGCGAAAAATGTCCTCCTTGATGTTTTTTTTTACAAGCATCTTTATCACAAGATGAACACGCGCACTTTGGAATTGGTATAAAACCATGACCTCCGTGACTTTGGTTTAGATAACGCTTAAGTTGAGTCCCAGCTTTTCCCTTTTGAAACCAACAAGTTTTACCATCTGGGCAAAATCCTCCTACGTGACATTCATTGCAACAGCCACAATTACAATAAGCAATTCCGTGACATGTTTCTGTCTTACTACATTTTTTACAATGCATTTTTAAATTTGATAGATACCAAATAGATAGAGAGCTAGACAGATAATAATAGTTTATAATTTATAAATTATAATTATAAATTCAATTTTTGTTAATTTTGTTATTTTTTGTTATTTTTTGTTAATTTTTGTTAATTTTACCTTTGCCTTTTTATTTTCTAATTATTACTATAAGTAAAGTAAGTAAAATAAGTAATATAAGTAATATAAGTATTATAAGTAATATAAGTAATCTAAATAACTCAATAAAATGTTATGGGGTTATATTGCATTAGTAATAATAATTATAATTCTAGTAATAGGTATATATATATACATCAAAAATGAAAATAAAACAAATACAACAAATACAAAAGAACATTTTTTATCAATAGATGATACTAATTTATATGTGAATCAGACAACACCTACAAATCCCAAAGATAATTTGCCTATAGATATACAATATCAGATACCTCTATCAGCCAATCAATTAACAGAAAATCAATTACAATCTATAGATACAGATATATTAAGAAATGTAAGAACTCTAACTAATTTTTCAATGACTGATGAATTTGATTTTTATCAAATGTATAGTCTTCTTAAAAAACTTAAAAACACAAAATACAATTTTAATTATGAACCACTTAGTGATGATAAAAAAAGTACATTATTATCTAGTGAGAAACTAATAGCTATTAATTCAGGTGCAATAAATGATACTGACCTAGAACTATTTAATAGATTAAAGCTAGAGTTAATATCGGCATTTAATAGTCTTATTATTAAAAATGGTTTATTTGTACCTTATCATCCATACCAGTTTTTCAAAATAATTAATTCAAATATGATAAGTAATACTAAAATAAATAATACTAAAAATAATTTTGTATTTACACTTACATTTGCTAGAGAATATAAGTTTCAGCAATTTGTTATATATTATGATGTAGATTTAGTATCAAATAGTAATCAATATGAAGTTACATTAAATAAAGTTGAACTTATTGGTATTCCTATTCCTAATACTATACAATTTCATCCTAATCAAAAAACTAAGTTTAAAATAGATGATTCAAATGATTCAAATGATTTAATTAATTCAAATGATTCAAATAAAAATATAGATTTTTATTATCAAGACCAGGTTAGTGATTCATTAAACTTTGATGTAATGCCTTCTGCTGACCCAAGTGTTAGAAATAATTCTCCTAGTGTAAAATATATTGATATAACAGAAACTAGTGATATGGATAGCACTTATTTTGATTCTAGTAGTCAATCTTATAAAGTTGAAGAGAGAATTATGAATGTAGCTAGAGACCAACAATTTAATAATCATCGATGTTATGGTCTAGTAAATGGTGTTAGTCAAGAATTACCACAATATAAAACTCCCATTTTTTGCAAATCATTTCATCCAGAAACTAATCAAAATGGTATTTGGGATGCACCTTGTCAAGTTAATAGTGATTGTCCTTTTTATAAAGCCAATAAAAACTATCCTAATGAATTTGGAAAATGTGATAAGATATCAGGACAATGTGAAATGCCAATGGGAATAGTTCCTATTGGATTTACAAAATATGGTAAAACAGAACCAAATTGTTATAATTGTGGAGCAAATACATTGGATAGTAAATGTTGTGGCACTCAAGCAGAACTTGTTAAGTCTAGAGTAGCTAAATATAAATCTCCAGATTATGTATTTGCTGGAGATGAATCAAATAGAAAACAATTTGAAAATGAATTAAAAAATATTGAATTATTAGCTAATCCATCAATATAAGTATTTATAAGATAAGTATTACTTGAATGTAAGTAAATATTTCAATTTACTTGAATGTAAGTAAATATTTTAATTGGTCTGCATCTGCAACTAATTCATCTCGAATATTAATTAAGTCTGTATAATTATCTAGAATATCATCAATCTTAGTTCTCCAATAAGTTATCATACCATTTATATGCTTTATAATATTTTCATCATTATGAGAAGAACCAGCTAATGAATATTTTTTTAATGTAACCTTACCATAAATACCTTGTGCAACTTCTAGAAATTTATCTGATGTAACTGCATATTTTTCAATATATGCATCACTTGCTTTATGGGCTCCATATTTTTGTGTTTGAAAATGAAATAATTTCATTACAATTTGATGATTTAAAAGATTCATACAAAGACGATTTAAACTAATACTGTTTTTAGTATTCATATTATTTTTAACATTTGGTTCTGTTTGGCTTTCAACCGAAGTTAAATCAGTTTCAGAACCAATTGGTGTTTTTTCTTCTTCTTCTTCATCTTCTTCTTCATCAACTTCTTCATTAACTTTTGGTTCATTTTTAATAGCATTTTTAAGTGTTAAACTTTCAGTATTTGATATATTATTATTATTATTATTTTGTGTATTTTTTAATGTTTTATTGATGATTTTTTTATTGTTAGGTCTAATATTATTATTATTATTAGGTTTAATATTGTTGGGTTTATTATTAGTTGGTTTATTAAGTTTGGTATTTGTGTTAAGACTTGCAATTGCATTTGCATTTGCAGTTGCTGCAGTTCCTGTTAAATTTACTTTTTTTGTATCTTCATTATTTTTAATATTATTTTCAATATTATTTTCAATATTATTTTCATTATTAGTACTACTACTACTAAGTAAACTACTATTATTACTATTAGTTAATCTACTATTATTCATACTATTACTACTACTACTACTGTTATTATTATTATTATTATTCATACTATTACTATTCATACTACTACTATTCATATTATTAGATTTACCTAAAGCATTCATATGTTTACCTACGGCATTACCTAAATTTTTAGTAGTTGTAGTTTTGTTCATATTTTCCATTTTATTTTATAAAAAATACTTATAAAAAATTACTTATAAAAATTTACTTATAAATTAAATATATAAAAACTATTTATACTTAATTAATAAGTTAGAATTTAATTTTAATTAATTTAAAGAAATGGAAAATTATTTTAATAAAATAGAAAAATTTATTATGAAAATACAAATATTAGATTATCCAGATATAATAAAAGATAAAGTAGAATATTTTTTACAAGATGGTAAAAGACTAAGACCTATATTATGTTTATTATTTAGCGGAGTTGAAATAGATACTAGTCTAGATACTAGTCTAGATACTAATACTAATATTACATATATAATTGCATCATCTATTGAAAAAATACATTGTTTAAGTTTAGTTCTAGATGATTTACCAGTAATGGATAATGATATTTTACGTCGGGGAAAACAATCGTTTCATTCTAAATATAGTGTTGAATATACAAACTTTTTTATATATTATATGTTCAATAATATTGGTTTATCTTTAAATATTTTATTAGATAATCTAGATACTAGTCTAGATACAAATAATAATATAAAATATGATATTGAAATATTTAATATAATTAATAAATTATTTACATATAATTTAAATCAATTAATAGACGGACAATATGATGATTGTAGCTTAAGCCGCGCCAAAAGCAGAGACACAACTAATATAGAAACAAGTGGAATAACGAAAATGAAACCATCTCAATTTGAAGATGAAATAAAAATAATTTTACAGTTATTAGGACATAATGATGATGTAAGTGATGTAAGTGATGTAAGTAATGTAAGTGATATAATTAGTAATCTAGAACTAAATATGAAAAAAACTAGTTCTCTATTTAATCTTTCAATATGTTCTGGATTTTTATTACAAATATGGTCAAAGAAACTTGATATTAATGAATCTGAATTTAAAACTGCATTTGAACAAATATCAATATGGTCTAATATACTTGGATATATGTTTCAAATTAGTGATGATATATTAGATATAGATTCTGATTTGGAAAAAGGTAGTCCTAATATATGTCAAATATTAGGTAAACAAGAAACTTGTAAATTACTAAAAAAAGGTTGTGAATGGTTAAAAAAAATGAGTAATGAAATATATGATATGTGTATAATAGATTTTGATATTGAAAAAAATATCGTTTTTAGTCTAGATATAGTTAATGAAATTATTGAGAAAATACTGAAGAGGATTAATTAAATACTATAATAAATTTTTAAGTATAATAAAAATAACGATAAAAACATAAGGTTCGAAAGGAACGAAAGGAACGAAAGGAACGAAAGGAACGAAAGGAACGAAAGGAACGAAAGGAACGAAAGGAACGAAAGGAACGAAAGGAACGAAA
>Ga0214919_10004898_pt1 | contig 19262 bp, 11 predicted proteins | sample LL1503_MetaG_FD_177994 | JGI IMG/M metagenome (GOLD analysis project Ga0214919, IMG submission 177994) | Freshwater microbial communities from Lake Lanier, Atlanta, Georgia, United States - LL-1503 | ecosystem: Environmental > Aquatic > Freshwater > Lake | place: USA: Georgia | collected...
AAAATTTTTAATATTTACAATATTCATTATGAATTTATTTTAATATATAATTTAATATTGAATTATTAACTTAATAATTTAATATTTATAACAAAAACTATGTAAAATCTTAAGTTTCTAGCATTGTGTCCAAAGGTGTAAATAGTATGTTAGATGTTCTTTTTTTATTTTAGTTAATATTATGTCTTTTATTACTTTATCAATATCATCATATGTATTCAAACTTTCTTTTTTATATAATATTTTAATTGACCAAAAAATTCTTCTATTGCATTTGTTTCTGGATGATATGGAGAAAGACCAGTAAGATATAGAAAAGATTATACTTTACAATAAAATAGGCCAACCTTTGTCAAATGGTCTAAAGCTCTTCGGAGTGCATTTACAATGAATTTATCGGAACGAAGTGCAGATAAAGAACTATTTTCCGGAGTTTATGAAGGAAAATACATCACATGAAAAATAATGAGAAATTCCTTTAAAAATTTGTTTCAATTATCTTTTCGGTCAGTATAATTTAAAAATACCAGAAACTAATTATTATAGCATTAGGTATAAACTAATATTTTATGGAGTTTATTAGAAGAAAATATATATTTAATAAAATATAATATTTAAAAAAAATAAATATTATAAAAATATAACATGTTAACTATTATACTATTATTCATATTGTTAATTATAATTATTATTTATATAAAAGTAAATAAAAGAAACTTTAATGAAAATTATACTGGATTTTTAGATCAATTTTCAAAAATAACAGATCCCACTTATACAATACCTAAAAATAAAGTTCAATTATATAAATCTGAAGATGATGTTAAAAAAAAAGATATTCCAGTTAAAAAAGAGATAAAACATATTTATATTATTCAAACCAAATTAGTAAAAAGTGTTTATCCTGGTGATTTTAAATATTTATTTTATAATAAAAATAAAAATAATTACATGATTCTAACAGGTAATCTTAAAAATAAGAACGAAATTAAATTATTTGATATTAAAGATAATATAATTGGTGGTTTATTATATGAAAGATATAATAATTTTATTTTTTATTTAAAACTATTATCAACTGAAGATAATAATAAAAATATAAATATAGAATTTTTTAATAATTATAAGAATGCTAAAATATATTTAGATAACGATGATAAGGAATTTTATATTAATAAAGATAAATCAAATAAAACATTATATAATATATTTTTATTTAGAAACAAAAAAATTGGTAAAATTAATGGTGGAAAAATAATGGTTTATGAAGATTATAAAATATATTTAAACGCATTTGGTTTAGCATATATTTTATTTGAAAACTATTAGACTAGAGAACTCAGATTCCCATACCACCATTCCTTAGTTAACTTTTATGAAATGAATGTTAATCGCTAAAGCTCCGATTCTTTTCTGTATATTTAAAATTATATATTTATTATAATTTTATCTTGTAAAATTATATAAATGACTCAATTTAGTAAAAATGATATAAAATATTATGAAGATTTTTTTAATAATTTAGATTATATCGTAGTTGGTTCTGGACCAGGTGGTTGTGCAACAGCAAAAGTTTTAACAGATAATGATAAAATAAAAGTTTTAATGGTTGAAGCAGGCGAAGATCAAGATAATAATCATTTGATAAAAGAATCTTATAATGCACCTTTATTAGAAGAAGAATATTATTCAAAGTTTTTTTGGACTGTTCCACAAGTTTTTCAAGAAAATGCTCCTGAAATGAGTGCAAACTATACAAATGGTAGACTTTTTGGAGGTGGTTCATCAGTTAATGGTGAACAATATGTTAGAGGTACACCATATTATTACGATATAATATCAAATCAATTTAATGATCCAGATTGGAATTCAGAAAATGTAAAAAAGTTATTTACAGAAAATTTTGGTATAGATAAGTTAATTCATACACGTATTTCACCGTTTCCAGAAAATGAAAATGGAAGAACAATTATAAATGCCATGATTGAAACATTAAATGTTAAAGAAATTTTTGATTATAATAATTTTAGCCAAGATTATAATTTAGAAGATGGAGTTTTTACACAATGGAATTATTATCAAAATAAGGATGGAACAAGATGTAGTAGTTCAACATCAATATTAAAATCTGTTTTATATAATAGAAATAATTTTATTATATCTCCTAATTCTACTGTTGTAAAAATATTATTTTTAAATAATAAAGCAATAGGTGTCAGTTATTATAATAATGGTAATGTAAATAATATTTATTGTAAAAAAGGTGTTATACTATGTGCTGGTACACAAACTAATGTTATTTTGCAAACATCTGGTATAGGAAATATAGATATATTGAAACAAAATAATATTCCTGTTATAGTAGATAGTCCGCAAGTTGGTAATAGTTTATATAATCATTTACTTGTTTATACATCAATAAATATTGATACTGAACAAAAAAGTTCAGATGATATAAATGCATTATATTCATTTGGTGGATTTTTATCAGAAGATAATGGAACACCAAGAGGGAGTGAATGGATAGGTATTGATAATAATAATGGTACAATGAGCATTGTAATATTACAATTAAAACCCAAAAGTAATGGATACTGTAATGTTCAAAGTAAAGATTATTTAACAGTACCATTAGTGTCAGAGGCAGCATTACAAGATTCATCAGATAAAGATTGGTTTATAAATATATTAAAAAATAAATTTGCACCAACTATTAGATATTTACAAAAAACTAATCCAAAATATAGTTTTAATTCACCATGTGAAGATACTTTCATTGGTACAGATGAAGAAGTATATGAAAAAATTAATGAATATATTCAAAGCGGTAATTTAGAACATGCTCATCATTGGACTGCTCAATGTAAAATTGGTGATAATATTAATAATGGTGTTGTTAATAGTGATGGTAAAGTTTATGGATGTGAAAATTTATATGTAGCAGATACTAGTATATTTCCATATCCATATGATGGTAATACTGCTGGATTAGCTTATATTATTGGATTTATTATTGGACAAAAATTATCAAATCATATAATTAAATAATAAAACTTATTAAAATATTTTAGTTTAAAAATTTATATATATTAATAATATTAATTATGAAAGAAGTAATTGTATTAATATTTGGATTAGTAAGAACTTTAGAAGAAACATTAAAAAATCTTAAAAATAATATTGTTTATAATAATGTGAACTATAATTTTAGTTATATTATTAATACTCAAAGTATAAATGGATCAGATGAAGAAACAAAAAATATAATTAAAAAAATATTTAAAAATGATAACTTATTAGATATCATTATGTATTATCTACCAAATCAAAAAAATAATAATGTATTAGATGGAAATTATATTTTAATGAAAAGACTACAAAAAACACTTGAATTTTTAAATAAAAAATATGATATATATATTAATTGTAGAACAGATATAAAAATTTATAATGATACCAAAATTAATTTAGATAAATATATTAACAATAATATATTTACAATCATTCCGGGTAATATATTAAGGCCTTGTGTATTTCACAATAGAGATTGGGATTTATTATGGATTGGTTCACATAAAAGTTTTTTTATTTGGTATTACTCTTATATTAATGGTGTTAGTAAAGTAAAAGAATATAAAAATGATAATGATTTTGTAAAATATAATATTATGAATATAAATTTAGAATATAATTTATCTTATTCTGATAAAATTAAAATTATAAAAAAATATAATTTAATTGAAGAAAAAATAAATGATAAATGGATAATAAGAGATTTTGAAAGATATAATAATATGTATCATAAATGTATAAAAAATTTAGAAGATAACAATTGTATTTTTGAAATGTCAAATAATACTTTTGTTTTTATCAATAGAGGCTAATGAATTTATTTTTAGATAACATTTAAAATATTTTTTTTAATTAAAAATAAAACAAACTTTTTTTCATGTGTTGTTATTTTCCATGTATTTAATATTTCTGAATATGAAAAATAATGTTTATCAGGTAAATATAAAATTATTGATAATAATATTGCTAAATTTATATTACAATTATTAATAGATATTCTTGTAAGTGTTGATTTTAAATGCATTAAAAATTTATCTGTTATAAATATAGATGGTGAATTATAATTATTTTTAGTATAAAAAAAATTACCTATATATTTTTTACTTTCTAAATTATTGTTTAAAAAATTTAATGTATGTTTTTCATTTGTTAAAAAAAGACAATATTCATTTTCTTTTTTATAATAATTTTTATTATCAGTTATTATTAAATATGGATAATCAAAAGTATTTTTATTAATATTATATTGCATTTTAGTATAAGTACAATATGAACATTTCATTTCAAAATATTTTTCAAAAAAAGTATCTCCAAAATTAAATATATTTTTAATATCAAATAATTTTAGATTTTTTAATACTTTATAATAATCATGAAATAACAATCTATCTAAAAAACTATCTAATATAACTCTACTATCTACTAATGCAACATTTTGTAAATAATCTAATTGTGGTTTAGCTTTATGTATATTACTATTTTTATTGTATTTTAATCCTTCTTTTGATATTCTTCTATATTCACTATAATATTTTGTTTGATAAAAATCTAATCCTGTTATGTATAAATATTTAATTGGATATGATAGAAGATCCATTATTGCACAAGTTCCAGTATAAGGCCGTGTTCCTAACATCTTTTCAAAATTTTTAAATTTATTATCATCAAATACTTTCAATGGTAATTCAAACTTATATTTATAAACATATTGTGCAATATCATCATGAAATATATTATGATTAAATGGATAAGATGTACAAACAAAATTTACACCATATTTTTTATAAAGTTGTGGACTTAAATTATTTTCACCTGGAAAATCAGTAGTATTCATAGAATTATATATAATATCTGTTTTAGAACCAATGTCATCTTTTATTTTTGTTGGTAATGGTATGGATTTATTTAAACGAACAACTAAATCAAATTGATCTATTACATGTCCTTTACTCGTTCCTATAATAGATTCAGCTGGACCAACTAATGCAATACATTTATTACTAACATATTGTATAAAAAGTTTTTCATATTGTTTAAAAAAATGATTTAGTACATTATCATTATATGATATAACATTAGGAGGTATATATTGAGTTATATTTAACCCATGTGAATATTGTTCATTATTATCATTTTGTTTAAGTTGTTCTTGTTTAAGTTGTTCTTGTTTAAGTTGTTCTTTTTTAAGTTGTTCTTGTTTAAGTTGTTCTTGTTTAAGTTGTTCTTGTTTAAGTTTTTCTTGTTTAAGTTGTTCTTGTTTAAGTTGTTCTTGTTTAAGTTGTTCTTGTTTAAGTTGTTCTTGTTTAAGTTGTTCTTTTTTAAGTTGTTCTTTTTTAAGTTGTTCTTGTTTAAGTTGTTCTTGTTTAAGTTGTTCTTGTTTAAGTTGTTCTTGTTTAAGTTGTTCTTTTTTAAGTTGCTCTTGTTTAAGTTGTTCTTTTTTAAGTTGCTCTTGTTTAAGTTGTTCTTGTTTAAGTTGTTCTTGTTTGTCACTATTATTTTTTGATTGTAATTCTTTTATTTCTTCAACAATATCATTTTCAATATTATTATATGGTTTTTTTTTTAAATAATCTAATTTTGATGGTTGTTTAATGTAAGTTTTATTAATAGGAGATTTATATTGAAATATATTTTCCTTTGTAGACTCTGGAAAATAACGATGAACCTTCATTTCATTATGGTTCTTTTCTATATTATTTTTTTTAACTTGATGATTTTTTTGACACATTTGATAATGAATTTGAATATGTGGTTTTAAAAAAATATTATTACATAATGGACATTTAATATAATTAGCTGAAATATTCATACAAAAAACTAATAAATAAATATATTTTAATATTTATTTTCTTTCGCATTTAGCGAGGAAACCTATGTTTCATATACATATTTTTCTAAATCTTAAAACTTTATATATGTGTTTATTCTTATATAGGTGTTTTGAATAAAAAATAGTGTATTTTTCAGAAGTTTACGAAGAAAAATAACGTTGAACCTTCGTAAAATAAGAACTTAAAAGAATTTATTGGAAAATTTATCCGTATATAAAGAACTATTTTCTGGTGCAATTGTGAAAAAAAATACATAAAAATATCTATAAGAATTTTCTTATAATAATATAAATGAATATTTATGTACAAATAATCTTGGGATTTATTTTAGCAGATTTAGTTGCAGGTTTATTTCATTGGTTTGAAGATACTTATTTAGATTATTGTATAAATATTCCATTTATAGGAAAAATTGCAAAAGATAATGAAATGCATCATTATTTTCCAAGATCAATGTTAGAAAAATCTTCTTTTGAAAATATTTTAACAACTTTAATAATTGTAATAATATTTTTAATATTGGTATATTTATATTATATTTATTATAATAAAACTACTATTAAAAAATACTTTTATTTATTAGTTTCATTTATTTTTTTTATTACTATTTCAAACTTAATACATAAATATTCACATATGAGAGATTGTGAAAGAAATGGATTTATTACATTTTTACAAAAAACTGGAATATTATGTTCTAGTGAACATCATAAATTACATCATAAATTAATAAGTGAAAAATATTGTGTTATAACAGAATATAATAATTATATTCTTGATAATATTTATTTTTGGAGAATATTGGAAAATATAATATATTATATTACATCAATAAAACCTAATAGAAAACCTTCTTATGATGATTATAATGAAATACATAATTATATGCACAATAATGCAAAATTAGAATGTCCCCAAAAACCAACAAAAGAAGATATAAATATTTTACATCAAAATTTAAAAAGATATAAAAATTGTATTAATCTAAAATAAAATTATTAATGTATTTTCCAATGATTTTGAACATTCATAATTATTACAATTTCCACAACATCTTTTTTATATTTTCGTAAAATATCAAGTAATGAAAAAGATGCTAATGTATTTTCTGGAATGAAGTGAAAGAAAATAACCGTAAACTCCGGAGTATAGTTCTTTATTTACGGATAAATCCTCTAATAAATTCATTGTAGTAATTCGAAACTTATTATTTTCTTCTAACCTATGTTCCAAGTGGAGTAATATATATCTTCTGTGGTTTTTCCAAATAAATTTTATTAATTATATTTAATAAATATTTAAAATTACAATTTTGATATTGATTTATATATTGAAAGAATCTCCATTGTTGTTCAAAACTCAGTATCATTTCATTACTTTCATTCATTACTTGATATAACGTTAACCAATTAACTTTATATGAAATTCCATATTTAACAGTCCATTCCATTCTATTTGCAGATTGCAATGTTGTATAGTAAAAATCTATTATTTTTTTTGATAATGTTTTATTTTGTATAAGAACTTTAATTAATTTATTTCTATTTCTATGTATTACATATTTGTATATACTATAAGGAAGTATATCAACATCTATTATGTGTGATGGTTTAATTATAACATCAATTTGTATTTTACCCGATGTTATTATGTCTTTTGTTTGACTATCATATGCTGTAACTGTATATGATATACTATTATACGGATGTAATTTTATTGTATCTCCATATAATAAATTAACACAATTTGGAGGTAATCCATCAAACAATTCTGATTTCCAAGTATATACTATATTATTGTAACTACTATTATATTGAACATTTAAATTTAATAAATTACCATCATATAAAATTGGTTTTTCAGGTGTAAATAATAAATTTGAATTAACAACTACGTTTAAATATGTTCTAGATATTGTATTAAATTGATCTGTTCCTTCTATATAATAAGTAATATTTTCAAGTGGTGTTGATATAACATTTGAACCAGATGTTTTATCTAAGTAAATAGATGGATACCAATAATATGATAATGATCCATATGCGTTTAAATTAACTGGAGTATTATAATTTGTAGAAACTGTTTTATTTAAAACAGTTACATTTACATACACTGTTACATTTAAATTTATTATTTTTCCTAAACCATTATCACCGGTTACATAGTATAATGTTGTTTCACTTGGTTTTACAGTTATTATATATTCATTACCTGTTTGAACAATATTTATTACAGAACTATTAGGACTAATGTTTACATTTGATAAATAATAAACTATTATATCAGTTGTTTCACTATAATTAAGAGATGGATTTAATGCAATTATATTATAATCATTTGATGATGTTGTATCACTCATTATTTATAAATATTAAACAATTTTTTTTAAATTATTTTCTATATATTTAATATAATGGCTAAACCAAAAGTTATTTCTACTAAGATTAGAATTGATAATACATATGATATAACATATGTATTAAAGAAATATAACAATAATACATATAAAGTATTCACATATCAAAAAAATATGACAAGTAATTGTTATATTCCAGCAGGTGTTAAAACTGGTAGATGTCGTTAAAACTATCATTTTACCAATAATTAGTATTGAAGAATTAAATTTTTTTGATAAACCAATTAGATAATTTGGTATTTTTCATAATTTTCCCTTTATGTGAAGTTTTCATAATAGTATTTAAACTTTCTGAATTTTCCATTTCATCAAATTCAAATAATTGGTTTACTTTAATATTTTTTAATTCATTCGTTTTAACTGTATTTTCCTTTGTAAACTCCGGAAAATTGCAATGAACATTCATTGCATTCCGGTTTTTTTTAAAAAATATATGTTTAGGAGGTTTTTCTTCATTTGATGTATCATCATTTGATGTATCATTTGATGGATCATCATTTGATGGATCATTTGATGGATCATCATTTGATGTATCAATATTTACCATAAGATTTTTAAATTCTGAATTATTATTATGTTTTAAAGTTGATAATGCTCCACTAGTTGCTAATTTATCAGCAATTTCATTATTTTTTGAATGAATATCTTCTTTTCCAGTATGTGCTCTAACTTTTAATAAAATAATATTATGTAATCTTTTTAATTCCAATATTTTTTTTATTAAATCAATATTTGGAACATCTTTACCATCATTCTTATATCCATTTTTTTCATATCTTTCACCAGTACCATTAAAAATATACATACTATATTGTGAATCAGTTAATATACATATTTTTTTATCAAAATCTTCTTGATTTAAATAATTAAATGATTCAATAATTGCAGTCATTTCTGCTCTATTATTTGTTATTTTTTGATTTAAAAGAGGCTTCGAAACTTTAATATTTTTATCAGGTATGTAAATACCATAACCAGCAACACTAATTTTATTTTTTTGTCTAATACAACTTCCGTCTGTATATACAAATATTTTTGGACTAATATCTTCTTGTTGTTCTAATATTTTATTATCGTTTTTTTTATCATCATTTTCACGACGAGTTACTATACGAGGTTTTTTACCTTGTCCAAAACCATTAATTAAAAATTTACCTGCTTCCTCTGGATCAGTAAATTTTTTAAAAATAGCTCCTTCAAACTTATCTACTTGTTTTTTACAATCATTCCACGAAGAATAAATTCCAGGCTTAATACCTTTATGAACAACATAATATGTTTTCATTTTTATATAATTATATTACAATATAATTATATCTTTATATTTATTAAATCAATTTTTATAAAAGATTTTTTCTCTTAAGTGATCTAAAAAGTTGAAGTTTAGTCTTTAGTGTACCATCTCTTTTTTTTAAATTAATTTTATGTTTTTTTGCTAATTTTTCTAATTGAACTCTTTTATAAAGATCAATTTGTTTTTTTACGGGTTTAGATGTTTTTGATTTTTGTTTTTTCACAGGTTTAGATGTTTTTGATTTTTGTTTTTTTACAGTTTTAGAAGATTTTGTTTTTTTACCGCCCATTTGTATTAAATTAGATTCTTCATCAATAACTATAATTGAATCTGTTATATTTGGTTGATTTATTAATTGTGATGTTGCACCAGGCAAATTATTAAAAGTTGGTATTGGATTAAAAAATAAACTCATTATAATATTAATATATATTTTTTTATTTTTTGTTTAAAAATAAATTTATTTTAGATTAGCTATTTTAATTTGATCTTTATATAAATCATATATTTTTGTATTAGTTGTTTTAGTTTTTAAATCATACTTTACTCCTTTATATATTGTGCCAAATAATAATTTTTTTACTTCCTTAATTTTATAGTATACGGGTGGTTTACTTTTAGTTTGTACAATCGAATTTATTCCGATTGTTTTATTATTTTTTGGTTTATTATTTACTAATGTATATTTAGATGAATTATTTTTACCTACTAATTTTCCATCTGAATTTAATAATTCTAGTTTAGGCGAAGATCTATAAAATGGAATATGAGGTTCATAATTTTTTACTATAAATTTTTTACTAGGATCTGATTTATTTGCAACTTTCTGTCCAGGTGAAAATTTTAAAAATTTATTAATAATAGTTGTATCACGTATTTCTTCTTTTTTTATAACATGTTTATAAAATGATAATTTTGTTCCATCAAATAAATCAGAATTAATATTGCTACCATCAGTTGAACTAAGTTTAAATTTTGGTACATTTTTATTAAAAGTTATATTTTTAATTTTTTTTCTGATGTTAGATGCATTTATTACAGAATCATCTATATCAAATATCATTATATTATTTTTTTTTAAAAATAATGTATTCGTTTTATTTATTGAACTTGCTGTATTTGCACTAACACTACGAGGTACAGGACGAGCATTATTAATTGACACTAAAATATCATACATAAATGTTTTAGCATCATTAATATTAGTAACAAATAAATTAATTGATAAAGTAACATAATACTTAAAAATATCTATTTTTTTTTTTTCATCATGCTTTGATTTACTTATTATATCATATAATAATATAATATACTTATTAAAAATAATAATAATTTTATTACTTTTTTTATTTAATATATTTTTAATTTTAGTATTAAATCCAGTTATTTTTAAAAAAAAATCAGGCCATGTTCTATTTTTACTTAATTTTTTTATATAATCATCAATAGGTTTTATAATATTGTCAGCATAAATAATAATGTCTCTATAAATAGATGCAGTTGAAAAATAAGCTTTCGTCATTTTTTTTAATATAGTATAAATATTTTTATTTTCTTCACTTTTTTTTAAAATTTTTTTTGATTCAATTACGGAATTAGTCATAGACAGTAAATTCCTTTCAGAAATTAATTCTCTATTATTTTTATAGCTATTAAATACATCAGACGTAAGTTTAGTAATAGTACTTATGATATTTACTAATTGTGGATTTGCATCAATAGTAATGGCAACAGCAGTATCAAAAGTGGTATCAAATGCAATAGAAGCCGCATTTATCGGAACAGTACCATCAGTAATAGCATTATGAAAAGCAGTTTTAAAAGTATCAATTGCAGAAATAACAACGTCATTAATGGCTGGAGATTGAGGAGCTTGCACTGGATTAAAATAAACAGGATCAGGAGAAGTAGTAATTTTAATCACAAATTGAATAATATATGAAATAATAGCAGGAGTAAAAATAGAAAGTAAATAATAAATATTAGCATTTACACTCGCAAAAATTGCTTTATCCAGAGCAATTTTTGAACTATTTAATACATTTTTAGTATTATCATAAATAGCTTGAGCTTGATCTATAGTAATATCAGCTGGAGCACCAGCAGGATCGGCAGGAGCTGCTGCAACAAGAGCAGCAGCAGCATCAGCAGCTGCACTAGTAGCAGCAATAACAACATTATTTGCATTACGAATAATATTAGCACGATCTGGATTAATATTTGGAACATTAACTGGAGTATTAGCAGTAACATCAGCATTGCGTGCACTATTTAAAGCTGCTATAGCAGCATTATTACATTCATTAATATAATTATGAGTTTGAACAATAAGATTAACAATACCAGCATCAAGAGGACGAATAGCAGGAGCAACAGGAGCAACATGAGCAACACGAGCAGGAGCAGGAGCCAAATGAAAATGATGAGCCCAACCTCGAGCATAAGCTAATAATCTATGAAACAAAATACCAGTACTAGCAACACGACGCCTAGCAGCATTAGCAACTGTTTCGCTACGAGCATCTTTTACAATATCTAAAACATTTTTAGCATACATAAAAGAAATATAAGCATATGTATATGTAATCATAGATAAAATAGTAGCATCATTAGCATTAGTGTACGTTATATTATTAATATTAATTAAATTTAATTGATTCTCAACATAATCACAAACATATTGAGTAGCAGCATTATTACGATCTTCAGGTGTACCTCCAGCAGCAACAGCAGCAGCAGCAGCAGCAACAGCAGCAGCTACTTGAACAGGATCAAAAGCATTTCTAACAGCTGCAAGAGTAATATTATTTATTCTATCAATATAATTAGATACTAAACTAAAAATAGGAGGATTATTAACAAAATTAGTAGAATCAGTATAAGTAGCAATAGCATGAGAACGAATATTATTATATAAATCTCCTATTGGTATACCAGCACCAGCACCAGCACGACCACCACCACCACCAATAACATTATCAATTTCAGTATTGATAGCAACATTAGCATTATTTCTATTATCATTATAATTATTATTAGTATCATTAGTAATTAGAGTAATATCATTAAAACAATTAATAGGAGAAATAGCAACAATACGAATAGCATCAAGAGAATCAGCATTAATAAGACCATTATTATCTAAAGTAACAGTAATAAACACAGCAGCAGCAATAGCACAATATAAAGAAATGTCACGAATAGGAGGAATAAGAAGCACAATAGCTGTAGCAACCAGAATACTATCTCTAATAGTAACACGAATAAGTTCATTTACATCTAAAATAGTACGATTTAAAACATTTGCTACATTATTAATAAGAAAAACTGAATTAATAGCATCATTAATAGTAACTGGAGGAATAACTCTACTTTTAATAACTTGAATAATATTTAGAATAATACTACTAATTTCATCATTACTTATATTATATTTATGTAAATTTTCAATTAAATCATTAGAATTTGTATAGGCAATATTAGTAGCATATGTAGCATTCTCAATAATAGTATTAATATCAGTTAAGGTTGCTACTTCTGTTGCCATTTTAATTGCCGCTAAATTACGTACATATGCAGCAACATAACGAACTTTATTAATAGTTTTAATAAGAGGTTTTGGAATATCAGTGTATTTATTACTACCTACCATAAATTTAACAGCCATTGTAGAACTTGATATAGTACCTAAAACAGTACATTCATTAATAATTCCATATTGAGTATCTTTTGGTTTAGTAATAGAAGCAATAAAAACAGACATTGCAGCAGCAGCAGCTTTACATGAATTTAATGAATCAACATTAGTTAAATTAGGATATAATAGTTCAATCATTTGATTAATTTGTAAAACTCTAGTATTATTAATATTATTATATTTAGGTTTATAAGTTGCAATATATGCTCTTATATCATCCTTAAATGTATCATGATTTACAATACTAGCATTGGATACAATATACACAACATTAAAAATATTTTTAGTAATAATATCAATATCATCGGTAAATTCAGCATAATTACTCCAAATAGCTGAATAAATAGTTAAATCAATAATATGATTTTCAATAAAACCATATATAACCCCATCAACACCAATATTAGTGGCATTTTTTAATATAATGCTTTTAAAAATTTGTACATCATTAGAAATAGATAGAATAATTTGATTGATGTCGATAACAGTTGATTTAATACGATGAACTATATTAGTTATTTCTATATATCCCGTATGAGATAATGTAGAAGGTATAGGTACTGGAACAATTGGAACAGGAACTTCAATCATATTAATAACATCAATAATACGTTGTTTTGAATAACTGATATCAGGAGCACGATCAGATGATTTTATAGAAGGAACACCTGGATAAGAACCATTTCGAGAAAAACCAGTAGCATAATAAAAAGCATTAATTGCTGATACAGAAATAGACAATTTTCCAGTAGTTAATGCTAAAGGGTCTGTTTGAGCAGTAGCTGGAGTAAAAGTACGAGGTATAGGAATATTTTTAAATACAGCAGCACGACGAATACTTTCATAATAATCATTTGGATCTGGACTATTAATATAACGACGACCTGCATTTATAGCATCATAATATGCTCTTTCTATGGCATTTTTTTCATTATATGAATTATTTGAAGCATTTGAAACAATAGATTCAATCGCTGCATTTGATGCAATATTTGCAGCATTTCCTACTAAATTAGCAGTAACAGTATAATTCTTAATTATTGTTAAAATATTATTAATAAATCTATTAAATATAACATTAATATAATATTTATTAATATTAATATCAAAGTTTTTTTTATCAATAACTGAAATAACAATATCTTTAATAATTTTTAAAATATCTATATTATTATTATTATTATATTTAATATTATTAATATTATTTATATAATTAATTATATAATCATATCTACTACCATATAAAATTTCACTGTCTAATGTATCAATTTTATCTAAAATTAACTTAACAATTTTAATAATATCTAAACAAATTTTTGTTATAGTATAAAATACTTTATTATTTTTTTCATCAGCATCATAAGAAATAAAAATATTTTTTTTTATACGTTGATCTATATCTGCTAATATATAATCATTAATGGCTTTTTTTATCAAATTATTATTAATAAGATTATCTCTTTTACTATTAAGATTTACAATGTTAATAGATTTATGAGAATTATTAATATCAAATGGTAATTTATCTGTATCTGATATAATTACAGAATTATTACTGTCAATAAAAGAATTATATGCAGTTTCATAAATATAATAAATACCATTATTATTTAAATTAAAATTATAATTAATTTTTTTTATATCTTCCATTGCATTATGTATAGCATCAATTGCGCAAGAAATATTAATTGCACTTTCTATTGAAATAATATGTTTAAAAGCTTCTAATGCATATTTCATAATATTTGTATAATCAGAAGAAGAATTATTATTTAAAAAAATATTTTTGTAAAAACAATAAATATAACAATATGTATATATATCATTATCTGATGCTATAGTATCATCACATTGATCATCGATTGCAAAAAAATAGTATAATTTATCTTTAACTATTTTTATATAAATTTGTCTATAATAAACATATTTTTTAATATTTGTAGAACCATATATGTAACCTTTTATTTTTTTTTGTAAACGATAATATCTTAGAAATTTTCCATTTTTATTTACTATATATTTATAATCAGATACACTATTTTTTTGTGCTATTTCCTCGAAAGATATTTTTTTAATTAAGGTATCATCAAATTCCATTACTTTATAATATATTAATATATATTTTAAATTAAAAAAATATTTAATATATATTTAAATATTTTGAAATATAGTATCTAATAAAGTAATATATTTCATATCAAATAAATTTTAGATAATTACAGAAAAGAATCAGAATGCAATGAAGATACAATTCTATTTTTCGAAGTTTATGAAGAAAAATACAATGTTATTTTTCGAAGTTTATGAAAGAAAATACAATGTTATTTTTCGAAGTTTATGAAGGAAAATACAATGTTATTTTTCGAAGTTTATGAAGAAAAATACAATGCTATTTTTCGAAGTTTATGAAGAAAAATACAATACAATTTTTCGAAGTTTATGAAGAAAAATACAATGCTATTTTTCGAAGTTTATGAAGAAAAATACAATACAATTTTTTGAAGTTTATGAAGGAAAATACAATGCTATTTTTCGAAGTTTATGAAGAAAAATACAATGCTATTTTTCGAAGTTTACGAAGAAAAATACAATACAATTTTTCGAAGTTTATGAAGGAAAATACAATGCTATTTTTCGAAGTTTATGAAGAAAAATACAATACAATTTTTCGAAGTTTATGAAGGAAAATACAATGCTATTTTTCGAAGTTTATGAAGAAAAATACAATGCTATTTTTCGAAGTTTACGAAGAAAAATACAATGTTATTTTTCGAAGTTTATGAAGAAAAATACAATGTTATTTTTCGAAGTTTATGAAGAAAAATACAATGTTATTTTTCGAAGTTTATGAAGAAAAATACAATGCTATTTTTCGAAGTTTATGAAGAAAAATACAATATTATAACAAAAACTATGTAAAAATTTAAGTTTATAATAAATTTATTGAAGAATTTATTCGCAGAAAGAACTATTTCCGAAGTTTACAAAGGAAAATACAATGCTTTGGAATTAAAATACCAAATATGTAAATCAATAACACATGTTTATTCTGAATTTCTTTATTACATAGTTTATTATCCACTAAAAAACTGTATAAAAAGTAAAATCTTAAGTTTTCAATATTGTATCAAATTGTGTGAAAAAAATAAACGATAGCAATAAATAACATATTTTCATTTTTTTTATTTTCCTCTCAACTTTGTAAAAAGTGATCCAATAGTAAATTTTTGGTTTTCTTTCTTTTGAGCACGTTTCTTTTGTGTTTCCTTCAATTTTTCCAGAGTACTAGAAATGGTTTTATGTTGTTTTTCTTGTGGAAACTTATTTGTAAGAATAGCGTGACTAACAGTCTCTTGTTGAGGTTTACTTTCTGTAGATTTAACCGATTGATAAGTAGGTTTCATTCTTTTTACAGCTTTTGATGAATTAAGAACTTTAGCCCATAAATTTTTTTTAACAGTTTGTTCAGATGAATTACCGATTTTTTGGGTTTTTGTAGATAAAGATGATAATTCCCCGAGATTCATATGTTCATTACTTTCTTCAATGGCATTATTGGTGATTAAAGTATTAAGGTTATGATCTGAATAACGTAAAGGGGATGCTTCATTGGATATGAACCTTGTCTGTGATTTATGAGTATGTTTATGTTCATGAGGTGGACTATTGAAATCATTATGGTCATTAATTATATTGGCTTCAGTATCATTGATGTGTTGAAAACTTGAACCGATTCGACTTGTTAATTCTAGGCGTGGTTTACGATTATGTGTGGTAATTAATTTAGGTTGCATCATATCGATTATTTTGCGTGCTATGTTTTTAGGATTTTTTTTAGTATAATGATTACTTTGAATATTTTTCGGAATAGAGATCAAAGGGTTGGAAGGAGCATTAATTACACTATTGGTCTTTTTTGCAGTATTAGACTTTTGCGATAATTTCCTAATGCTATTTGATATATGTGAAAAAAAACCTTTTTCAGGCTTATTTTTTTTTTGATGTAGTTCTAAAAATTTTTCAGATACTATTGTATCATGATATATATTTTTTCTTATATTACTATTTAGAGATTTTAATCTATATGTTTTCTTGCCTTGTCGTAATAACCCTTCATGTCCTTCTTTTACTGCTTTATATTTTTTACCAGATTTATTACCTAATATAGTAACAATGTTTCCGTTATCAATTTTTAAAGGTTTTTTGTTTATTTCTTCTTTTTTAATTTCCACTTTTTTGTAATTTTTTGCAAGAATACTTGCTTTTAATTTATTACCTCTAGAATAACTTCCATCTGTAGATTGTACTGCTAGTGAAGCTTTAATTTTTTTACTTATCGGATAATACTCATCAACTATTAATATTCTACCTTTATTTTTATTATTTTTAGTACGTATAATATCACCTGGATGAAATGAATATTCTACAAGACTAGATAATAATGGTGATACTGTATTGGCTGCATGTTTACCAAAACGATATAGAGGTGAACCTAATCCGAATCCTATGTTTCTGAATCCCTTCTCAAAAGTATACGTATCATTTATCTTTTTTAATAAAATTTCGTTTACCTCAAGACTATTCAATTCTTTATTTCTTTCATTATTTGTAGATTTTAATTTATATTTTACACTATCATTAGAATTTTTTGGTAAGATAATTTCTTTTATAGCATATATTCCATTTAATACCGATGTGTTTACATTAGGATTTTTTTTAAACTTAACATACTCACCTATCTCATACATTGATTTCTTACTTTGTGTTTTAATGTTTTTTTCTAAATCATTCTCTATAAAACTATTTAAAGAATAATCAGTTGTATATTTATCGCAATAAAGCTGATATTCTCTTCCCTTAGTAAGATAAAATTTATAGCTATAGGTTTTTTTATCAAACTCTATACTATCTATAGTGTACATAGACTTAATATTTTCATTTATAGAACGATATTTTAACCCTTGTGACATTATATTAATATTTATTTTACCAATTGGAATATTCAAATAATTCCTCAAAATTTTACCTAATTCATTAGATTCAATTATATTTCCAGATAATTTAGCCTTAAATTCACCCGTATGATAATGAGCCTTAGATAATATATAATAAGTTTGTAATTCACAGTTAACTATAGTAATAAAAGGGTGTTTACAATCATATACTTCATTTACAACTGGAAAGAAAATATATTTTTTAAAATATTCTGTTTCTATTACAACGAAAATATATTTTTTTTTATCATTTATATCTATTAACATATATGTCATATTTTTTTCCAAATTTGGTTTTTTAGTACTTTTTAAAAGATGATAATCCTTAGTATATATTACTTCATTATTGCTATTTTCTAGTGGAGTTAACACAACATTATCATCATTTTTACTACTTACTTTATACTCCTTACCTAAATACGTTACTTTACTATTTAATTTAATTGAGTTATTTTCTTTATGCATTTTAGTTGATTCATCATCAACCTTAGTAAATATTAAATTACCGGATCTCCCTAATAATGATTTTCCATGATCTTTTTCACCATTCAAATATACAACAGGAAATTTTTTATTATCTATATCAGTTATTCTAGAGATATTATCATTATTATTTTTAATCAAATCATACATGTCAAAAATAATTATTTTGATCGAATCATCAAAATTTATTTCTACATATTTATGTCTATTTATAAAACTATCTACAATATTTATATATTTAAATAGAATATAATATTCTTTAGATGTATTTTTATAAAAAGATTTATAAACAACACCACTACAATTAGATGGACAATTTTTTTGATATAATATATATTTAGCATCAGAATCGTTATCTGATAATAAGGTAAAATATTTTCGTTGACTCTTATCATTTACACGATCTTGTATTGATCTAAATTTTAAGGAAAAATTATTATTATTGGGTTTACTAATTGTTTGACTATGATGACGA
>Ga0214919_10004899_pt1 | contig 19260 bp, 18 predicted proteins | sample LL1503_MetaG_FD_177994 | JGI IMG/M metagenome (GOLD analysis project Ga0214919, IMG submission 177994) | Freshwater microbial communities from Lake Lanier, Atlanta, Georgia, United States - LL-1503 | ecosystem: Environmental > Aquatic > Freshwater > Lake | place: USA: Georgia | collected...
AATGAGCGGCCATTCTTGTTTTAACATCAGCGTACAAGACGGAATCAAGGCAATAACGGTATATCCTTTATCAATCCAGGGTTTCAATTCTGCTGCTACATGTCCAGCATTGTTGCTGACTTTTTCAAGATCACCTTGCTCCAGTGAGGGCATGCCACAACAACCCGGATAGACAACTGCAGTTTCAACGCCATTGTGGGCCAGAATTGCCCGTGCAGCCAGCCCCAGTGAGGGATTGTTGTAATTGCCAAAGCAGGTTGCATAAATCACAGCTTTTTGACCGTATGCAGGGGCATTTTTATTAATAGTTAGTGGATTTTTCTCAGTTTGTTTTAACAGAGTTTGTGAGTTGAATCTTGGAATAGCAGCATCTTTATGAATTTTTAGAGTTTTTTCCAAAAGTGGGCGAGTAATGGCGTTATCTGTTTTTGTTGCCCAATTGGCAATAGGCGCTGTAAGGCTAGCGATTTTTCCGTTACGGTCAGTTTTTGCTAATTCTTTACTGACAACTGAGGTTTTTCCTTTTTCAAAGTCAGTGGCTCTGTACCTAAGCATTAAGTGGGGGAAATCAATATTAAACTCATGTGGCGGCACATAAGGACATTTGGTTAGAAAACACATATCACACAAGGTGCAGGCGTCAACTACACCTTTAAAAGCTTTGCTATCCACTCCGTCTAATTCACTTGTTGGACTTGCATCCACAAGGTCGAATAAGCGAGGGAAGCTATCGCATAAATTAAAGCAACGACGGCAGCCGTGGCATATGTCAAAGACACGGCGCATTTCCTCATCAATTTTTTCCGTATTGATGAAGTCTGGATCTGTCCAGTCAATGTCGTGCCTAGTTGGAGCTTCCAGACTGCCTTCGCGCATATAACGATCCCTTTACGCAGCTGCAGCTAGCGTATCAAGCGCTCTTTGGAAACGACCAGCGTGGGACTTTTCAGCCTTTGCCAGAGTTTCAAACCAATCAGCAATTTCATCAAAACCTTCTTCGCGAGCAGCTTTTGCCATGCTTGGATACATGTCTGTGTATTCATGGGTTTCGCCGGCAATGGCTGCTTTTAGGTTATCTGCTGTAGCGCCAATGGGAAGACCCGTTGCAGGGTCACCAACAGCTTCTAAGAATTCAAGGTGACCATGAGCGTGCCCTGTTTCCCCTTCAGCTGTAGAGCGGAACACAGATGCGATGTCATTGTAACCTTCGATGTCCGCTTTTTGGGCGAAATAGAGATAACGACGGTTTGCCTGAGATTCACCAGCAAAAGCATCTTTTAAATTTTGTTCTGTTTTGGATCCTTTTAAGGACATTTGAGAGCCTCCTTTTTAGTTTGTAAATCGATACTACACTATGATTTGGGTAAAGTGTATCGTCAAAAATGGTGTTTTTAGAAAATGACCTTGACAAGAATGTTTGAACTGTTCTGCAATAGCCCCCATTATAGTTGGTTATCTGGTGGAATAATAAAGAAGATGTACTGTTTAGTATTTGTAATTTTATTAATTGGCGCGATGAATGTATTTGCAGAGGACAATGATTGCTTTGTTGGTGAACAAAGACAATACACAGTAGGTAATCAGTGTGCTGAGGATGCTTTTCAGGATTATGAAATAGATAGTGTTTGTGAAGAAGATGAAGGGTTTAGATTTCTTAAAGAGACGAATGAAAAGATTGATTTTTTGATTTACTGTTTACAAGACGAAAAAGTAGTTATTTTAAGAGGAGAAAAGCCCACACTTGAAATGATACTATTAAAATTGAGCTTGATGCAAACGGCAAGAGCAAAGCAATATTACTTAGATGAATTATGTGTTAATTTTGTTTTTCATAACTCAGATCTTTTTGCGCCTTATGATGAGGAATATGATAGTGATGACTTTGAAGGTTCACAAAAATCTGCAGATGAGTATCCTTATTCCGAAGATGATTTTTACGATTAAAGTTCTTCACCGCTATCTCCATTCATCACTGAATAATTGGCCTTTCCACTTGTATCACACGCGCTTTTTCCAGTTCTGCTAGCAGCTATGTTTCGCTGGGAAGAGCGATTTTTTTACTCAGCGGCTTCTTGTGCCAACAGTCTTTCCATATCCTGACGTTGTTTTTTTGAATATCTATTCGCATCCTGAGGTTCAGGCGCTTTTGGTTTTAATTGGGCCAAATCCTCTGCTACTCTCTGTGTTTCTATTTTCTTTTCTTCTTTATTAGGCGGAGCTACTTGTTGAAGATGTTGTTCTAATTGGGTTTTCAAAAGAGACTCAACGATTTCATTTGTCGTCGAAGGGGAAGTATTAGCATTTATTTCGGTGCTACGTCTTTGATGCTGCAATGTGATGAAATTTTGTAAGGAAGAAGGAAATATCTGAAAAAGTAAATCGCTTCCTTGGTAAATTGCAGAAGTAAATCGGCTTTCTTTTAAAGAAGAAGGTTGATTGCCTCTAGAAACAAAACAACTCATTGTAATTTCAATCAAACATAAAAAGATAATGCCGCGTACGATACCAAAACCAAATCCGAGCGATCGATCAATTCCACCAAGGGCGCTTTGTCTAATAAGTCCAGAGAGAAAATGGCTTATTAAGCTAAAAATAATTAAAAAAAGAATAAAAACCACAGCAGCTGTCGCAACATCTGCCATCATAGGGTTGCTGATATGCTGCCTTGCTATGTTTTGGGCCAAAGGCAGTGCAATTAATGTAGACACAGCTGCGCCCAGCCATGAAACCACAGAAAGAACTTCTCGAGTTAATCCACGAACAAGGCTAATGCCGGCTGATATCAAAACGATAACAATAACACCAATATCAACGCCGTTCATAACAGATCCCTTAAAGTATTTGACAGGCTTCAGTGAAATTTAATCGAGGAGATCTAGGGAAGAGCTTTTCTGGTATCCCATACCCTAAGTTACATAAGAAATTTGATCTAAAAGAGGTGCCGGCGAAGAATGACTGGTCTACGCCTTTGTTATCAAAGCCTGACATTGGACCGCAGTCAAGCCCAAGAGAACGGGCTGCAAGGATAAAGTAAGCACCTTGCAAGGTTCCATTTCTGAAAGCGGTTGTTTCAACAAGTTCAGGGCTACCGGTAAACCAAGACTTTGCATCTGCATGAGGGAAAAGAATCGGGAGTTTTTCATAGAATTCCATATCATGTCCAAGAATGGCTGTTACCGGTGCCGACATAGTTTTTTCAATATTGCCTTCAGCAAGGAGTGGTCTAAGCTTTTCTTTTGCAGAAGTTGATTTTACAAAAATAACCCTTAAAGGAGAGCAATTAGCACTTGTTGGACATATCTTAGCAAGGTCATATACTTGCTTTAAAAGATCATCACTGACTTCCTTATCTTGCCAAAAGGAATGCGTACGAGCATTTAAAAAAAGTTGATCGATTGCTGCTTGATCTATTGAATTTATCATATAAAACTCTACTTATTCTTCAAAAACTGTTTTGACACACCCGCACCTGGGCCAAATACGATTCTAACAAGAGGTTGCTTTTCTTCAAGTGAATTCATAGTTGAAGGGGGCTGTTTTTGATCCCATGAGACAGACTGAGGTGAGGCTGTATAGGTTTCACCTTTTTTGTGAGCCCATACTGAAAACACTCGATCCTTGTAGGAGACATTATGGAGAGAAGAGCTTGAGTGATAATGTTTGACGGCTGTTTCCCAAGAACCATATTGAGTGTATAAAATCTTCATAAGTTTTGCGGCATAGGCAATGTTTTGGTAGGGAGGCAGAATATCGCTCAAGTTTTTAAATCGGCGACCATGCGATTGTAAATTAATTTGCATGCAACCAATGTTTATATTTTTAACGCCCTTTGCTTTTAGTTTTTGAATATAATCAATGGCTCCTTCTTGTGTGGAGAAAAAACGTGATTTTTTCAAAGCATATACAGCCCATGGGGAATTACGGGATTCTACCGTTGCAATTGACGCAAGTAATTTGTCAGGAATGCCATAAAGTTTCTCAAAATGACTGATAATTGCTGGGCAATTTGTAGAGGATTCTAAAGAATTCTTGGCTTGAGTCTTTGAGGGGTTTTGCACTCCCAAGGGCATGCTAACTCTAGCGTAAACTTCGTGGGTGGACAACGTAACGACTAAATAAAACCAAAGTAAATTTTTAGTGACCAACTTGACGTACCTCCGTAACTTCAGGAACATAATATTTTAACATATTTTCTATGCCTGTTTTTAACGTTGCGCTTGAACTTGGGCATCCGGAACAAGATCCCTGTAACTTAAGATAAACAATTCCTTCTTGGAAAGAGTCAAAGACAATGTCTCCACCATCTCCTGCCACGGCAGGGCGGATACGTGTGTCAAGCAGCTCTTTTATTTGTTTTACAATAGGATCATCACTGTCATTTGTAACAGAATCTCCGGCTAGTTTATCTAAAACTACAGGAAAATCGTTAACAAAAAGTTTCATTAGCGTATTTAAAATGAATGGTTTCAACGCAAACCAGTCTGCATTTGGTTTTTTAGTGATCGTAACAAAGTCTGAACCTAAGAAAACACCGGCGACGCCTTCAATTTCTAACAACTGCTTTGCAAAAGGAGAGTTTGCACAAAGCTCTTTGTTTGTAAAAGACAACGGCTCCGCTTCACCCATAACCTTACGGTCAGGCAGGAATTTTAAGCTTTGAGGATTCGGTGTTTCCTCTGTTTGAATAAACATTAACGCCCTTTTCAAAAAAACAATTTCAGACACACTAGATCATTTTGAATTGTTTGTCAAATTTCGGTCATTCTTAGATGTAGTCAGGCAATGAAATAATCATCATTATAATATTCATCTTTATTTAGTAATAATTAAAAAGATAAACAAATCTTCTTTGTTCGAGTTTGAAGGCGATATTTGCATAAACTCTACCGAAGGCTTATAAAGGAAAGGAGTTTTTATAGCGAAGAAAGAAAAAGCCTTGGCTTTGAATTTTTCAGTCCTTCTGACCCGTCCGGAGCCTGTTTTGGGCAAATCTGAAGCTCTTTTTCATAGCTTCGGAATTGATGTAGTAAAAGAGCCGTTAATGGAGATTATTCCGGTAAACTCTTTTGATTTGCCATTAGAGCCTTATCAAGCAATTTTGACGACTTCATCGATGGCAATTAGGGCTTTTGCTAAATTGAACTCAGAGAGGAGCATACCTTTATGGTGTGTTGGCGAAGTTTCAAAACAAACAGCACTTGAATTAGGATTTAGAAACGTATACGCCCCAACAGATCATGAACAAAATGCTCACGGTCTGATTGCAACGATTAAAGAAAGACTTAATTTTGACCGCAGCCCACTTTTGTATATAAGGGGTGATCATATTCAAACTGATCTTAAAGGAATCCTTAACTCTTTTGGGTGTATAGTGGATTCCATGATTGTTTATAAAAGCAAAGCAAGGGAGAGTTTTTCAAATCAGGCGAGAGATTTTCTTTTTGGAAAGAGTAAGTGTTCGTTAAGAGGAATAACTTTTTTTTCTCTTAGAACTGTTGATATTTTTTTAAAGCTTTGTAAAAAAGAACCAGCGCTTTTGCAGTATGAAAGATTCATTGCTCTCAGTTTAAGCGCTGCTATATCAAAAGAACTGGAAAAATTACCGTGGGTTAAAATCATTACAGCGTCGACAGTGACGCAGTTAATCGTTAACGTAAGAAAAATTGTTCGAGAGGATGACGTAAATGACAACCACAGCTGACTTGACCCAGAAAAAAGAAGAAGTTTCAAAGAAATCAAAAGAGTCTTTTTGGCATTATAAACATTTTTTTCATAATCTTATTACAAATGCTTTAGTGACCATTTTTTTGTTATGTACGCTCATCGCGTGTCTTCCTCATTTTGGTTCGGAAATAGAAAAGTTTATTTTTCCATCTGTTAAGAAAATAGAGATGATTCAAAAAGAGATGACGGTTTTAACAGTAAAAATAGATGAATTAGGGCGTCAGGTTCAAAGTCAGAAAGACCAGCTTTCAGAGGTTGGAAACCTAAAATCCCAAGTTGCAACCTTTGGGGAAATGTTGAACACTTATTCAAAATCTTTGGTTGAGTTAACAGAGAGATTTGAAAAGTTTAGACACTCAACTCCAGAAGGAGAAATGAATTTTCTGGAAGAGGGATTTGATCAATTGCAGCAGCGCATAGATAAAGGAGAGCCATTTTCAGATATACTGCATGGGCTGATTTCTAAAGTTGGGTCGGACAAAATGGCAATTGAAACCATTCATCAATTAACCGTTTATGCTGGTACTCCTACAAAAACATCATCTGTATTGGCTCAGGAATTACAGTCAATTTTTGATCGTCTAAAGGTCAGAAAAGAAGAAAGCCAATCTGAAACGGTCGCGGATAGGGGGCTTTGGGATAGGTTTATATCGAAAGTTTATGGCTTGGTTCATATCAAAAGAGTTGAAGAAGAAAAAAGACAAGAAGTAAGTAGGCAAGATTTAGATAATATTTCTGCAAAAGTAGAGGAAATTATTAAAAAACTTAACCAGCAAGATTTACCACATGCTATTGAATCAGCACGCGTTTTGGCAGGCCAATATAATGGGCTTTTTTCATCCTGGTTACAAGACGCAGAAACAAGAAAAGGCTTAGAAAAAGCTTTTTCTCTTTTCAAAAATAAGATCGAACCTTTGATAAAGAGGAGTGCATAAAATGCGCTGGGTATATGGGACGCAACTTTTTTTTAAACTTGCTATTATTTGCGCTCTTGCGGTTTTTCTAACCCTTTATCCTGGCACGGTGGCTTTGGAGTGGTTAGGCTACAAGGTTGATATGCCGATAGCTATTCTTTTTACTATATTTTTTGCATTCACCGCATTATGTATTTTGTTTCATCACATTTGGATAAAAATTTGGGGAATTCCCCTTCGTTATTATCAATTTTTACAAAAGAGGCGCCAGAATAAAGGAGAGAAACTTCTGCTTGAAAGCTTAACGGCAATTGCTGCTCAGCAACCCGAAGAGGCTCAAAGCAGCATTGAGCTTGCTAAGGTTTTGCTCCCCAATCACCCTTTAACTGTGTTTATTGCTGCGCAATCTGCTCATATGCTTAAAGATTCTGCAAAAGCGATAGGTTATTTTGAGAAAATGGTCCAAGATCCGAACCTTTCTTTTTTAGGTTTAAGAGGGCTTATTTTGCAAGCAAAAGAGCAAGAAGATTGGATAAAGGCCGACCATCTTTTAAAGCAAGCAATGTCCATTAGAGCAGATTCGCCATGGGTTCATCAGGAAATTTTAAAAAATCAAATACAGCTTTCTAAAGCGGGTCAAGATATGGCAATGACTACTGGGTCTGTGCATAGAGTATTGCCAAAACAAGAATGGCACAAACATCAAGCCATTTTATTATGGTTAAAAGCAGAAAAAAGCAGAGATGATTTGCAAGCGTTTCGTAAATTATGTCAAAAAGCGCATGATTTAAGTCCTGAATTTATCGTTGTTGCCGTTAATTTAGCTCAATCATGGATCCAAACTGACCATCTTTCAAAAGCGCAGCGTGTTTTAGAGTTGACTTATAAGCTGAATCCTCACCGAGAATTAGCCTATGCGTGGTTGAGTATGGTTAGTGGTATTGAGCCGATCGAACGATACAGATATTTGGAAAAATTGACAAATTTATCTCCCTCTCATCCGGAAACATGGTGGGTTCTGGCGGAGGCTGCTTTTGAGGCGAAGTTATGGGGGCAAGCTCGTGGTTATTTGAATACGATTTTAGCCTATGGCGAGAATCAATCGGCTTGTCGTTTAATGGCTGAAGTCGAAGAAGGAGAGTATCCAGGAGCAGATTCTAAAATACGTGATTGGTGGCTTCGAGCATCAATGGCACCAAAGCAAGAAGGCTGGTTTTGTCATGATTGTTTGAGTCCATCAGAAAAATGGCAAAGTGTTTGTGGTCATTGCGGAGCAGCAGGAAAAATAGAATGGCGTACATTTGGTTGGTCATCCCATGCGCCCCTTTTAACAAAACTGGTTGAGAAATACTAAATTTCCAATTAAAACGAACATTAAAAATCTTTCAGCACCGTCATCCTGCGTAAGATCTATTATTGACTTGAGAATATTTTGAGTCATTGGATGTCTTTACGTACGCTTTAAATTGTGCTTCAATATTGAAAATTAAGACCTTGAGTACATTAATTAAAATGGTTTTATTACTTGCAAAGCGTGTTTTGGCTATTTTTGCAGCCGCACTTTTTACTCTTGTTTTTGACGCAGAGCCTGCTCACGGGATGGATAAAGTTGCTGCTACAAAGAACTGTGAGAATGGCTTAAAGTCCTTAGAGCAGCAAAAATGTCGTTTGGTCAGAGAGATCAGTGGTGCTTATGGAAAAACAGTTCAAGATATAAATGAACTGATTGTAAAACTCAAAGCTGCGAGGGAACCTCAGATTATTCTTTCCCTATCTAAAGACTGCCAAGATGGTCTTGCTGCTATCGATTGGTTAATCACCAGATATGGAAAACCTGCAAAGGCTGTTGGAGTTAGGGAAATATCAGCCTTAGAAAGTGATGAAGAGCTGCCAATTCAAGAAAGAGAAGAACCGTCGAAAATAAAAGAAGAAATTCATAAAGTAAAAGCAAATCGGAAGCTAAAAACAAGATCAACTTCAAAAAGAGTTATTAATCCTAAGTTTATAAAATCCTCTAAAAAGCCTGCTGCGCGGAAATCAATCGTTTCTGTTAAAGCAAAAGCACAAAAGCCAAATCATCCTTCTTTAAAGACTCGCAGAAGCGTGGCTACTTAAGGGTATTTCTGGCGTGATTAAAGCGTACTTGTAATCCAGCCACCGCCCAAGATATGGTCATTTTCGATAAACACGCACGCTTGACCAAAAGCAACGCCATACTCTGGTTCTGTAAAGGTTACCTCGGCGCTGCTTTGATCCAATTTCGTCACGGTTGCTGAAACAGGCTGATGAGTTGAACGTATTTTAACCTGGCAAGCATATCCATTTTCAAAGGCTTTTGGATTATACAGCCAATTAACCTCTTTAAGCAAAATCTTGGTTTTAGCCAATTCATGATGAGGCCCTACAATGACGCGGTGCGTTTCAGGTTCGAGGCGGATGACATATAAAGGCTCGCTTGCTGCAATGCCAAGTCCACGCCGTTGGCCCACAGTGTAATTAATAATACCCTGATGGGTTCCTAAAACATCTCCATTAAGATGGACAATTTCCCCAGCTTCTAGGGCTCCGGGGCGAAGCTTAGCCACAACAGAACTATAACCACCACCGGGTACAAAACAAATATCCTGACTATCAGGTTTCTCAGATACCTCTAAACCAAAACGTCTGGCATGCATCCGTGTTTCTGATTTTTCCATGTCTCCCAAAGGAAAACGTAAATAATTTAGTTGGTCTTGAGTGGTGGTAAATAAAAAATAGCTTTGGTCTCGGTTGTAATCGCTAGCTCTAAAAAGCTTAGCCCCATCTGGAGATTCAACGCGTCTGACATAATGTCCGGTGACTAACGCTTCTGCCCCTAAATCTTGGGCTGTTGTCAAAAGGTCTTTAAATTTAACTTTTTGATTACATCTGATACACGGAATGGGGGTTTCTCCTTGCAGGTAACTGTCTACAAAATCATCAATGACGTTTTGGCGAAAAAGACTTTCATAATCAAGGACATAATGCGGAAAGTTCAAACGATCTGCAACGGTTCTAGCATCGTATATATCCTGGCCTGCGCAGCAAGCCCCTTTCTTATTCGCCATTTCACCATGATCATAAAGCTGCAAAGTAATGCCAACCACATCGTACCCGGCTTCTACCATAAGTGCTGCTGCTACTGATGAATCAACTCCTCCTGACATAGCGACAGCAATACGGCTTCCTTTTTTGATTCCATCTAAACTAATCATTGAAAGCTCTGGGTACCCTTTAAACAAGTGGTTTTACGAATAATCTGAATTAAAGCATAGATGACTAGGAAAGGATATATCCAAGCCAAAGCAGTTCCTAAGAGTGAGCAGATGGATTGAAATCCAAGCATTGATATCCCAAAGGCAACGGCTAGAATAATGAAGATGGATTGGGCACGATTAAGACGGTTTTTGCTAATGTCATCTTGAAGAAAATCAACAGCAAGTGTTGTTAAAACTGTTGCTGTTGCAAGGCAAGAAACCGCTAAAGTTACAGCAACAATGGGCATTGCATAATGGCCAAGCGCATGCCTTGCAATTTCAACAAGCATTGATTCAGGGGGGATATTCTTCAGGAAAGGGGCATATTCTGCACCTAGCATAATGAAACCAATATAAACAAGGCTCAAAAGTAAAGCCCCGATCAAACTGGCATAAATTCCTTTTTTGAGAAGCCTGCGTTCATCGTCTTCGCCTGATCCTAGGGAAGCAAGGTTAGTCTTTAAGTACTCATAAATAGTACAGGCAAAAAAGAGTCCGGCAACTAAATCCATAGTTTGATAACCTTGAAGAAATCCAAAACTAAAAGATTCTTTTGCGGAATGAAGAGAAGGGAGTGGACCTTCACCGAAATAGAGACCAACTAAAATAAGAAGAATAATGCTACCCAATTTAAAGGGTGTTAGAACAAGGCCGATTATGTTAACAATTTGGTTGCGCTGCCAAATTAAGAATCCGGTCAATATACAGAAACTCAAGCTAAATAAAGAAAAAGATAGATTAGGGGTCAGTAATTGTAATCCGCCAAATGCTACCGTGATGCAGCGTGGAATAACCCCAAAAGGCCCCATAAGTGAAAGCATAAGAAGCGTTAATACAAAAGCCGGTATTTTCCCCAAAGAAGCAAAATATTCTTTTCTATCACCTTTAAATTGAACCATACCCAATAGTCCCAAAAATGGTACGCAGACAGCTGTTACAAGAAGACCGGCAATGGCGTAAATATAATTATCTGAAGTTTCAAAGCCAACTAAAAGAGGAAATACTAGATTTCCAGATCCAAAAAACATGGAAAACATGGCAAATCCCGCTGTTAAAACTAATTTATAGGGCTGCATTGAATAATTCCTTTTGTTAATAAATATCTATATAAGTGATTTCCTGAAAAAACAGAAAATCTTTAAATTCTTAAAGGGAGGAGTGGGTGATATACGGGGCGCTATGCGCCGACGACATTTCCAGCAATCACCCAAATAATTCGCGGGTGTGCTTTTTTAGAAATCAGAAATGATGCAACAAGTTTTTTCATAATGCTAAGATAACATCTTTTTTTCTTTTGTCAAGAACTATTTGCAACAATAGATGAAAAAATTATAAAATTTTGTAATATAATTATAATTACAGTGAGGTCGTGAGCGATTTCACAAAGCGCTGACGGATTTCTGGTAATGTTTTGTTCTCTAATAAATGACGGCTTAAGAAATAGCCAGTTAAATAAAGGGCCTGATCTAACTGATTATGCGTAATTTCGGTATTTTCCTGGGTTAAAAAGAGAGGAAGATGCAAGAGTTTACTTTGGTAAGGTTCTCCGGCCTTTCTTGAGACGGCATGCCCTGTTTTCGGCGATACAAATATAAGGTCGTCTGTTTGTTTTGTAACCGCGCAAAAATTTAAATTAAGACCAAAGCCAAGCTCTGAAAGAAGATTCACTTCGAATTGAATATAATCTCGTTTCCAATCTCTATTGTGGATAAGGCTTTCTAAAAAACCTTTTAGTGACACGTATAGTATTTGGTAAGGATGACGTTCAGGTAAACAATGATCAATAAGCGCACAGGCAGTACTTAAAGCGAGCAGGCGAGTCGGATCTTTAAAGACCTGAAACCATGGCATAAACCCGATATCGAGATGCCATCTCCCCAAATGTTCATTTAAACGAGCATTCCAGGTGATTTGGGCGAAATTCCCAGGCTGAACATGGGAAAGATTTTTGTTTTTCTGGCTGACATGGATAAGGCCCGTATGACGCCCATGATCAACAGTTAGTATGCTCAGGATGATTTTGTTATCATTCCAAGCGCGCTGACTTAAAATAATACCGTTATCCTGCCACTTCATGCAGATTTTGGCTTATGATAGTGTTGTTTTTGATAAAACACCCAAAAACAGAAAAGTGCTTGTGCTAAGGCATAGATTAAAAAGAAAGATAAAAATGTAAGATATCCGTAATGGCTAAGAAGTGTAAATCCGCCCATGGTGGCCGTAAGAGAGAAGTATAAGCAGCTTAAGAAAGTGTGAGAATAGCCGCAATCATTCAAAATGTGAAAAAGATGATCACGATGCGGCTCTGTAAGACGGTATCCTAAAATGGCCCTTCTTAAAAGCGTAAAACCAACATCAAACCATAAGAATCCAAGCGGTGTAAGGGTATAAATAAAACCTTTATGAACCCATGCCATATCTGTTGGCAAAGGATAGTAAAATTGAGAAATAAGCCCACAAAACCCAACAGTTAAACCTAGAAATGTACTGCCAATATCGCCCATAAAAATTCGGGCTTTTGGGAAATTAAAAATAAAAAACCCTAAAACGCTAAAAAATAAGGAAGCATAAAAATAAATAACAAGCGGATTAGTGGGAAGGATGACAAGGATATTGAAAATGAGAGAAATTAAAAAGCATCCGGCTAAAAGACCATTAAGACCATCCACAAAGTTTGCACCGTTTATAATCGATATAAGGCAAAATCCAGTCATAATTGCTGCGATCCATCCATTGGTCTCCAAACCAAAGGCGGGAAATTGAATTTGGAGTCCCCCTGAAATGATCAACGTAACACAAATAATATGAGTCAAAAGTCGAAATCGATAGGACAGAGGTTTGTAATCATCTCTCAGGCTGATAACCGCAAGTATAAGAGAGGCAAGGCCGTAAACTGGTAAAAAGCGATAAAGTAAGCTTGGATCGGAAGAAGAGGAAAGCAAAAAATGAGCAAAATAAGTTATCCAAAAGACGCAAATAAAAGCCAGCCCCCCCGCGGTTGGAGTGGGAGCGCTGTGTGAGGATCGTTGCATGGGTTCTGCTGAAATATTAACCTGTATCATCAAATAGGTTAAAGCAAGCGAGAGCGGTAAAACTCCACAAATCCCAAAAACTAGAGGGTTAAACAATGAAAAATATGTGAACATGTTTGTTAAATATCTGATTAGATGGCTGGGGGACCTGGATTCGAACCAGAGCTCCTCGGTCCAGAGCCGAGAGTTCTACCACTAAACTATCCCCCATTTTAATAAATTCTAAGAATTTTCTGACAGATAATCAGAAATAATAAATTAATTTACATTTTTTTATAGGTTATGACTATCATATTTTGCCTGTTTTCCGTAAACTAGAAAAGAGAGCCTCTTAAAAAGAGACTAATATAAACATAAATACTGTATCATAAATGGCACACTCTTGTGATAAAACAACTTATAATCCCTGCTGATGACAATGCTGCTTATGTTAGTGGTCGATGCGACGCGCACTATCCTGTGTTAGCTGCAATTGATCTTGGTACAAATTCTTGCAGACTTTTGGTTGCTAGCGTTAATATGGCTGGGCTAAAGAAGACTTTTTTTCGTAGACGCCCTAATGCCGCGTCCTGGAAGATTATTGATTCTTTTGCAAAGATTGTTCGTCTTGGAGAAGGTCTTCATAAAACGGGTGAATTGTCGGAAGAGGCTATGGAAAGATCGATTGAGGCTCTTCGTGTTTGCAGACGTAAGATAGATTTTCATCATGCAACTAAGGTTAGGGCTGTTGCAACGGAAGCATGCCGAAGAGCAGCCAACGGGCATGTTTTGATAAATAGAGCGCGAAACGAGTTGGGATTAGATATTGAAATTATTCCAAGCGAGGAAGAGGCTCGCCTTGTTTTAACAGGTTGCGCAGCCATCTTGAATCCTAAAACTCCTTATGCTGTGGTTTTTGACATAGGAGGGGGCAGTACCGAGGCAATTTGGCTTCGTGTTAATGAGACTGGAAAAAAACGTCCCGGTTACCCTATCCCTTTTGAGGTTATAGATTCAATTTCATTGCCTTATGGTGTTGTTACAGTTAGTGAGTCTTATGCTCAATTTGCTTCAACGCCTGAAATTCATTTAGATGTCAGGGCGCATGTTAGGGATGAAATAACTCGTTTTGCTACCAAAAATAAAATACAAGAACATATAGCCAATTCTGAGGTGCAGCTAGTTGGATCATCCGGAACGGTGACAACGCTTGCTGCTATTAAAATGGGGTTAGTGCGTTATGAAAGACGCGCTATTGACGGCTTGACTATTGAGACGGAAGCTTTAAAGGCAATTAGCCAAAAGATCCTGTTTATGACTCAAAACGAGCGAATTCAACATCCTTGTATTGGCGGAGGAAGAGCGGAGCTTGTTGTTGTCGGATCTGCAATTCTTGAGGGTATTTGCGATGCTATCCAGATAAAAGAGTTGCGTGTCGCTGATAGGGGTGTTCGAGAAGGAATCCTTTCTGAACTATTGGGTAGTATCAATAAAGACTCTAAGAAGGGGTATCATACTATAGATGTCTGATTTTGCTCCTTATATCGAACAAATCCGAGCACGTCTTAGGGTGTCTGAGGTGATAGGAAAAGATGTTCGATTGATTCGAAAAGGGCATGAGTTTTCAGGGTTATGCCCTTTTCACAATGAAAAAACTCCTTCATTTACAATAAACGATACGAAAGAATTTTATCATTGTTTTGGATGCGGGGCTCATGGTGACGTTATTACGTATACTATGCATCGTCAGAATTTGAGTTTTATGGATGCAGTAAAGCATCTGGCGAATTTAACAGGCGTAATTTTGCCTGAAAAAAATGAGAAAAAAGAAACGGCAGAAGGGGAAGAATACTTTACTTTATTAGAAGAGGCTTGCCTATGGTACCAAGAAAATTTAAAGCGATCTCTTGGGGATGAGGCACGAACCTATCTAAAGCACAGAGGGTTTCTTGAAAAAACAATCGAAGAGTTTAGGCTTGGATTTGCGCCTGATAGAAATAAAGGATTTTCTTCTCTTTATCAAACTTTTTTAGCGAAGGGATTTTCAAAAAGAGCAATGTTGTCTTCAGGTCTTTTTATTCAGTCAGAGGATAAAAAAGAACCTTATGATCGTTTTCGCGGTCGAGTCATGTTTCCTATTTTAGATCTTAAGGGACGTGTTGTTGCATTTGGGGGGCGGATTTTAGGAGAGGGGCAACCTAAGTATCTAAATTCATCTGATACTGTTTTTTTTCATAAAGGGCAGATCCTTTATAATTATTCAAATGCAGGCAAACATGTGAATAAAGATCAGCCTTTAATTGTTGTTGAGGGATACAGCGACGTTATCGCTTTATCTGAAGCAGGATGGAAGACAGCTGTTGCGCCGCTTGGAACGGCTTTAACAATCGAACAATTGCAACTCTTATGGAAGAGAAACCCTCAGCCTCTTTTATGTTTTGATGGGGATAATGCAGGGTTAAGAGCTGCATTCAGGGCGGCAGAAAAAGCGCTTCCCTTGCTTTCTTCTCAAAAGACATTAAAATTTATAAATCTTCCAAAAGGCGAAGATCCTGATAGTTTTTTGAAATCAAAAGGCAAGGAAGCGCTTCGAAAGATATTCTCTACTCCATCATCATTGGTTGACACTTTATGGCAAGGTTTATTGTTTTCTGAGAAATCTCTAGAAAATGCTGATCCTGAAGAAAAGGCCTCTTTTAAAAAGAATGCTTTAGAACTGATTGAAAAAATAGAGGATTCCGAGGTCAAGTATTTTTATAAGTTGGATTTTAATGAAAGATTACGAAATTTGTGGTATAAACCTTTTAGGTCGCGTGAGTCTTTAAAAACGGGATCTAACCAGGTTCTTTTTAGTAAAAAAGACGGCTTACATAAAAAAAATTCTTTATCTCAGAAAATTTTATTGGCAACAGTTATAAATCACCCCACATTATTACATGAGATTGCTGAGCAGTTTGCGATTATCGAATTTGAAAGAAAAGAATGGGCTGATTTGGGGGATTATCTTCTAGAAAGTCTTAATGGAGATGTACAAGACTTGAAGTTGGCTTTGCAAACAAAAGGTTTTGGTTCTATTCTAGAGGAAATATTAGATAAGAGCATTTATGTCCATGCTCCTTTTGCAGGCGAGGGTACAGATCCGGCTGTGGCGCTAGAAAGATGGAGAGAGCTTTGGCAAAGGGCGACATACCAAGAGCTAATGAAAAAAGATCTTAAGCATTCCACGGAAGATATGAAGACATCTTTTGATCAAAAGGCATGGGAAAAGCTAAAAGCACTAAAGGCAAATTTAACGTCTTTAGATTGAATTAATTTTTATTTTTTATAATTTTATTTTTTAAGGAGCACAATTGCAAATGGCAGGAAAGGCGATGAAAAAAGTTGATGAATCTGCAACCGAAGAATTAGATGTTCCTTTGATTGAACTAAGTAAATCAAACCCTCTTTTGAAGAGGTTGCTTGCCAAAGGAAAAGAGAGAGGTTACATCACCTATGATGAGTTAAATGAAGCTTTACCTCAAAATCAATTGTCATCAGAGCAGATTGATGAATCTATGACTATGATTGCTGACATGGGAATTAGCATTGTGGACAGTGATGAAGCTGAAGAAACGGCGTTGTCTGGAAATTTAGCTGAAGGCCTTTCTATATCTGATTTTGAGGTAGAAGATTCAGAAGAAGAGGCTGCTGAAGAGGTTGCTGGCCGTACCGATGATCCTGTACGCATGTATCTCAGGGAAATGGGGAATGTTGAGTTATTGTCTCGTGAGGGTGAAATCGCAATTGCTAAAAGGATTGAATCTGGTCGGGAAACTATGGTTGGAAGCTTGTGCGAGAGCCCAGTTACTGCTCAACTTTTGAGAAATTGGAAGGCTCAGCTTGAAGCCGGAAGATTATATATTCGTGACCTGATCACAGTGGATACGAATGTAAGCGAGGAGGATCTTGAGTCTGAAGAGGTTGATTTTGATCTTCCTGAAGGCGAAATCGTTACAGAAGAGAGCGCTAAGATTGCTTTGTCCGATGCAGAAGAAGCTGCGCGTAATAAGGTTATAGCTCTTTTTCAAAATCACTTAGATTTCTATGATCAGCTTTTCAAATGTCAGAAAGTTCTTTTGAAAAAGCAGGGAACAATAGTTGCGGATGATCCTGAGTATAAAGAATTAAAACAACAACTTATCACCAATTTCGAAGAATTAAAGCTCAATATTATTTGTATGGAAGAACTTATCGATCAGCATAACGAGTTGAATCGAGTCATTGCTAATATGGAACGTTCGTTCGCAATGCAGGCTGACGCGGCTGGTGTAAAACGCGATCAATTTTTAAAGCATTTCCTCAATCAAGCTTTTAACGAGCAATGGTTAAATAAATTAAAAGAACTAAATGATAAGGGTTGGAAAAAATTTATTGAAACGCAAGAGGCGTCCCTTCAGAAATTTGTCCAATCTATTAAAGATATTGAAGATAGAATTCACGTTCCTTTTGCAGAATTCCGTCGCATTGTCTCAGTCATTCAAAGAGGTGAACGGGATGCATCGCGCGCCAAAAAAGAAATGATTGAAGCAAACCTTCGTCTTGTTATTTCAATTGCTAAGAAATATACGAATCGTGGTCTTCAGTTCCTTGATCTTATTCAAGAAGGCAACATCGGGCTGATGAAGGCTGTTGATAAGTTTGAATACAGACGTGGTTATAAGTTTTCAACGTATGCAACTTGGTGGATCAGGCAGGCTATTACTCGTTCAATCGCAGACCAGGCGCGTACCATTCGTATTCCTGTTCACATGATCGAAACAATTAACAAGCTGGTTCGCACATCGCGTCAAATTATGCACGAAATAGGCCGTGAACCAACGCCAGAGGAGTTGGCTGAAAAGTTAGTGATGCCTTTGGACAAGGTTCGTAAAGTCATGAAAATTGCAAAAGAACCGATCAGTCTTGAAACGCCAATCGGTGATGAGGAAGATAGTCATTTGGGTGACTTTATTGAGGATAAGAACGCAGTTCTGCCAATCGAAGCCGCGATTCATGCTAATCTTCGCGAGACAACAACGCGTGTTTTAGCAAGCTTAACGCCGCGCGAGGAACGTGTTCTTCGTATGCGTTTTGGTATCGGAATGAACACCGACCACACCTTAGAAGAAGTGGGCCAACAGTTTGCTGTAACCCGTGAGCGCATCCGTCAGATAGAAGCAAAGGCTTTGCGTAAATTAAAACATCCAAGCCGTTCTCGTAAACTTAGAAGTTTCTTGGATACGTGAGGATTTTACTAGGTGAAATATCCCTGAAATCTTAATTTAGAACAGCAACATGTCGAAGAATTTTAAAGTTTTCGACATGTTTTTGTAATATGCCGATTGAATCGACATATTTTACTTTATATCGATTCTACCATAATCAAAATCATTTGATTAAATATCAATAATTTTTGGTTCTAAAAAGGTCCAATAAAAATCAACAAGTTTTTCATGATAATCACAGTCTGTTTTTTCTCTTAAAAACTCTAGATAACACTCAACAGTTCTATGAGAAATTTTCAAATACCTTGCTATCTCTTTAGCTCGTTTTCCATGAGCCAGAAGTTTAATACATTGGAATTCTCTATTTGATATAGAGATTGTTTTTCCCTTAATTACAAAAGATTTTGTCTTTTGATTTTTAGGTGTATTGATTTTTAACAAATTAGAGCTGAAATTTGAGTTAAAAATATTTTCATCAGAGATTGAAACATAGCTTTCCATTTTAATTTCCCTTCACCAAAAATCTTTATGTTTTGAAGCAGAAGATATTTTCTTAACAGGTCTTCTGTATGTCTGAGAAATAACAAAAGAATTGAATGGAAATATACGGAGGAGATGCCTTAAGACAAGTCTTAGGACTTTGGGCTAGATCCTATTAAATGAAATTACAGATAAAATAAGGGAATCGTCATACTCTTCTTTCGTAAAAATACTATCCGGATGAAAAATTTTTTCAGCGCTTCAATTTTTATTCAGAAATGAAATCTGACAGCTTTCTGCTCAGACAAAATTGGGTGTTGAGTATAATTTAATTATCAAGAACCGATTTATCAAATCCACTTTACTGATCCGTGTATTAAAGATATCAGCCAGAAGATATTTATAAATCCGGTTATTTCACAGTAGTAAAGACTATTATTGAACTTGTTAAAAAGGAAGATTACATTGCCGAACATATATGGATCTTGCATTGCAATAAGTAATTTGTGTTTTTAGCATTTTGGTTAGAAATTGCAGTCATATATTCGGCCTTCCTTGTCAAAAACAACTTGGCCCTGATAGTCTGCGAGCGCTTTTTTCCCTCATCAAAGCC
>Ga0214919_10004900_pt1 | contig 19258 bp, 17 predicted proteins | sample LL1503_MetaG_FD_177994 | JGI IMG/M metagenome (GOLD analysis project Ga0214919, IMG submission 177994) | Freshwater microbial communities from Lake Lanier, Atlanta, Georgia, United States - LL-1503 | ecosystem: Environmental > Aquatic > Freshwater > Lake | place: USA: Georgia | collected...
AGTCGCCCTCAAGGATTGATCCTCAGCGATCTCCTTCATGGACAAAATGGGGCCGCATGGAATATCAAACTCATTGAGAATTTTCATGGCTTCAAACTTTGTCTTGGTCATGGTCCAAGCTTCAATGCGAGAAAATATTGACTTCAGGTGGGATAGACGTGCTGCTGGCGTCGCATAGTCCGGATGGGTCATCCAGTCTTCTTGGCCAATGACCTTGCAAATAGCGCCCCAGACTGGGGCTTGCGTGATGAAGTAAATATAGGCATTGGGGTCGGTTTCCCAACCCTTGCATTTCAAAATCCAGCCCGGTTGACCACCACCTGATGCGTTACCAGCACGAGGAACTGCGTCACCGAACTTAGAGTCTGGGTACTGAGGGTATTCTTTCAGTAAGCCAGTACGATCTAGCCGTTGCTGATCTCTCAATTTGACTCTGCATAGGTTAAGAACAGAGTCTTGCATTGCCGCTAACACTTTTTGTCCGCGTCCTGTTGTGTTGCGCTGGTAAAGCGCCGCCACAATGCCCAAGGCAAGATGCAAGCCTGTACCGCTGTCACCGATTTGGGCGCCAGTGACGAGAGGTGGACCGTCGTCAAAACCTGTGGTTGAGGCAGCACCGCCTGCGCATTGCGCAACGTTTTCATAAACCTTGCAGTCTTCATAAGGGCCTGGACCAAATCCTTTTACCGAGGCAACGATCATGCGGGGGTTTAACTCCTGAATCCTCTCCCAAGTGAATCCCATTCGATCCAGTGCGCCCGGGGCAAAATTTTCTACCAATACATCACAACTTTTGATCAAGGTATTGAGAACTTCTTTACCTTTTGGATTCTTGGTATCCAAAGTGATAGAGCGTTTGTTATGGTTCAGCATCGTGAAATACAAGCTGTCAGCATCGGGCACATCTCTTAATTGACCACGCGTTGCATCACCCTCACCCGCTTTTTCCACTTTGATAACATCAGCTCCAAACCATGCCAGCAACTGCGTGCAGGTAGGCCCCGATTGAACGTGTGTGAAGTCGAGAATTCGAACCCCGTCTAGCGCTTTGCTCATGCAGTAACTCCTTTTGTAGTTTTGATTTATTTTTTCTGATTGGCTTGAGGGTTAAGCATCGTAATGCGACCACTCTCAGTTCCCGCAGTCTCGTCTATCACTGCATTGATCAGGGTAGGCTTACCTGAGGCAACAGCCTCTTTTAAAGCGACACTTAGCTCTTGGGAGGTTGTGGCGTGCACACCCGTGCCACCAAATGCTTCAATGATTTTGTCGTAACGGGCATTTTTAACAAACACAGTTGGCGCTACGTCGGAACCGCCAGAGGGATTGACATCCGTTCCTCGGTACACACCATTGTTGTTAAATACGATGACACAAATGGGAAGGTTGTATCGGCATATGGTTTCCATTTCCATGCCACTGAAACCAAAAGCACTGTCGCCCTCAATGGCGATCACAGGCTTGCCGGTGGTGACGGCTGCAGCCACCGCAAAGCCCATACCTATGCCCATAATGCCCCAGGTACCAACGTCCAAGCGCTTGCGGGGTTCGTACATGTCAACAATGCTTCTTGCAAAATCCAAGGTGTTGGCGCCTTCGTTCACAACGATTGCATCGGGTCTAGATTTAACAACATCGCGAATCACAGCCAACGCACTGTGAAAGTTCATAGGCGTCGGCGTCAGCGCAAGCGTTGCCCCCATCTTGCTGAGATTTTTTTCTCTACGCTCTGCAATCGCAGCAGTCCATTCGCTTGGCGGAGGCGCCCAGTTGGAGCCAAGTCCTTTTAACAGAGCGCTCACACAAGAACCGATATCGCCAATCACGGGGGCAGCGATGGCGACGTTACTGTCAATTTCTGTGGGAGAGATATCTATCTGAATAAATTTCTTGGGATTGGGTGCGCCCCAAGTCTTACCCTTGCCGTGCGAAAGAAGCCAATTTAGTCGAGCGCCGATGAGCATGACGACATCAGCCTCAGCCAAAACATAAGACCGCGCAGCCGAAGCTGACTGTGAGTGCGTATCAGGTAGAAGACCCTTGGCCATCGACATGGGCAGATAAGGAATTCCAGTTTTCTCAACCAAGGCGCGGATATTTGCATCAGCTTGCGCATAGGCAGCACCTTTGCCTAGCAGTATCAGCGGACGTTTGGCGGACTTGAGTAAATCTAAAGCGCGTTGCACTGCATCTGCGGCTGGAATTTGGCGAGGCGCAGGGTCGACTACTTTGATCAATGATTGATGTCCAGCCAAAGCATCCATCGTTTGGGCAAATAGCTTGGCTGGAAAATCTAAATAAACCCCGCCAGGTCTGCCTGAAACTGCAGAACGGATAGCCCTGGCAATTCCAACTCCGATGTCTTGAGCATGCAGGACACGATAAGCCGCCTTGCAAAGCGGTTTGGCGATTGCCAGTTGGTCCATCTCCTCGTAGTCACCTTGCTGGAGGTCGACTATTTCACGTTCGCTCGATCCGCTGATCAATATCATGGGAAAACAATTGACAGTTGCGTTTGCCAAGGCGGTTAAACCATTTAAAAAGCCTGGCGCAGAAACGGTTAGACAAATACCCGGTTTTTGCGTCAAAAATCCAGCTGCAGCCGCAGCGTTTCCGGCGTGTTGCTCGTGACGGAAAGAAATCACTCGCATGCCCTCTGCTTGTGCCATTCGGGTCAAGTCAGTGATTGGTATACCTGGCAATCCAAATATGGTGTGAATGTCATTCAGTTTCAGGGCTTCAATGACCAGATGAAAGCCGTCAATGCTTGGGTTGTTGTTTGATTCCGTCATGCTGGTTTTTTCTTTCAGAGAAATTAAACTCTTTTAAACAATTGCCTAATTTTGATGAGTATTGGAAGTAGCAAAAGGGTTAAAGCAAGTATGGTGATTCCAGCTGATAAGCCAGAGCTAAAGAATATGAACAAATCGCCATCTGACAACAACATGGATTGTCTAAAACTTGACTCAGCCATGTCACCCAGTACCAGTGCCAGTACGAGTGGTGCCACGGGATATTTGAGTTTTTTCATGGCGTAACCCAGTATCCCAAAAATCACCATCAGGGCGATATCCAGTAGGTGATTGTGAACAGTGTAGGCGCCTACGGCACAAATCACCACGATGACAGGCGCGATGATCGAGAACGGAATACGAAGAATGGCGGCCCACCAAGGTACAGTGGTGAGAACCACGATCAGTCCGACGATATTACCCAGGTACATGGAGGCAATAAGGCCCCATACAAATTCCTTTTGCTCTGTAAAAAGCAAGGGCCCAGGCTGAAGTCCCCAGATAAGCAATCCTCCCAAAAGAACCGCTGCAGTGGGAGATCCTGGAATACCAAGCGTCAGCATTGGCAGCAAAGCACTTGTGCCAGCTGCATGGGCTGCTGTCTCAGGTGCAACAACGCCTTCAATTTTTCCGGTTCCAAACTCATCTGGCGTAGAGGACATCCTTTTGGCTACGCCATAGCTCATGAAAGAGGCAGGGGTCGCCCCACCAGGGGTGATGCCCATCCAGCAACCAATTAAACATGACCGTAAGGATGTTGCCCAATACTTAGGCAATTCTTTCCATGTCTCTAAAACATCACGCAAGCTGATCCGACCGTGTTTCCCTTGAAAAGATAGCCCCTCTTCCATGGTGAGTAATATTTCGCACAAGCCAAAAAGCCCAATGACGGCGATGAGGAAATCGAACCCCTGTAACAAACTCTCCTGCCCATAGGTCATGCGCAAGGTGCCAGTCACACTGTCCATGCCAACAGCTGCTAGGGCAAAACCCAGCATCATCGACAGCAGCGTCTTGATGGGAGGCTCTTTGCTCATGCCAACAAAGCTACAAAAGGTCAGCAATTGCACAGCAAAAAATTCAGGCGGACCAAATTTGAGCGCAAACTTGGCAACGAGTGGCGCTAGGAAGGTCACCATTAGGATGGCGAATAAAGCGCCAACAAAGGATGAGGTAAAGGCAGTTGTTAAAGCATGTGCTGCACGCCCTTTCTGTGCCATCGGGTAACCATCAAAGGTGGTGGCTACGGACCAAGGCTCACCGGGGATATTGAACAAAATGGAGGTAATGGCACCCCCAAACAATGCGCCCCAGTAAATGCAAGACAACATGATGATGCCCGACACAGGCGTCATGCTGAAAGTCAGTGGTAGCAAAATAGCCACCCCGTTTGCGCCACCCAGACCAGGTAAAACGCCAATCAGCACCCCAAGCAAAATTCCGATCAGCATAAAACCCAAGTTTTGAAAACTCAGTGCTACAGCAAATCCTTGAAATAAGTTATTGAGTGAATCCATCTTTAGTAGCCAAATAAAGTTTCTAGCGGGCCTTTGGGTAGGGGAAGTAAAAACCAGACCTCAAAAAGTAAAAATAAAACACCAGCAACACAAAGGCTTACCAAGCCGGACTTTAAAAGGCTGTATTTACCTTGCCAGACCATAAAAGAAGAAATAAATAAGACCGAAGAGACATAAAAACCAATGAGCACCACCCCTAAAACATAGACACAGGTAGGAATCAAAATTGTCATGATGAGACGAAGCTGTGCAAAGGTCACAAAAGGTTCAAGGTTTTCACTTTTCTTCCAGCCCAGCAGGGTTTGGGCAGCGACAACAATTGCGCCAACTATGAGCGTGCATCCAATGTAAAAGGGAAAATAACCTGGTTGGGGGCCATCGCTAGACCATCTATAACCTGTGCGAAAACTATCTATGACGACCAACAATCCAATGCCCGCAAAAAAGGCTGCGACTATCAACTCCATCCATCGCATTTGTATGTGATCTGATTCTTCTGTCATATCAAAAAACCTTTAATTTTCAAGTGCGCGAAAAATTAATTAGCTAAGAATCCTGCATCTTTCATAAGCCGGTAGTGCTCTACCTCGGCTTTGAGTAACCACTCTTGAAATGCGCTACCCGTCATAAAAGTGTCCTTGAATGCACCGGTCTCCATGAACACATTCCAATCAGGCGTTTCGCGAACTTTCTTAAATAGATTTTCGTAATACGCAACCTGAGCCGGGCTTGCCTTGGGCGGCATGAAAATTCCGCGCAGCATTAGATACTCGACGTCAAGGCCTTGCGACTTGCAAGTTGGAACATCTTTCCAAGACTGGGTAGGGGTGATCTTTTTAGGGTATGGCATCGGTACAGTGTCAAATACACACAATGCTCTTAGCGAGCCACCTTTCCAGTGCGCAACTGCTTCGATGGGATTGTTGACCGTGAGATCAATGTGCTTACCAACGAGTTGGACTGCGACGTCGCCACCGCCTTTAAATGGGATATAGGTTATTTTTTTACTGGTTGCTTTCTCAATAGCGACATTGATGATTTGGTCTTCTTGTTTTGATCCTGTGCCACCGAGTTTGAATTTACCGTTATCGCCTTGCTTGATCGCTTTGGTTAATTCGGCCGTGGTTTTGTAGGGTGCTTCTGCATTGACCCAAAGTACAAATTCATCGAGCGCCAGCATGGAGACAGGGGTCAAATCCTTCCAATTAAAAGGCACTCCGGTTGCAAGGGGGGTGGTAAACAAATTAGAGAGCGTGATGATAATTTTGTGTCCATCGGGTCTTGATCCCTTGACATCCAAGAAACCTTCCGCGCCTGCCCCGCCTGACTTGTTGATAATGACAAGCGGTTGATCCATGAGTTTGTGCTTGGTCACAACCCCTTGTATGAACCTAGCCATCTGGTCGGCCCCACCGCCGGTTCCTGCAGGGACAATAAATTCAACATTTTTACTGGGCGCCCAAGCTGCTTGCGCTAACAAGGTGTTGGGTGCCAACCCTAGAAGAAAAAGAGCAGTTGAATAGAAAAAGACTTTTTTCATGTGAATCCTAATTGGTCAGAAAAATAAAAGAAATCAATGCAATCAAGCTCATTCGTAATCTAATTGAATCTTTACCAAATTGAGTAGGTGTTTACCTTCATGATTTTTTAAAACAATGTCCGGAGATATTTTCGAGATCAATGTAATTCATTTGTTTTAAATAAATATTTCTCATTGACCTACAAATCTATTTGAATTTGATCTTGCATACGAGTCATTGGAGCCGCGTTGCCCTGCGCCTTCAAAAGCACAGGTCAAGGGATCAAATACCTTCACGTCTGCACCCATGGCCTCCAGCAATTTGGCTGCTTCCAAGGTCAATAATTTGCTATAAGACCGCTCACGCAAAGAACCATACAAAATCAAAATTCTTGGTGGATGAGTTGATGCCAGCTTTGGCGTTAACAAGTTCTGCTGAGGTAACTTGAAGCAATTTTCATCAGGTTGAGGCATTGAATCATTAAGCTTAGACACGTCAACCCTTTTCATCCATACAAGAAAAGATAATGTTTTATTGAGCAGCCTTGGGGGGTCGATGCAGCGCGCAAATTTTATTGCCAGTTGGATCACGAAGATAGGCCAGGTTCAAAGAACCAAATGGCCCTTCTCTTGATCCTGGTGGTTCTTCGCATGTCGTTCCACCATTTGCAATACCCGCAGCATGAAACGCATGAACCTGCTCTGCTGTTTCAGCAAGAAATCCAATCGTTCCACCATTGGCATGCGTTGCAGGGTGCCCATCAATAGGTTGGGTGATTGAGAAAGAACCCTTTGGCGTACGATAGAAATAACGAGTTCCGTTGTTGATGACGCCTGCTGGAATTCCCAGGCTATTTAAAACAGCGTCATAAAACTTTCTAGATGCCTCAAGGTCATTGGCACCGACCATGACGTGACTGAACATTATTTTCCTTTGATCGTGGGTTGAGATTCGATACGCTGAATTATGATGATTGAACAAAATCAGCAACGCAATTATTGACGATAACATGCACTTTTCATTTAATGAACAACTTTAAGCTACTGGAATATGACAAATGAAAATCAAAGCGCTTGTTTTTGATGCCTATGGCACCTTGTTTGATGTTTACTCAATCCAAGTCTTGGCTGAATCGTTCTATCCTGGTCAGGGTACCGATATAGCCATCAAGTGGCGCGACAAGCAAATTGAATACACCAGGCTGATTACGCAGTCAGACCCGCACAACGCATCTGGCAGTCAATATTACCGGCCATTTTGGGAACTCACGCGTTTGTCTTTGGAATACACCTTAGACAGACTGAAACTCGAGCGTGGCTCTGGGCAGATTGAAAAACTGATGCAGCAATATGCGCATCTCACTGCCTTTCCAGAAAATTTGGCCGTGCTTCAAAAAATCAAGAGCATGGGACTCACAACAGCCATCCTTTCAAATGGCAGTGAAGACATGCTTGCTTCTGCGGTGAAGAGTGCAGGCATGGAAGCAGTTTTAGATCATGTTATTTCAGTCGATCCCATTCGCTTGTTCAAAACGTCTCCCGAAAGTTATGGCTTGGTTCAACAAAGCATTCCGGTCAACAAAGATGAAGTGTTGTTTGTATCTAGCAATGCTTGGGATGCTTTGGGTGCTACTTGGTTTGGTTTCACAACGCATTGGGTCAATCGGCAGGGCTTGCCTTTTGAAGCACTAACACCCAAGCCACATTTTTCAGGACCTGATCTCAATTCGGTATTGAGTTCATTGAATCTTTGAGCAACAGACAGTGTTTTTAAATTTGCTGGAAACGGAATTTCGAAATTGGAATTTATGAATCAAGTCATCTCTTGCGCTGATGGCAAGTCTCGCATGACCAGCACCTCAGGAGTGACAAGAATTAATCCAAATGCCATCCCCAAGTGCAACCAATCGCCAGGCATCAACCAGGGTGGCACACTTATTTTGAGGACGAATAAAACAGAACCAACCAGCATCAAGGCAGCACCAAGCGCGCGGGTGTTTTCACTGCGTTTCATCATGGCGACCAAGATGACGAGCATGCTCATCAGAGCCAAGGCTTGATCATAAATTCGCAGTTTGCCAAGCCCCGAAATCAACAAGCCCAGAAGCATGGCGGCACCCAGAAAAATGATGGCAAATTGCTTTCGAGTCGCCACGACGGATTGAGGTGCCAGCACGCAAATGGCCAATAAGGGCAAAGCAGCGCTGGCACTTAAAAGGGTAAACAAGGGGTGCCAGGTTTCAAGCGGATAGATGCCAGAAAACCGCAAAAAACCCAGCAGCGCCGGAACGGCCAACATGGTCAAGGCCATGCGGTACCCAACAGCCAATGTATTTTTAGAAGCAAGCCAAGCTGCAATCAGACACAGCAACGCATCCGTAAGGGCTAGGCTGTTAAGCATGGCCATGGCCAGCGCCGGATAGCGCTGGACCTTGATCACGTGCTTGCGTCATGCGCCAACCAATACCAGCAATGACCCATATCATCACAACGCAGTAGCCAATGCGGACGGGCTGCGGCAGACGCGGCTGTAAGTAAAAATAAACCATCAACATGACTGAACCTAGTATGGTTCCTATGAATGCAAATTTCAGCAAACCTGAAGTGGCTGGTGTATCAAATCGGCTGAAGTGCTGAGCTTTAAATACCTCTGTCGCATCCTCTTTTTCGGGCGTCCAAGAGGGTTTTGCAAAGATGTACATCAAGCGATGACGCCAATTAACCGCTAATTTCACTTGCTGCCAAATTTGCACAAAATGGTGCAAGTTAGCCCACAAGGGGTTCCAACTTTCGATAGGCTTGCGAATGCCGTAAACAGGCTTCTCATCATCGCGCTCGTCTGCATAGGTGCCAAACATTCGGTCCCAGAATGAAAAGACACCCCCATAGTTTTTGTCGATGCAATAGTCATTTTGGCCATGATGCACGCGGTGGTTGGAGGGTGTCACCACCACATACTCCAGCCATCCTAATTTGCCAACCAGTTGGGTGTGTACCCAGAACTGATACAGAAAATCAATCAGGCCGACCACCACAAACACTTGGATGGGGTAGCCCAACAAGGCCAATGGGATGTAAAAAATCCAGCGGAACAAGAATCCCGTAGAAGACTGCCTAAGTGCCGTTGACAGATTGAACTCTTCACTGCTGTGGTGCACCACATGTGAGGCCCACATGATGTTGATTTCGTGACCTGTGCGATGCACCCAGTAATAACAAAAGTCATACAGCAGCAAGGCGCTGATCCAGGTCATGGGATTGCTCACATCCCATGTAAACGCCCCAAACCGATCTGTGATGAGGGTGTACATCACCAGACTGATCAGGCCGCCAATGGCTTTGGAGAACTCACTCATCATGCCGACGTTGATGGAGGTGAGGCTGTCTTTTAGACGGTAAACACTGACACCCCTTGAATGAGCAACCCACAGCTCGAACAAAATGAGCACGAAGAAAACAGGGACGGCAAAAGCAATGGGTTTCATAGTAGCCTTGCATTCATGAAGAGCATATGAGAGTTGGATGTGCCCTGCCCCGCATCAAGCGAATACAAGACTCTAGACTTCACAATGATTATAAAGCGTGGTTAACACCAACGCCATCAAACTGGACTGAATGTGTTGGGAGTCAATAGCTTGTCCGGTTCTTAGCCAGTAATCTGTCCGCTTTGTGGAGGAGCGAGGGTAGACTGACCCAAGCCGAGGCCGCCCTTTTGCTGGGGCCATGTGAACGCAGCTTTCGCGGCCATGTGTTTCAGAGTGAACTGCTGCCTGAATCGGCTTGAGAATCGACACATGATTTTTGGTATGCCAGCCCTCGCTGACTGAGCCCCGCGGTGGAGGTCACGAATTCAGTCAGTCAAGCCAGCTTACAGCATCGTTCTTTAGGCCTTAGACGCGCAAAGACTTGGCAGGCACATTTAAATCCAAGCGCAAAAAGGCTTCTGGAGGCGCATCATTTTTTTCCATCAGCTTGCCAATCTGCGACATTAAGCGCGCCTCCACTGCCGCGTCCCGGATGGGTTGCAACTGGGCCGGATCAGAGGCCAAATCAAACAGCACCGTGGTGGTGTCCTCGTAGCCGCTTCCCTGCCCCGTGTGACCCACCGGCTGGCCCTTTGCATTGCGCCGCGCCGGTACTTTGAGAAGAGGAACCCCTTGCGTGAAGTTAAAACCGCGCGCCAGCTCGGCCTGGGCCAGGTCGGCCACGGCAAACATGGACTTCAGGTGCATAGGCATCAAGGTGTATTCATACAAATCCTGACGCGTCATGTCCTGCGGGTAGCGGAAATATGTGTAACGCCCGTCGGTGATATTGGTGGCCGCCCCAAACATGCCGTAAATGGCTGCTTCACGCAGCGGCATGTCTTGCGCCAGCAAAGGCATCAGGGAATGGCCCTCGACCGTGGCTGGCGGCTTCATGCCGTGCAAATCCAGCAAGGTGGGCATCAAGTCGGTGGTTTGGGTTAATGCCTGGCGGCGCTGGCCAGCTTGGGCGGCAAAAGCCGGATGCGCAATCACTAGAGGGATATGCGCAATTTCATTAAAAAATGGCATGCGGTTTTTGCCCCACCAATCATGCTCGGCCAGCAAAAAACCATGGTCAGTGCTCAGGATGACCGTGGTGTCCTTCCACATATCGTGGCGATCCATATAGTCAAGCAATTGGCCAAAGTATTCGTCGCACATGCTGAGTAAGGCGGCATAGTTAGCTCGCAACTCCTGCACTTCTAACGCGGTTTCCTCATGACGCTTGTAGCGCGGCCAATCCAGAATTGGGCCGGTGTAGCCGGTGGGATAGCGCTCGCGGAAACGCGCGGGGGCAGCAAACGGCTCATGGGGATCAAAGCATTCCAGATGCAGCAACCAGTTGTCTGCATCGCGGTTGGCATCCAGAAAATCAAAACCGGCCTTGAAGGTGCGCGGGCAGCAATAGTCGGCCTCGTTTTTCATGTACTCACGGTTTACCATGGTTTGCAAGCGACCATCGTTCGGGCCTTCAGGCTGCTGCATGGGGTGGTACATCTGCTTAAAGCGTTCTAAAGGCGGTTGCACCATGGCCTTCCATTTGTCCCATTCTTGCCCGCGTATGAATTCCCAAGATGAATAGCGGTTGTGGTAAGTGGCACCACCGTCCTCCCAGTAATGGTAATGGTCCGAAATCAGGTGGGTGTAAGTGCCTTGGGTGCGTAGCAGTTCCGAGAAGGACTGGTCAAAGGGCTCGAGTGCGCCCCAACTGCGGTGCAAGAAATTCAGGCGCCCCGTATGCAGATCTCGCCGGGCCGGCATGCATGGCAGGCTACCCACATAATGATTGTCAAATGTCACCGCACGCTGCGCAAAGCGTTTGAACTGCGGCGTGGCCACGGCACTGCCGCCATAGCACTCCAAGGCGTTACGCACCAGAGAGTCAAACAGTACAAATATCGTCTTCATGCATGCCCTTGTATTGTCGGTTCTGTCCTTCGCTGTTAATGCGAGTGCAGAGCACACAGACGAAGCGATAAGCTATGTTACTATAGATAGAACTATCGGATTTTTAATGCTGAGTTCGGCCCATCCCATTTTTCCTGACAGCCCAGTACCGCTGTATTCCCAGCTGGCAGACCTGTTGCGTCAGCGCGTCCTGCGCGGCATGTGGGGGCCGGGTACCAAGGTACCTTCTCTTGAGGCCTTGGTAGCCGAATTCAAGGTGGCGCGCGTCACCGTGCGCCAAGCTATCGACATCCTCACGCGCGAAGGCCTCTTACTGCCTCAACGCGGGCGCGGTACCTTTGTCACCGAGCAAGTGCGTGCCGAACGCTCACTCACACTTGAAACTTCTTTGCGCGGCCTGGCAGAGGCTTACCGCAACGACAAGCCCGAACTGACTTTGCTGGAAGAAGCCGGGGTGCAACCCCCGCTCACACCACTGGACGGCAAAGCAGCACCCGCCTATCACTTTATGCGTCGGGTGCATTCTCGCGACGGTCAGGCCTATTGCGCGGCGTCTATCTTTATCGACCAACGGGTGTTCCGCCAGGCGCCCAAGCGCTTTCGCAAGGAAACCGTGGTGCCAGTGATGATGGACTTGCCAAAGTTGAACATCGCCGCTGCCCGCCAGACCTTGCGCATCTCGACAGCTGACGTAGAGATCGCCCACCTGATTCAGGTGCCGGTGGGATCGCCGGTAGCCGAAGTACGCCGCATTGTGCAATCAAGCGACGGGACCGTGCTGTACCTCGGACAAATTACCTACCGAGGCGACTTCATCCAATTCGAAATGCAGCTAACGCTTTAACTTTTTTGTACAAGCACTTCAAGGCCATTGACATGCACACCACACGCTTTCCCAGCCGATATGTACTGCGCACACTGTTGGTCGCTTCCGCTGCCCTCACAGTATTCTTTTCATCAGCGCAAGCACAAAACTACCCAAACAAACCAGTGCGTGTGGTCGTACCTTGGCCTGCCGGAGGCCTGGTCGATGTGGCGGCGCGCCAACTGAGCAGCCGGATGCAAACCATGTTGGGCCAACCCTTTGTTGTGGAAAACAAACTTGGTGCAGGCGGCAATATTGGCGCAGACCAAGTGGCTAAAGCCAGCGCCGACGGCTACAGCCTGCTGTTTACCACCAGCGCCCTGACAATGAATACCGCGATGCGCTCGCCAATGCCTTTTGATGCTGTCAAGGACTTCGAGCGCGTGGCCATGGTAGCTTATGGCCCGCTGATTCTGGTGGTGCAACCGAGCAGCAAAATCATGTCTTTGCAGGATTTAATCAATACCGCGCGAACCAAGCCGGGCTCGCTGAGCTACGCATCAGCCGGGCTAGGTTCACCGGCACATTTGACTGGTGAACTCCTGAAATCGCGTCTGAATTTATTTGTAGTGCACATCCCCTATACTGGCGCGCCAGCAGCCATCACGGACCAAATCGCAGGACGCATTGATTACCAGTTTGCCAATGCGGCGGTTGCCCTGCCGCAAATCAAAGCCGGCAAACTGCGCGCGCTGGCAGTCACCAGCCAGCAGCGAATGCCTAGCATTCCTCAGATACCCACCATGGCCGAGGCAGGCATGAAAGACTTTGAGGTGGACCAATGGTTGGGCCTGTTGGCACCCAAAGGCACACCGCCGGCGGTGGTGGACAAGTTGGTCAGTGAAGTCAATAAAGTGTTGCTGCTGGACGACTTCGGACAGGCTCTGGCCAATGCCGGCATGCACAGTGCCAAGCCCGGCAAGCCCGAAACTTTTGATGCTTTTTTTAAGCAAGAGTTGACGCAATGGACCAAAGTGGTCAAGGATGCTGGTATCAAACTTGAATAAATTCACATCCAGCACTTAACCAATGAACAAAGCGCAACCCAATATTTTACTGGTCATGGCAGACCAGTTGGCTGTACAGACCTTGCCCTTTCACGGGCACCCGTTGGTGAAGGCGCCGCATTTGAGCGCGCTGGCTGCACGGGGGGTGGTGTTTGACAGCGCTTATTGTAATTTTCCTATCTGTGCACCGTCGCGTTTTTCAATGCTCTCTGGCAGACTACCGCACTCCATCGCAGCTTACGACAACGCATCTGAATTTCCAGCAGCAATTCCCACCATGGCGCATTACCTGCGGCATGCAGGCTATCGAACCATTCTGTGCGGAAAAATGCACTTCATTGGTCCCGACCAATTGCATGGCTTCGACGAGCGCCTGACCACAGACATTTATCCAGCTGATTTTGCCTGGACCCCCGATTGGCTCAAAGGCCCCGCCTATCGCCCAACAGGTGTCAGCATGCGTCCCATCTTAGAAGCTGGTCCTTGCGTGCGCAGCATGCAAATTGATTACGACGATGAGGTGGAATACAAGGGTGCACAGTGCCTTTACGACTTGGCACGTGCGCCGCAAGACAAACCGTTCTTCCTCACGGTGTCTTACACGCACCCACACCCGCCATTTGTGGCTCAGCAAAAACATTGGGACCTGTATCGACGTGAAGACATCGATGCACCGCGTGTACCGCCCATTCCTTTTGAAGAGCTCGACGAACACAGTCAATGGCTTTATGTAGCCCATGCCCAAGATATTTACAGCGTATCTGACGAACAAGTTCTGAACGCCCGTCATGCCTACTACGGCATGGTGAGTTATGTAGACGAAAAGATTGGAAAAATTTTAGAAGTTTTGAAAGAAACAGGGCTAGATGACAATACCGTCGTGGTGTTTTGTGGGGACCACGGCGAAATGCTGGGAGAGCGCGGCATGTGGTTCAAACAAAGTTTTTACGAATCTTCTGTGCGCGTGCCCATGATTGTGTCAATGCCAAAACGCTACGCACCGGCTCGCATCTCGGCACACGTCTCTTTGGTCGATCTGCTCCCCACTTTCATGGACCTGGCCCACAGCAATCAAGCACCGGAACCCGTCGGACCATTGCATGGCAAAAGCCTTGTGCCATTGCTGACAGGCGAAGATGCAGGCCATGATCGGTGTGTGATTTCAGAATACAGCTCGGAAGGCGTCAGTGCTGCTTCACGCATGCTGCGTGAAGGGTCTTGGAAGTACATCTTCACGCATGGCCTTGCGCCCATGCTGTTCAACTTAGAAACAGATCCGGATGAACTGAACAACTTGGCAGGCAAAACTGAACATGCCAACACGCAGCAGCGCCTGCACGCGCGCTTGGTGGAAGATTGGGATCCAGCCACCATGCATGCCCGCATTTTGGCCAGTCAAAAGGAACGATTGTTTTTGGCCGAGGTGGCCAATGCTTCAAGCAAAACACCCAACTGGGCGTACCAGCCGTTTGTGGATGAAACACAGCGCTTTATTCGCGGCTCTGGCGCCGCAGGTCCCACAAGTGTGAAGGCCCGCGCCAGGTTTCCTTATGTCGAACCCGTTCAGCCAGACAAGCCGTCTGACAAACCCGCCTGAGATACAAACTTGGCCGGCATTGCGGAACTTGTTGACAGCCATGGTCTTGGCAGCCAATGCGATGTCGGCGCCAGTGCCCATCGATGTAAAGCTGAACGTGGGGGTAGTTGGACATGAATCATTCCCCTCAATCAAAAGAGAAACTTTGCCACACAGCGTGCGGCATCAGTGCGTCGTTTAAACAGCATCTTCCAACATCATGGCGGCACCTTTTTCGCCAATCATGATGGCGGCGGCATTGGTGTTGGTGGACACCATTCGCGGCATGACAGATGCATCGATGACTCGTAAATGGGCGACGCCACGCACCCTCAGGCGCGAATCAACCACCGCGTTGACGTCTTCGCCCATTCGACAGGTACCAACAGGGTGGTACACAGTCCCACCTTTTTCACGTGCAAACTGCTCTAACGCCAAAGGCGTGGTGATGTGATTGCCAGGGAAATGCTCTTCGCCCGTGACCAGGTCTTTGAAAGCAGGTTGCGCAAAAATTTCGCGAAGTTGCTGGAGCCCAGCCACTAGCACTTTGGCATCATGCGGATTTTGCAAATAGTTGGCCACAATTCTGGGAGCCACTAAAGGATCGGCAGAATTTAAATGCACGCTGCCGCGCGACAAAGGTCGACACTGCGCAGCCGACGCAGAGAAGCCAGAAAAACGATGCAAAGCATCTCCTGGCTTGTCAACCGACAAAGGCATGACATTGAACAGCACATCGGCTCGCCCATTCTCTGCATATTCGGTACAAGCAAGTCCTCCCACTTGGCCGGCGCCTACAGTTAAAGGGCCGCGCTTTTGAAACAACCACTGCGCGCCCATTTGTGCCAAGCGCAAGGGGTTGCGCACGTCGTCGTTCAAGGAGTGTTTTTGGCGCAGTTTCACAATGACACGGGCCTGATAGTGGTCTTGCAAATTCTCACCCACTTCTGCCGAATGCGCCAACACCGGTATGCCAAAACGCTGAAGCACATCTGCATGTCCAACGCCCGATAACTGAAGCAACTGGGGCGACTGAAGCGCGCCAGCTGACAAAACCACTTCTGCGTCAGCTTGGGCACTTTTAAATTGTCCCTGCTCAAGCCATTCAACACCAACGGCACGTCCCTTCACAATCTGGACCTTGGTCACCTGTGCATGGGTCACGATGGTCAAGTTGGCTCTAGATTTAATTGGCTTTAAGAATGCCGTTGCTGCGTCGCAGCGCCAGTGGCCCTTCAAAGTCAGTTGGTAGCGGCCCATACCGTCAGATTGCGCGCCGTTGAAATCTTCTGTGAAGGGATGACCGGCTTGATGCGCCGCCTTCAGCCAAGCTTCACAGTAAGGGTGATCGTTGCGTAAATTTGAGACGCCCAGTTCGCCTTTCGCACCATGAAATTCACTTTCGCCTCCTTCATAACATTCGGCGCTTTTGAAAAAAGGCAACACTTCTTTGTAAGACCAACCATTGGCACCCTGGGCAGCCCAATCGTCGTAATCTGCGCGCTGGCCACGGATGTAAAGCAAACCATTAATGGCACTAGATCCACCCAAAACCTTACCACGCGGCCAGATCATGGCGCGATGTGCCGTCTCTTGCTGAGAGTGCACTGGGAACTGCCAAGAAAACCTTTTGTCATTGATGGTGCGAAAGTAGCCTACCGGCAATCGCAACCAAAAACCTTGAGATGGGCCACCTGCTTCTAGCAACAACACACGACAGTTTGGATTTTCACTAAGCCGATTGGCTAAGATGCAACCTGCAGAACCCGCGCCCACAATGATGTAGTCAAAACCTAAAGCAGTGGCTAAATTTTTCATTAAAGGTATTATATGCCATACCTTTAGACTACTACCCATGAAACTAGCATCCCTGCCCACTGCTTCAACAGCTTCAAGCGCACTGAATTTCAACCTCACCAGCTTGCAGGCCTTTGTGTTCCGTTGCCCTAGCCCCGTCCCGGTTAGAACCTCGTTTGGCATCATGCGCGATCGACCCGCAGTTTTTGTGAGAGCAGAAAGCGCGGATGGCCATGTCGGATGGGGCGAGATTTGGTGTAACTTTCCTGCCTGCGGCGCAGAGCATCGTGCCAAGTTACTTGAGACGGTGATTGCCCCATTATTGCTCCACAAAGATTTTTCAGATCCAGCACAAGCCTATCTTTTAGCCACTCAAAAAACAGAAGTTCTGGTCCTGCAAACTGGCGAGCCTGGGCCTTTTGCGCAAGTTATTTCTGGCGTTGATCTTGCTCTCTGGGACCTCTGTGCACGAAGAGCCAAGCTGCCCCTTTTTCGCTTGCTCGGCGGAACACAAGCACGGGTCTCTGTGTATGCAAGTGGGATCAATCCCGATGGACCCTTGGATGTCGTCAAGCGCAAGCACGAAGAGGGATATCGAGCCTTCAAACTCAAAATTGGTTTTAACGACAAGCAAGACATCAGCAACATAGAAAGCTTGCGCAGTTGGCTGGGACCTGAAGCATCATTGATGGCCGACGTGAACCAAGCATGGAATGTCGAACACGCCTTGACCATGCTGACGCAACTTGAACAATTCAAACTGAATTGGTTAGAGGAGCCCTTGCGCACAGACACTCTTGCCGCGCAGTGGTTACAACTCCACAAAGCCACACTCACACCGCTTGCTGTTGGTGAAAACCTAATGGGTCAAGCCAGTTTTGAAAAAGCCATCGAACTAAATGCATTTGGTGTTTTGCAGCCCGATCTTGCCAAATGGGGCGGCATATCGGGATGCTGGCCGGTGATTGAAAAGATACGAGAAAGTGGCATACGCTTTTGTCCACATTATCTTGGGGCTGGCATTGGCTTAATGGCCTCCGCCCATGTGCTGGCCGCTGCAGGTGGTGATGGCATGCTAGAAGTAGACGCCAATGACAATGGCTTGCGGAGTTTGCTAGCGCCACCATTTTCTAGCGTTGATAACGGTTCAATTCAATTGGATGAAACGCCGGGAATTGGGGTCACACCAAATATAGAACAACTGAATTCGACAATTCATCAGCTTACTTGAAGGTACCATATTTAAAATGTTGACTATATTAAAAGCAAGCGCTCTAATTGAGGCACAGTGACGTGGTACCAATTAATTTTGGAGTTCGAAATGATCGGTAAATTTCTCTTTGTTGCCCTTTCTTTTGTAATAAGTTTTTCATGCTTAAACGCTGAAGCAGCAAAACGCCTTGGTTCTGGTAAATCTGTTGGCCAGATATGACGCGTATTGACAAGTTCTTATTTGCGAGCGCGTTTTTTTTAATCATTCAAACGGCAGCCGCTCTTTCTTTGAGCATTCCTAAGCCTTTAATTGACTTGGCTGTGGCTAAGAAATTCCCAAAAGAAAAGTTAACAATCACATTAGATCAACCTGTAACCAAATTCAGCAAAGAACGCCAAAAGATTGAGCTGTGTGGAACTTGGGCTAGTAAATTACCCCAACGCAAAGGAGAATTTTGCGTAGATACCCAGCCAGTCTGGAATAAGGATAAGGGTGATATTGAAATTTCAAAAGTCAATATTTTGAAGCTTTCAACTTCCGATGGCAAAGAGTTGTCAAGCAGTATCACTGCAACTTTAAACAGCACCTTGCTCACGGTGTTAGATGGGACTTCTGTTTATCACGTGCCCGACATGATTGGAAAAAAACTCGATGCGATTGAGGTACAAGAAAACAGTTTCAAGCTGATTTTTTAGTATATTTTGTCACCTTAAATTTCATTTCGCTAGTTCATGATGATTATGAGTTGAAAGTTAATGCTGTGACTTTACAAGTTAAGCAATCTCGCATGGCCTCTAACTTTTGCCACAACCGGTTCAAACCCCAAGCCTGGACTCGAACCAGGGAGCAAGAGTTTTTCACGGTACGACTTTGTGTAAAGATTGTGTCCAAGAAGGCAATGGTGCAGACCGGTGTAAAACATCTTGATGCAACCATGTCGCACTTTTGCGAGCACGCTCGGCCACTGTTTCAAGTGGTAATTGTTGGTAGTCATCGTTGAACACTTCGAAGCTGTAATCACCTCGGTAGCCAACGCGCTCAAGTCGAAGCACCAACTCGGCCAACTGATCGCTGTGCACGCCCTCCCCTGGAAATACACGGAAAGTTCGCGCTGTGGTCATGCGCTCTTCAAACGTGGGCGTTTCATGCCACATGAAATCAGACAGTTGCGCCAGAAAGATGCGGTCAGGGTCAATCTCTTCGATAGCATCGAGCGGGGTCTTGGCTGCAAAGATGTGAAAAGAGTCAATGCCAATACCTAAGTTAGGGCAATCTGCCCTACAAACCACATCCCAACTGGTGGTGAATTCATTCACTGTGCGACCCCAAGACAAACCTTCATAAGCCACCTTGATACCCAGAGGTATAGCCATCATGGCCAGCTTTTTCAGGTCTTTGGCAATCAGGTCTAAGTCTTCTGTAGCGTGGCGAGATGTTGATGAGCACGCCAGCAAAACCTTGCTCCCCGTTGCCGCACACATTTCCAGCATGGACTTTGCAATGTCCACCTTGTAACTGTGCAAGTGGCCAGACAAGC
>Ga0214919_10004901_pt1 | contig 19257 bp, 14 predicted proteins | sample LL1503_MetaG_FD_177994 | JGI IMG/M metagenome (GOLD analysis project Ga0214919, IMG submission 177994) | Freshwater microbial communities from Lake Lanier, Atlanta, Georgia, United States - LL-1503 | ecosystem: Environmental > Aquatic > Freshwater > Lake | place: USA: Georgia | collected...
TGTCGAATAAAGAAAATCTAAGAAAAGAACAGGCTTTAGAATACCATGCAGGTGGCAGACCAGGTAAAATTGAAGTGGTTCCTACCAAGGAAGCCAAAACGCAAAAAGACTTATCCCTTGCCTATAGCCCAGGGGTAGCTATTCCATGTACAGAGATAAAAAATAATCCATCCGATGTATTTAAGTATACGGCTAAAGGAAATTTAGTAGGTGTAATTACTAATGGAACCGCTGTTTTAGGATTAGGTGATATTGGGCCTTTAGCAAGTAAGCCGGTAATGGAAGGGAAGGCTGTACTTTTTAAAATTTTTGCAGACATTGATGTATTTGATATAGAGATTAACGAAACCGACCCAGATAAGTTTGTAGAAATTGTAAAATCTTTAGAGCCTACATTCGGCGGTATTAATTTAGAAGATATAAAAGCGCCGGAGTGTTTTTATATAGAGAAAAGATTAAAAGAATCGATGTCGATTCCGGTAATGCATGACGATCAACATGGAACAGCCATTATTAGTAGTGCTGCTTTATTAAATGCATTAGAATTACAAAAGAAAAAAATTGATAAAGTAAAGTTTGTTGTAAGTGGCGCAGGCGCAGCAGCGATGGCTTGTATAAAATTATATGTTGCCTTAGGGGCTAGGTATGAAAATTTTATTTTGTTTGATAAAGATGGCGTACTTCATACAGGCAGAACCGATTTAGGAGAAGATAGAAAACCATTTGCCATTAAAGCAGAGAATATGACCTTGCTACAAGCCTTTAAAACAGCCGATGTTTTTTTAGGTTTAAGCGTGGGCAATATTGTGACTGCGGAAATGGTTGCCTCTATGCCAAAAAATCCGATTGTATTTGCATTAGCCAATCCCGATCCAGAAATTAATTATGACACAGCTACTGCAGCAAGAAAAGATATTATTATGGCCACTGGCAGGTCCGATTTTCCTAATCAAGTGAATAATGTTTTAGGTTTCCCTTATATATTTAGAGGCGCTTTAGATGTGCGTGCAAAATCTATTAATGAAGCCATGAAGCTTGCAGCAGTCAATGCTTTGGCAGACTTAGCAAAATCGGCGGTGCCCGATTCGGTGAATATGGCGTATAATCAACAGAACTTATGCTTTGGTCCAGAATATATTATTCCTAAACCACTAGATCCAAGATTATTAAGCACTTTGGCGCCTGCAGTCGCAAAAGCAGCAGTAGCATCCGGTGTAGCACAACAACCTATTGCAAATTGGGAAGAATATGAGTTACAATTAAACAAGCGTTTAGGCTTAGACAATCAATTGATGCGTTTAATTAGTAACAAAGCGCGTCGCGATCCAAAACGCTTAGTTTTTGCCGATGCGGAAAATATAAAAATATTAAAAGCAGCTAGTATTGTATACGACGATGGTATAGCATATCCTATTTTATTAGGTAATGAAACCAGAATCAAAAATATTGCAGAGGCTAATAATATTGATATTAGCGACTTGCCTATTATTGATGTAAGAAGCGATGAGATGGAAGAGAAAAGAGAATTTTTCGGATCTATCTTATTTCAAAAAAGACAACGTAAGGGTATAAATAAATACGAGAGCTTAAAATTAATGCGTACGCAAAATTATTTTGGCTCGATGATGGTAGAGACTGGAGAGGCAGATGCTATGTTGTCTGGCTTAACTAGAAATTATTCCGATGGTATAAAACCAGCACTTCACATTATAGGTACAGAAGAAGGGGTAAAGAAAATTGCAGGCATGTATTTACTTTTAACCAAGAAAGGTCCTTTATTTTTAGCTGATACAACAGTGAATATTAATCCGAATGCAGAGGAGCTTGCAGATATTGCATTACTAGTTGCTAAAGAAGTGCGTAATTTTAATATGGAGCCAAGAATTGCTATGTTAAGTTATTCCAACTTTGGTAGTAGCGATACCCCAGAAGCACAAATGGTTGCAGAAGCGACTAGAATTATTAAGCAAAAAAATCCTTCTTTAATTGTAGATGGCGAAATGCAAGGCATGATGGCATTTAATAAAGAAATCTTAAAAGAAAATTATCCATTCAGCGAATTAGTAGACGCACAAGTGAATGTATTAATCTTCCCTAATTTAACTTCTGGAAATATAGCTTATCATTTATTAAAAGAAATAGGAGGAGTGGATATCATTGGACCTATTTTATTGGGTTTAAAGAAACCTGTGAATGTATTACAATTAGGTTCAGGAGTGAGAAATATCATAAATATGGCTACCGTGGCGGTGGTAGATGCGCAGTTGAAAACAAGAGTAGATACTAACTTAGAAGTACAAAGAGTAAGTTGGTGGAAGCGTATGAAAAAGAGAAAGAAATAGGTTATTTTTGTGGTATGAATATTTTTACTCATTTCGGTTATTATCTTTTGATGTTGAAAGGCATGTTTACATCTGCCGAAAACAAAAAAATGTTTTGGAATGAGTATATCAAACAATGTATGGATATTGGTTTTGGCTCTTTACCCATTGTTATTATTATTTCCTTTTTTTTAGGTGCAGTTATTACAGTACAAACGGCTGCTCAATTTGTCAATCCTTTAATTCCCATTACAACAGTAGGTATTGTTGTTAGAGATAGTATGCTGCTTGAATTTGCACCCTCTTTTTTAAGTATCGTTTTAGCGGGAGTAGTAGGATCTAAGATAGCAAGTGAATTAGGAAATATGCGCATAAGTGAGCAAATAGACGCACTTGAAATTATGGGTATCAATACTAAGAACTATTTAATTCTTCCCAAAATATTAGCTTGTTTTACCATTGTGCCTTTATTGGTAGGTGTATCAGCAGTCATTGGTGTTTGGGGTGGTTATTTTGTAGGTGGGCTTACTGGCTCAGTAGCTCCAGAAGTTTTTATTATGGGCATTAGAAAAGGTTTTGAGTCAAACTATGTGACTATTGCCTTTTATAAATCGTTTATTTTCTCATTTATTATAAGTACAGTGCCTTGTTATTTTGGTTACAATGTAAAAGGCGGGGCACTAGAAATTGGGAAGGCGGGCACGCAGTCGGTAGTGGTAAGTTGTATACTAATTTTAATTGCCGATTATTTAGTAGCTGCCATTGCTATTTAAGTTAACTTAGTAGTACAAATTTATTCAATGAAAATAAGCTTTCATGGTGCAGCACGCACTGTCACTGGGTCTAAACATTTAGTTCAGTTAGCAAACGGAGAAAATTTTTTATTAGATTGCGGATTGTTCCAAGGAATGGGAAGAGATACCGATTCACTAAATGCTAGTTTTGGCTTTGAGGCTACAAAAGTAAATTTTGTTATTTTATCACATGCACACATAGACCACTCTGGTTTACTTCCTAAATTAGCTAAAGAAGGTTTTAAAGGAAATATTTATTGTACACCAGCTACCAAAGCGCTTACCGAAATTTTATTGGAAGATTCTGCGATGATACAAAGAGATGATGCTAAATATGGTAATAAGCGCAGAGCTAAGCAGGGCCTGCCTCCTATTGAGCCCTTATATGATATGGATGATGTAAATATTGTACTACCTTTATTAACTATTGTTGAATATAATCAGCCCACTAAAATTTCTGATTCAGTAGAATTACTATTTACAGACGCGGGTCATATTATTGGAAGTGCAGCGGTAAGTTTAAAAATAAAAGAAGGCGCAGAAACTAAAACCCTCACATTTAGTGGCGATGTAGGAAGATATCGTGATATGATTTTGCGTTCACCATCAACTTTTCCGCAAGCCGATACCATTATTATTGAAAGTACTTATGGCGATAAACTACACGATTTAATTCATACCACACCTGATGATATATTACATTGGATAGAAAAAACCTGTGTAGAGCAAAAAGGAAATTTAATTATTCCAGCATTTAGTGTAGGAAGGACTCAAGAAATTTTATTTGAATTAAACCAGTTGTCCTTAGAAAAAAGGCTACCTCATATTCCAGTTTATGTAGATAGTCCTTTAAGTATTGAAGCTACTGATGTAGTTAAAATGTTTCCAAAATACTTCAATAAAAAAATTCAAAAAATATTAGAAGTAGATGATGACCCCTTTGATTTTGAAGGACTGCGTTATATAAAGTCGGTGGAAGAAAGTAAGGCCTTGAATGAGGATTTACATCCAAAGGTTATTATATCTGCCTCTGGTATGGCCGATGCCGGTAGAGTAAAGCACCATATTAAAAATAACATAAGCAATGCTAAGAATACTATTTTGCTAGTGGGTTATTGTGAGCCACATTCTCTAGGTGGAAGATTAATGAATGGTGCTAAGGTGGTTAAGATATATAGTGAAGAATATCCAGTTATAGCTAAAGTCGGGTCTATTAGAAGTATGAGTGCCCATGCCGATTACGAGGACCTTATGCAGTTTTTAGGCTGCCAAAGCACTGAGTTGGTGAGTCAAATATTTGTAGTGCATGGAGAAGCAGAAGTGCAAGATCATTTCGCTGAAAGATTACGCAAAAAAGGATTTAAAGAAGTGATTGTACCTGAAATGCACGAGACCGTGGCTATTGTATAATTAGGCGCTTAATTATTAAAGCACTAGAACAAAGTTTGGGGCGTGAATATTTTATATTCTACTTTTTCGCATGGGTTAGCGTTTTGTTGAAAATTCTTAGCTACTGTATAAGCACTCATTTTGTTTTCATCTATTTGGTGTTTAGCTAATTCTAATATTTGCGCATCATTTAAATTTTCATTCAACCAGGTGTTGGCTAAATTGTCTTCTAAAATGGTAGGCATTCTTTTTTTAACATTATGAATCTTACTCATTAAGCCATTGGCCTCTGTAGTAATTATACCAAAACTATTTTTTTTCTCACCTGTATTTTGATTGGTCCAAGTATTCCAAACACCAGCAATATAAAATAGAGGACTTTCTTTAATGGAAATTAAGTGAGGGTATTTCTCTTTTTCAATTTGTTGCCACTCAAAAAAATGAGAAGCTAGTACCAAGCATCTTTGGGTATGAATGCAACTTTGGGCTACTTTATTGCTTAAAATAGTTTCTGCTTTTATATTAAGAGTGGTATATTTTTTTCTCGATTCACTTAACTCTTTTTCATTGCTTACCCATTGTGGGATAAGCTCCCAATGCATAAGGGCAGGCCTTAACAAAGGTTCATTAAAAATAACCGGCCACTGTTCATAAGCGAAGCCAGACTGCATGGGAATATCGATGGCGTCTAAATCCAATACAGTACTACCTATTTTAATAGTCTGCTTTTTAGGAATTTTAATGCCAATTACATAACACATAGTAATACAAAGATAGAAGAATTTTTTTTCTAATTTATGAACAAAAAGCGCATGTATTTGTTATTATAAAAAAATAGATATGCATTCTCAGGTAACTTTATTAAATAAAAAAATTGCCCCTATGAGGGCTCAACTTTTAGCACATACTGTGTATTCAAGAATTAACAATTTGGAAGGGTTAAAAAATTTTGTACAATTTCATGTTTTTGCAGTTTGGGATTTCATGAGTTTATTAAAGTCCTTGCAAATTGGTTTAACAAGTGTGCAGCTTCCTTGGTTGCCTGTGGGCACGGCTAATACCAGGTACTTGATTAATGAAATCGTGCTAGGTGAAGAATCTGATGTAGATGAGCAAGATAATAGAATAAGTCATTTCGAATTATATTTAAAGGCCATGAGACAAATGGGTGCTTCTACTTCTTTAATAGATGCTTTAATGTATGAAATACAAAGTGGCCAGTCTATTGAGCAAGCTATTCAAAAATCCGCATTGCCCCAAAAAGTTAAAATGTTTTTATCTTATACATTTGAAGTAGCGCTTCATGCACCATTACATGTCAAGGCTGCTGTGTTTACATTTGGAAGAGAGGATTTAATTCCAGATATGTTCACAGAAATTTTACAAAAAATTTACGTAAATCATCCTCATCAAGTTTCTACTTTCAAATATTATATTGAAAGGCATATTGAAGTTGATGGTGGGCACCATAGTCAATTAGCCTTAGAAATGGTTGCTGAATTATGCGGGGAGGATGCTACCAAATGGGAGCAGGCCGCCACAGCATCCTTAAAGGCATTGGAAATGAGGTCGCTTCTATGGGATGCTATTATGGATCATAAAGTTATTGATCAAACTGCAGCATAAAATTTTCCTTATTTTCGCTGCAAATAAATATACATGACAAATTCAATAGGAACCTGTTTATGGTTTGATGGTAAAGCAAAAGAAGCAGCATATTATTATAAAGAAGTATTTGGCGATGTAGAGATTGTCTCAGAAAATCCAATGGCGGTGGTATATAATTTATTTGGCCGGAGGTTTATGAATTTAAATGGGGGCCCTGGTTATATTATTAATCCTTCCATTTCTTTTTTTATAAATATTGAAACTGAATTGGATATAAATAGCCTTTGGGAGAAATTAATTGTTGATGGTAAAATTTTAATGCCACTTAATACATATCCTTGGAGTAAAAAATATGGTTGGTGCGCCGATAAATATGGCGTAAACTTTCAATTAATGTTAGGGCATAAGAGCCGAACTAAAATTATGCCCAATATGTTATTCACCGGTAATCAAAACGGGAATGCGAAACAAGCTATTAATTTTTATACTCATTTATTTAAAGATTCAAAAACTATTCAAATAGATACTTATCAAAAAGGGGAGCCTGATAAAGAAGGTAATATTAAATATGCACAGTTTGAATTGAATGATCTTTCTTTTGGGGCCATGGATAGTTCGGCGCCGCATGAATTTAGTTTTAATGAAGCTGTTTCATTTATTATAACAGTAGACACACAAGAAGAAATTGATTACTACTGGAATTATTTAGTCGAGAAAGGTGCCCCAGGCAGATGCGGTTGGTTAAAAGATCAATTCGGCATTAGTTGGCAGGTGGTCCCAAGTTGTTTAGGAAAATTCATGACTAACCCCGCTACTGCACCCAAGGCCACCTATGCATTTTTACAAATGTCTAAATTTATTATTGCCGATTTAGAGAAGGCGGTGGTATAGCCCTGAAGTTTACTTCTATACTAGCTATTGAAACTTGAGTCATAAAAGATTCAGTATATTTATACATACATTATAATGGCTATGAAAAAAATTTTCAAATTTATTGGGTATGCTTTATTGAGCATTATTGGGTTTATTGCTATTTTATTAACAAGTGCTTACATAAAAAGTTATTTCAAATATAAAGAAGCTGCTAAGTTAATAGGTAAAGAAGCACCCGTACTTAGTATTGATGGCCATGATTTTCGTGATTTAAATAAGAATGGTAAGTTAGATGCCTATGAAGACTACCGCGTAAATATTGAAGACCGAATTACCAATTTAATTGGTCAAATGAGTTTGGAAGAAAAAGCAGGCGCCATGTTTATTACCATGGCTGCTATGAATAGCAATGGCGATTTAAGTGAAACAAAATCAATTCTTAATCCTATTTCTTATATAGTAGAAGGTAATTCTGCAATGGTACTTGGAAAAAATATGAATCATTTAAATACTTTACAATCTACATCTCCGGAAGCTATGGTTGTTTGGCATAATAATATTCAGAAATTAGCAGAACGCACAAGATTAGGTATTCCAATAACAGTTGCCACCGATCCAAGACATGGTGTACCCAATGCACCAGGTGCAAGTATTTATAGCCCTTTCTTTTCAAGCTGGCCCTCTACTTTAGGATTAGCTGCTACAAGAGATAGTGCTTTAGTACGTGCCTTTGGTGACATAGCTAGACAAGAATATAAAGCTTTAGGTTTTAGATTAAGCTTATCTCCTATGGCCGATTTAGCAACAGAACCAAGATGGGGTAGAATTAACGGAACCTTTGGTGAAGATGCAGAACTAGCTGCCTCTATGACTAAGGCATATATCTTAGGTTATCAAGGCGATACAATTAATGAGAATAGCGTTGAGTGTATGGTTAAACATTTTTCAGGAGGAGGTCCACAAGAAGATGGACGAGATGCGCACTTCCCTCCAGGACGTCAAAGATACAAAGGTGGTAATTTTAATTATCATTTAATTCCATTTGTAAAAGGTGCATTTGCGGCAGGCGCTGCACAAGTAATGCCTTATTATGGTATACCCATGGGACAAACTAATGAAGATGTAGGTTTTGGTTATAACAAAGAAATTATAACCGGTTTATTAAGAAACCAATATAAATTTGATGGCATTGTTTGTACCGATTGGGGTTTAGTCACAGACGCTAAAATATTTGGTTATACTTTAAAGCCAGCAGCTGCACATGGTGTTGAAAAATTAACTGCCAAGCAAAGAATTGAAAAAATTATTAATGCAGGTTGTGATATGTTTGGTGGAGAAGCATTACCTAGTTTGGTAGTTGAATTAGTCAAAGAAGGAAAGATATCTGAAAAAAGAATTGATTCTTCAATGAGAAGAATTTTAAAAGAAAAATTTCGTTTAGGATTGTTTGATCATCCTTATTTAGATCCTGCAGGTATTAAAATTATAAACAATGCAGGCTTTGCTGCCAAAGGAATAGAGGCACAACAAAAATCCTTGGTTTTATTGAAAAATGATGCAAATATTTTACCATTAAAAGCGGGTACTAAAATATTTTTAGAAGGGTTTAATAAGGAGGAGACAAAGGGTCTAACAAATAAAGTGAATGATGCAGAAGCTGCTGATGTAATTGTTTTAAAAATTGGCACACCCGATAATGCAGGTAGTGAAAAATATATTTTACAAAGATTATTTAATCACGGCTCACTAGCATTCTCAGATAAAGAGGAAGCGCGATTATTAAAAATAATACAATCCAAGCCAACAATTACCGTAATTAATTTACAAAGACCAGCAGTGATACCTAGTATTAATAAATACTCAAAAGCCCTTATTGCAGACTTCTCCAGCCAGGACAATGTAATATTGGACTTAATTATGGGTAAGTTTAAGCCCACAGGTAAATTACCTTTTGAATTGCCTTCTTCGATGGAAGAAGTATTAAAACAAAAAGAAGACTTGCCTTACGACACTCAAAACCCTTTATACAAATTTGGTGCGGGGATTGAATATAAATAGGTTTTTTACTTTTCTAGTTAATAAATATTTTATTCAAGTCTATCTTTAAATAAAATTTGAATGAATCGTTGTACATTAGAAAAGTATATTTATTGAAATGACAAATACAGTTACACTTATATTTCCGCATCAGCTTTTTAAAAATAACCCTGCATTAAAAAAAGGCAGTAAAGTTTATTTGATTGAAGAATCTCTCTTTTTCAAACAATATAATTTTCATCAACAAAAATTAGTCTTGCATAGAGCAAGTATGAAATTTTACGAACAATTTTTAATCGAAAAAGGATTTGAAGTAGAATATATTAATTATGATCATTTGAATGGTGATTGCACAAAATTAATTACGGCTATTGCTAAAAAAGGAGTTTTATATATAAATATGGTAGAGGTGGTTGATAATTGGTTAATGAAAAAAGTAGAGTCTTCTTGTAAAAAAGAATCTATTAAATTAAAGATTTTCGACACAGCAATTTTTTTAAATTCAACAAGCGCTGTAGCCGATTTTTTTAATAAAAGAAAGACCTATTTCCAAACCGATTTTTATACATGGCAAAGAAAGCAAAGAAGCATACTATTAGAAAAAGACGGAAAGCCCTTAGGCGGAAAATGGACTTATGATGCTGAAAATAGAGCTAAGTTTCCAAAAAAAGAAAAGGTTCCTGATTTACCATTACCTGAACAAAGTATTTATTTAAAGGAAGCAAAGAAATATGTATTAAAACATTTTCCTCAAAACTATGGAGATATAAATGGCCCAAATTTATATGTAACTTCTTTTGAGGATGCAGAAAATTGGTTAGATGAGTTTTTAAATAAACGTTTCGAAAAATTTGGTATTTATGAGGATGCCATTGTAGCAAAAGAATCTGTATTGTATCATTCATTATTAAGCCCCATGTTAAATATTGGCTTACTGACCCCTCAGCAAATAGTTGATAAAGCGCTTGCAGTAGGGTTTAAAAAAAATATTCCATTAAATTCTTTAGAGGGTTTTGTTCGTCAAATATTGGGTTGGAGAGAGTTTATTAAAATTGTTTATGAACGAGAGGGTATTAAACAACGCACAACTAACTACTGGAATTTTACACGCAAAATACCACCCAGCTTTTGGACGGGGACTACCGGCATACCTCCCATTGATATTACAATTAAGAAAATTTTAAAAACAGGTTATTGTCATCATATTGAGCGTTTAATGGTGCTTGGTAATTTTATGTTATTATGCGAATTTGACCCAAATGATGTATATAAATGGTTTATGGAAATGTTTATTGATGCTTATGATTGGGTGATGGTACCTAATGTATATGGTATGACCCAATTTGCAGACGGGGGGTTAATGACTACTAAACCTTATATCAGCGGAAGTAATTATTTAATGAAAATGAGTGATTATGAAAAAGGAGATTGGCAAGTTATTTGGGATGGTCTTTTTTGGCGTTTTATGCATGAACATCGAAGTTTCTTTTTAAAAAATCCTAGACTAGGCATGCTTATTGGAACCTTTGATAAAATGAGTGCAGAAAAACAAGCAACTCATTTACAAAATGCAAATTCTTTTTTAAAAAATTTAGACAGTCAAAATATCCATTGATACTGTCAAAAGAAAAAAAGCCCCCCGATTTTTCGAGGGGCTTCGTAGAGCGTACGGGATTCGAACCCGTATTACCTCCGTGAAAGGGAGGTGACCTAACCCTTAGTCGAACGCTCCAAGTCCACTATGTTATTAGGGTCGCAAAAATAGGTCGCAAACGCTTTACTGCCAAAAGTTTTTAGCTTTTTTAGTGAATATCAATACTGTAGCGGGTTTTTAATTTTGTCCAATTGGCAGCTTGAAATTTAATCTACAAAGCCCAAATACGATCAATTGTTTGTATAAATCCTTGATTTTGTTGATTTCTTCTTAGTTATTTGCTCTATATTTTTAAAAAGATGGTACCTTCGCATCTCCTATTGAAAAATAAAAATTAATACTATGAGTTCAGTTAAGGTTGCAATCAATGGTTTTGGCCGTATTGGTCGTTTGGTTTTCCGCCAAATTTATAACATGGAAGGTATTGAGGTAGTGGCTATCAATGACCTTACTTCTCCAGCAGTTTTGGCGCACTTATTAAAGTATGATAGTGCTCAAGGTCGTTTTAACGCGGACGTAAAATCAACTGAAGACTCTGTAGTAGTAAACGGACATGCCGTAAAAATATATGCTCAACGCGATCCTTCACAAATTCCTTGGGGAGTTCACAATGTTGATGTAGTCATAGAATCAACTGGATTTTTCACCGATAAAGAAAAAGCGGAATTACATATTAAAGCCGGCGCAAAGAGAGTAGTAATTTCTGCTCCAGCCACTGGCGATATGAAAACAGTTGTATTTAATACCAACCACGAAATTTTAGATGGTACTGAAACAGTTATCTCTGGCGCATCTTGTACTACAAACTGCTTAGCACCAATGGCAAAAGTATTAGAAGATAAATTCGGAATTATTACTGGTTTGATGTTAACAGTTCATGCTTATACCAACGATCAAAACACTTTAGATGGACCTCATCCTAAAGGTGATTTACGTCGTGCACGTGCTGCAGCTGCGAACATTGTTCCAAATAGCACAGGTGCTGCAAAAGCAATTGGTTTAGTGTTACCATCATTAAAAGGAAAATTAGATGGATCTGCACAACGTGTTCCAACCATCACAGGTTCTTTAACAGAATTAACTACTATATTATCTAAGAAAGTAACAGCTGAAGAAGTAAATGCGGCTATGAAAGCGGCAGCTAATGAGTCTTTTGGTTATACTGAAGATGAAATTGTAAGTGCTGATGTAATTGGAATTTCTTACGGTTCATTATTTGATGCAACGCAAACTAAAGTAATGACTCAGGGCGATGTTCAAATGGTTAAAACAGTTAGCTGGTATGATAATGAAATGAGCTATGTAAGTCAGTTAGTGCGTACAGTGAAACATTTCGCAAGTAAGATAAAATAAAATTTTATAAAATGAATGCCTTCCCTCGGGAGGGCATTTTTAATTACTATTTATGAGTTCATTTAATAACTTTTCTTTCACAGGCAAGAAGGCCTTAATTAGAGTTGATTTTAATGTGCCTTTAAACGATGCATTTGAAATTACAGACGATAATCGTATACGTGCTACTATTCCTACTATTTCAAAAATTTTGAAAGATGGAGGTAGTGTAATATTAATGAGTCATTTAGGTCGTCCTAAGGATGGCCCTACAGAAAAATTTTCTTTAAAGCATATTGTAAAACATTTATCTGAATTATTAGGGGGTGTGCATGTTGTTTTTGCCAATGATTGTATTGGTGCAGAAGCCACTAATAAAGCAGCAGCTTTAAAAGCAGGTGAAGTTTTGTTATTAGAGAATTTACGTTTCTATAAAGAAGAAGAAAAAGGAGATATAGCTTTTGCAGAAAAATTAGCGAAACTAGGTGATGTATATGTAAATGATGCATTTGGAACTGCACACCGTGCACATGCATCTACTGCTATTATTGCACAATTTTTCTCTAAAGAAAATAGAACCTTTGGCTTGGTGATGGAAGGAGAAGTAATGAGCGCGGAAAAAGTAATGCATGCTGCACAAAAACCTTTTACTGCAATTATAGGTGGTGCAAAAGTGTCTGACAAAATTTTAATTATTGAAAATTTATTAGAACGTGCTACCGATATTATCATTGGCGGGGGCATGGCATATACATTTTTTAAAGCACAAGGAGGAAAAATTGGAAAGTCAATTCATGAAGACGACCGTATGCCACTTGCTTTAGAAATTTTAGCAAAGGCGAAAGCAAAAGGTGTAAATATTCATTTACCTGTTGACAATGTTGTGGCCGATGATTTTAGCAATACCGCCAATACGCAAACTTGTGCTAGTGGTGAGATACCTGATGGTTGGGAAGGTTTAGATGTAGGAGAAAAATCGAGAGAACAATTTGCAAAAGTAATTTTAGCAAGTAAAACAATATTATGGAATGGTCCAATGGGTGTTTTTGAAATGGAAAACTTTCAAGCGGGAACCAGGGCTATTGCAGTGGCTGTTGCTGAAGCGACTCAAAACGGCGCATTCAGTTTGGTAGGAGGTGGCGACAGTGTGTCAGCCGTTAACCAGTTTGGCTTTAATGATAAAGTAAGTTATGTAAGCACAGGTGGAGGAGCTATGTTAGAATATTTTGAGGGCAAAACACTCCCTGGAATAGCAGCTATTCAAGGAGAAACCCAATAACTTGTTAAATTCATCCTCTCAGCCTATCTGGGGGGATTTTTTTGTCATGTAATTCCGTCATACGCAAAGTTTGGCATTTGCTTTGCATTATCTTTATAAACAAATACAAAACTATGTTACGCAAAAATTTAGGTTTATTTATTTTCTTAGGAGTCATTGTTATCTTATTTGGAATGGGATGCAATGGTTATAACGGATTAATAAACCAAGACGAAAATGTAAATCAATCTTGGAACAATGTTCAAAGTGACTATCAACGTAGAGCCGACTTAATTCCCAATTTAGTGGCCTCTGTTAAAGGAGAAGCTAACTTTGAGAAAACTACTTTAGAAAATGTAATTGCTGCTCGTGCAAGCGCTACACAAATGAAAGTAGACGCCAAGGATTTAACACCAGAAAAATTACAACAATTCCAAGCTAATCAAGGACAGTTATCTCAAGCATTAGGTCGTTTAATGGTAGTGTCTGAAAACTATCCGAACCTAAAAGCGAATGAAGCTTTCCGTGGATTACAAGCCCAATTAGAAGGAACAGAAAATAGAATTAAAGTTTCTAGAAATGATTTTAATGCAGCTGTAGCAGACTACAATAAAAAAGCAAGATCATTCCCTATTAACTTATTAGCTGGTGCATTTGGGTTTAAAACAAAAGAAGGATTTAAAGCAGAGGAAGGTGCTTCAAAAGCACCAGAAGTTAAATTTTAACCCATCTCTTTAAATAACTCTTTAATCAAAATTATGTGGAATCCCTTTTCGCTTTTTAAAACTAGTACAGATAAATTATTGAATACCTCGGACAAGCAAATGCTTGTCCAGGCTATTCAAGCTGCTGAAAAAACAACTAGCGGAGAAATTCGTGTGCATGTAGAAAGTAGAACAAAAAAAGGTGATGCACTAACTAGGGCTAAAGAAATATTTTTCAAACAAAAGATGAATGCTACCAAGGAACGCAATGGCGTTCTAGTATATGTAGCAGTTGAAGATAGAAAGCTAGCCATCTATGCCGATCAAGGCATTTACGATAAAGTGGGCGTTGAATTTTGGTCTAGCCAAGTACAAGAAATGACAGCACATTTTAAAGAAGAAAATTATGTAAAGGGCATGTCTTTAGTTATTGCAGAAATAGGTAAAGCGCTTACGCATCACTTTCCTTATGATCGCGTTTCGGATACCAATGAATTATCGGATGAAATAATGATAGGCAAATAATCAAGAAAGTAGTGCTCATGAAAATAACCAAGTTATTTATTTTATTTATAATTACATTTTTTTCATTTACACATGCGAATGGACAAAATGTAATTGAAAAGCCTAATCCCCCTGTTTTAGTAACAGACTTAGCTGGAGTTTTGAGCCCTGAGCAAAAGCAAGCCTTGGAAAATAAATTAGTTGCTATAGATGATTCGAGTTCGAATCAAATTGCAGTAGTAATACTTCCTACATTAGATGGCAATCCTATAGAGGAGTATGCTACTAAGCTTTTTAGAACATGGGGTATTGGTAATAAGAAAACCAATAATGGAATTTTATTATTAATTGCTATCCAAGATAAAAAAATAAGAATTGAAGTTGGTTATGGATTAGAAGGCGCTATACCAGACATTACAGCTAATAGCATTATTGACAACGATATTAAGCCTGCATTTAGACAGCAAGCATATTATGAAGGTATTGATAATGCCACAGATGACATTGCGAAAGCTGCAGTGGGTGAATATAAGGTGAAGCGAGAAAGACAATCAAAAGGCAAGGGAAGCAATTTGATACTTTTTGTATTAATAGTATTTATTATTGTGGCCATACTTGGTAAAAAAGGGGGTGGTGGTTCTAATATTGGTGGCAGTGGATTTAGCGATTTTGCCACAGGTATGTTATTAGGTTCACTATTAGGAGGTGGCGGACGCTCTGGTGGCAGTGACTGGGGTGGTGGTGGCGGCGGCTTCGGCGGCTTTGGTGGTGGAAGTTCCGGAGGTGGTGGTGCTAGTGGTGGATGGTAGTTTATTTATGAATTTTTATAAAATATAAAATTCATAAATAAACACTCTAATTATTTTACTCTAATGATTTTTAAAAAGGTCCCGAGCTCGGGGCCTTTTTGTTTGAGTTCTATCTTTTATTAAGAGCCTTTACATTTTTGGAATAACTGCTAAAACCATATCCACTAACTCTTGTTGTCCTATAGCTTTCTTTGCTTTTAAAATTTCTCCGAAAACTTTACTGTTAAAATAAGTATCTGTTTGGCTTCGATATTCCTGAGGAATAGTTTCTCTAAATTTTACAATTAAATCTATTCCTTTTTTAAATTTACTAGGGTTGTTTACTTTATGCAGTAATTGCCCAAAGGCTACTGTCATATAAAATTTCTCAGCAGATTGGTCGTTTAATATTTCAAATTGTTTTGCAATAAAATCAAAGATACTTTCGTCTCCATATTTTGCGAGAATGGCTGTAACCGAAGTATTTAATCTCTTTTTTATTTTTTGTTTTGAAAAATTGCTGGCAATTGATAATGCTGCGCTAGAGTCAATTTTTTCAAGTGCGTCTAAAGCAGCGCCGCTGACTATATATGAAGAATCTTTGGTTAAGGAAGTAAATAGGTCGACATAGTCCTCATTATATGTACCTGCTAAAGCATCAATTGCTTGTTCTCTCACTTCGCTAGATGGGTCGTTATTGGCTAATTGAACAAATGAACCTTCTGTTTCTTCGTCTAAGGTAGTAGGGTTATAGCTTTGAATGGCTCTTGCTCTTATTACATAAAAACTATCTTTCAACGCTGCTTTTAATATTGCCTGTGCTTTTGTATCTGTTAAATTTTCTGCAGCTTCATTAATGGCTTCTAATCTGTCTTCAAAATTTCTTGCATGAAAATATTGAAAGGCATACTCGTTCATCGTTTTCGATTCATCTTTCACCCATAAAAGAGTTTTGTCATTATCTATATTCACATTGTCTGGTTGTGTAACTGCATCAAAGTAAAAACTATCAATTCTATTTTTATTCCATACTTCATAATGATTTCTTTGGCCTGCTACATATAAATCAATGCCAATAGGAAGAGTAAATATTTTATTTTGTAGTTGATTCTGCTGTAGAATAATTAACACCTTTTTTTCAGTAGGCAAATATTTTTGTTCAATGCGCACATAGGGGTGTCCGCTGCCAAAATACCATTGATTAAAAAACCAGTTTAAATCTTTACCTGTTACTTTTTCAAATGCCAACTTTAATTTAATAGCTGTGCCGCTACCAAATTTATTATCCTCTAAATAAGTATGTAAGGAAGCAAAAAAAGCTTTATCACCTACCAAGTGGCGTAACATATTCAATACCCTACCTCCTTTTTGATAACTCACTAAATCAAATACATCTTCGTGATCTTTATAAAAAAAACGAACTAAATCTTTTTCAGCATCAGCAGGGCTATTCAAATAATATTTTAAGCCTGTGTAATTTTCATATTCACCAGCATCTTTTCCATTACTATGTTCTAGCCAAAGTGTTTGACTATAATCGGCAAAACTTTCGTTGACTGTAATATTACTCCAGCTTTCTGCTGTAACATAGTCTCCAAACCAATGATGAAATAATTCATGTGCAATAGTGCTCTCCCAAATATTACCATCTTTTAATTCACGGGCATCTTGCAGTACCATTTCATTATGCATGGTAGCTGTTGTATTTTCCATTGCACCACTTACATATTCTCTACCACTAATTTGAGCATACTTAGCCCAAGGAAAATCAATTCCTAAGAGTTCTTCAAAATAGGCAATCATAGCAGGCGTCTTGCCATAAATTTGTCTCGCTTCTTTTTCATATTCTTTCTCTACATAATAACTTACTTCCTTGCCTTTGTAATTATCTTTTATAATACTATAATCGCCTACTGCTAGAAAAAATAAATAGGGGGCATGTGGTAGATCCATTTTCCATATATCTACTCGCGTACCATTTTTGTTATTAATTTGTTTTGTCAATAAGCCATTGGAGAGACTTACATATTTACTCGGTACTGTTAATTGAAATTCTTGTGTACTTTTTTGATTTGGCTTATCAATAATAGGCAGCCAAACTGAAGTACCTTCTGTTTCTCCTTGGGTCCAAATTTGAATAGGTTTACTACTGTCTTTGCCTAATGGGTTAATAAAGTATAAGCCTTTGGCATCGTTTATAGCTTCACTTCCCTTGCTTTTAAACTCGTTTGGCTTTGCAGTATATTTAATAAAGACAGTATAATTTTCAGAAGGCTTATAAGTTTTATTTAATTGTATTTTAATTATTAGTCCGTCGTAAACATATTTAAGTGAAGTAATTTTATTATTTATCATTAAGCCCACTTGATGAATATCCATTCCTTTTGCATCAAGGCTTAGGGTATTAGTTGCATTTAAATATGGTCGAAGGTTCAACCAAACTTCTCCATTTAATTGTGCCTTTTCGTAATCGAAATTTGCTACTAATTTAGTATGTACTAATTCATTTTCTTTAATAGGAATAGCACGATATATATTTTTCCAACTAGTATCTTCAATTTCTTTAAAGCCTTGCTTGTCTTGGGCTGTAGCGTTTAAGCTAAAAGCAATCGCTAATAAATAAAAAAGTAAAAATTTTCTCATTGTCCTATTTTTTGCATTGTATTTAATGCTTAATTGAAGCATCTAAGTTACTTATAAAAAAATAACTAGCTTAGCAGTAAAATTTAATCATTAATGGCTAGGTATTTTCTTGAAGTTTCTTATGATGGTAGTTTGTTTGGTGGATTTCAAATTCAGGCCAATCAACAAACCATACAAGGAGAAATAGAAAAAGCCCTGGAAACCATATTTAGAACGGCCTTTACATTAACTGGCGCCTCTAGAACTGATGCAGGTGTCCACGGAATACAAAACTTTTTTCACTTTGATTCCAATTTAAATATTGAATCCAAGCATATTTATAATTTGAATGCCTTGCTGCCTAAAAGTATTGCTGTTAAAGCCCTTTATGCAGTGCCTGCAGATGCACATGCAAGATTCGATGCTACTAAAAGAGCCTATTTATACAAGATACATACCCAAAAAAACCCTTTTTTAGAGGGTAGGTCCTGGTATTATCCTTTTACAGTGAATATGGAACTGATGCAAGAAGCGACAAAAAGCTTGTTAAAATATACTCACTTTGAAACTTTTTCAAAGAAAAACACCCAGGTAAATACCTTTGAATGCCATATTTCAAAGGCTTTATGGGAAATAACTGAAGAGGGATATACCTTTCATATTGAGTCGAACCGCTTCTTAAGAGGGATGATTCGTGGGCTGGTTGGTACACTTTTACAGGTGGGTAGAGGCCAAATTACCTTAGAAAAATGGCATGAGATTGTCTTATCTAATAACGAACAGCTGGCCGATTTCTCCACTCCAGCCCACGGATTATATTTATCTCTAATAGAATACCCTCCTTTTTTGAAAAAAATTGACTAGTCTATAAAGCTTACTAGTATTGGGTTTGAGCTGCTAATCCACAGATTTTGAATCCTTTGAACGTAAAAAAATACAAAATAGTATACAATATATTTGGATAGTAGCTAAGGGTCCTTATCTTTGCCGCCCGTTAACGATAAAAGTTCGCCAAACGGTTTGTTCTTCAAGGTAATTTTTCAGCAAAATAAAGTCCAAAATACTTTAAAATACTTTCACCAATAATTGGTGGAACTAAATAACAGCTGTATCTTTGCCGTCCCTCTTTAAAAAAGAGGTGCTCTTCGAAATTATATGGCCAATTTTATTTATGATTTTTCATTATAAAGTTTGGCTATAAAAATAAATGTGCCTACCTTTGCACCCCCTACGAATAATAGGGCGCAAAAAAGCACAAAAGATCTTTGAAAGTTTGGAAACAATAGTAACTGTATTCTTGATAAAATACAGGTAAAGGTTTAAGCATCAACAAGAATTATATCAGACGTTAATTTCGGATTTATTTGAGATTG